>ENA-OPWD01001143-OPWD01001143.1-human-gut-metagenome-genome-assembly--contig:-NODE-1143-length-19261-cov-4.005311_pt1 | contig 19261 bp, 22 predicted proteins | sample MGYA00241502_ERZ501996 | MGnify/ENA primary metagenome ERZ501996 (study PRJEB25962, sample SAMEA2042011) | human gut metagenome | biome: human gut; feature: human-associated habitat; material: faeces... | reverse complement strand
GCGACCGCCTCCTAAGCGGTAGGTCGGGTGTTCGAATCACCTCGGGAACGCCATAATGTGGAGATAAAAAAGATGTCTCCTGCGAAAAGCCCGAATATATCGGGCTTTTTTGCTACCCAAATGTAAACAAAAACGAATGAAGGCGAAATGGGGTCTGTTTATGACCGAACAGAAAAAGAATACTATCATAACAAGCGGCATCGCTGTACTTGCCGTGATACTGGCATATTGCTTCCGAATTGTGGGCAGGGGCAGCTTCTACCCGATGCTGTTTTCCTATCTGCGTAGCTTTATCTATATCGGTCTGTTCGCCGCCTGGGGGCTCTCCGTCCGTCAGCGGATCGTGCAAAAGCAGGTGTGCAGGTTTATGACGGTCACCGCAGTACTGCTCATCATATGGATGGTAGTCCGTTCGGCAAAGTATTTTATATTCTGGCAGCCGGATGCCGTCCGTTACCTGTGGTATCTGTTCTATCTGCCCATGCTGTTTGTGCCTATGCTGGCGCTGCTGATTGCCATGTCATTGGGAAAGCCGGACGAATACAAATTTCCCAAGGGAATGTCGATTCTGTGGATCATCTCCGGCACATTGCTTCTGCTCGTGCTCACAAATGACCTGCACCAATTCGTATTTACCTTTCCGAAGGACGCCGCCGTGTGGACAGACAAAAACAACGGCTACTCGATAGGCTACTTCATTATTGTAGGCTGGCAGGTGCTGTGTGCCTTTGCCGCACTCGTAATTATGTTTTTCAAATGCCGTGTGCAAAAAGGAAGGCTCCACTTTCTGCCCATTGTTCCTATGCTGCTGACGATCGTTTACAGCGTGCTTTACTATGCGGGTGCGGATTGGCTGCTCCACTTGTTCGGCGATATTGCCGCATTCCAAAGTGTGATGTATATTCTGACCTTTGAGCTTTGCATCGCCTGTGGATATATACATTCAAACAGCCGTTATGTGGACTTGTTTGCCTCCTCTGTCGGCACATCGGCAGAGATCACCGACAAGGGCTTTACCGTTCGGTATGCAGCTGTAAACACTGCGCCTATCTCAAAGGAAACGATGAAAAAAGCCGAGCAAAGCCCGGTCACGATGGGCGGCTTGACCGTTCACACCATGCCCATTGATGGCGGCTATGCCGTATGGACAGAGGATGTGTCGGCTTTGCGTGACATCAAGGAGGACTCTGAGCTTCTTGCAGACGAGCTTGCCGACAGGAACGAAATACTCCGTTATGAATACAAGCGTGAAGCCAAGCGCCGCAAGGTGGAGGAGCAAAACCGCCTGTATGATCTCCTGCGTTCCGCTACGCAGACGCAGATCGACCGCATTGCAGAGCTCACTAAGGAATACCGCCGAATCTCAAGCACCGATCCCGACAGTGCCAAAACGCTCCTTGCCGAGATTGCCGTGCTGTGCAGCTATATTAAACGCCGCAAGCATCTGACGCTCCTTACCGACCGAGATATTAAAATAGCGGAAACGGAACTCCACCGTGCCTTCAATGAGTCCCTCCAAACGCTGAAGCTGTTGGGCGTCCGCAGCTCGCTCTATGTGGACGAATCTCTTTCCATGCTCTCCGGCAAAACGGCGACTGCTGTATTTGATTTTTATGAATCGGTTATTGAAGCCGACATTTTGAATTTAACAGGCATACAGGTAAGCCTCATAAAGGCAAACGGCTTGCGCTTGTCACTGAATGTGTGCTGCAAAGCCGACCTTTCCGCTTTGGTAAACGGAGACAGTATCCGCTGTGAAAAAGAGGATGACGAGGAATACCAGCACCTTGTATTTGAAGCGAAAGAAGGTGACAGAAAATGAGTGCATTTTCTTCCCTTTCCGAATTTTGGCAGACCATGCTGCCGTTTATCATGCTTGTGGAGATTGTCCTTGAGATCGGGCTGTTTATGTATCAGCTTCTTCGCAGCAATAAGCCGGTGCGTAGCCTGCTGAGTCTGGCGGTCATGGCGGTGATGATCCCGCTGCTATTCTCCGTTTCTCAGGCAGATCCCGATAATATAGGGGACGCATTTCTGCTGGACGCACCGTGGCTGATATTTGCCGCTGCCATTTTCCTTGCGGCAGTTCACTTTGCCATTGCTCTGCCGCGGGAATACCGCCGTAAAAAGAACGAGCTCTCGCCGTTCTCCATTAAGGAAGCAACCGATAAGCTGCCTATGGGCATCTGCTTTGCCGACCCGAACGGCAGGATCATCCTGTGCAACAACCGTATGCGCAGGCTCTCATTTGCCCTTTGCGGCCACGAGCTGCAAATCAAAAGCGATATGGAAAATGCCCTGAGCGCGCCGGACAGATCCGTGACCGTCAAGAATGATTGCTACATCCTGCCCGACAAGACCGTCTGGCAGTTTCGCACACAAAATATCACCGTGGACAGCGATGACCGCTGGCAGCAGATAACGGCGCACAATGTAACCGAGCTGTATAACGGCTACCAAAAGCAAGAGGAAATAAATGAAGAACTGGCAGAAGTCAATCGAAAGCTCAGGAAGATGTACGCTCGCATGGAGAACGATGTCAAAGAGAAGGAAAGCCTTGACCTAAAGGTCTATATTCACGATACCATCGGGCGAAGCCTCCTGACCATCCGTGACATCATAGACAGCGGAGAGGATACCGAGCGAAAGCTTGAGGCGCTGCAAAATGCCATCGGTATGCTGGCAAGCAACCGTGTCACCTCTGTCAGCACAATGGACGAGGTAAAAAGAACCGCACAGCAGCTTGGCGTGGCTGTAAAAATCGACGGCTACCTGCCCCGTGATACCGCAGCCGAGGAGCTGACCGTTGCTGCCGCCAAGGAGTGCGTGACCAACTGCATCAAGCACGCAGACGGGAATGAGGTATATATCCGCATTGCCCAGCGCGGCGAACGCTATGATGTTACCATAACCAACAACGGCAAAATACCCACAGAGCCGATAAAGGAAGGCAGCGGCCTGTCAACGCTTCGCCGCAGTATTGAAAGTTCCGGCGGTGAAATGCATATTTCGCACAATCCACGCTTTGCTCTTCTGATTACGATTCCCGCAAAGGAGATCAGCCTATGATAAACACTATACTTGTAGAAGATGATCTATACATCCAAAAGCACTTTGTCGACCGTCTTGCGGCAGACGGCGAGTTTCATCTTGTCGGCGTTTTCCGTGACGCCTTTGAAGCGGAAAAGCACTGCGACGCCACCGTAAAGCTCGTCCTTATGGATGTGCAGACGCATCATAAGCATTCCGGTCTTGCCGCCGCAGAGCGCATCAAAAAGGTTTTTCCGCAAATCAAAATCGTTGTGGCTACCTCGCTTGTCGATCCCCAAGTTTTGCAAAGAGCCAAAATGGGTGCTGCCGACAGCCTGTGGTATAAGGATCACGGCACGGAGGAACTGATGAGCGTGGTAAAGCGCACCCTTGCAGGTGAAAAGGTATTCCCCGATACCGCTCCGGCCATTGAAATGGAGGGTACGATGTCCGATGTCTTCTCGCCCCGGCAGTTAGACATCCTACGCCTTTATATAAAGGGCTTTACCTATCAGGAAATTGCCGATAAGCTGGGCATCTCCAAAAACGGCGTTCGCTGGAACCTGGACGATATGGTGGAAAAGAGCGGCTTTGAAAGCAGAGAAGCGCTGGTTGCAACAGCCATTGAAAACAAGCTCATGGTAGTCACCTTAAAAGACAAATAAGCAAAACTGAACCCCTTGGCTGTACGGTCAAGGGGTTTTTCGCGCCCAAAAGGCAAAAATCTTTGAAAAAATCGAGATCTTTCTTCTGTTACTGGCACAAGTGCCAGTGACAAACGCCAAAAAATCAGTATAATAGATAATGTAAGATTAGGATTGTGCTTTTAGAAGGTGGTGATGAATGATGAAAAAAATCGTTCTGGACATTCAAAGCGATATCCATGCGCACACCATGGAGCGAATGCTGATGCAAAAATTGGACGATTGCCAAGTTGTGATTTCCGAGTCGCCGGACGCAACCGCCGAGTGGTGCAAAACGCATCGACCGGATGTGCTTTTAATGGAGGTCAAGGCGTATTCGCCATGGATGTTCAAAGAACGAATGGCAATCCGTGACAAGGTAAAACGGAACACGGAAAGCTGTCGTGTCATTCTCTTTGTGGATGATGATACAGATGAAGATTTGACCGAAAAGGTACGGCAGGCAAAGCGCGAGGGTCTGATAGACGCTTTTCTCTTCGGTTCGGTATCCGAAAACTACTTTGCTTCGGTCATCGACAGTGTTTAAATCAGGCAACACAAAAAGCATAAAAATCTTCAAAATAATTATGAGGGAGGAATAATAGTATGACAAAAACGAACAAACGAAGGCGCGTCGCCAGCGTCCTGTTGGCGCTTGTGATGCTGTTCTCACTGATGCCGAGTCAGGAGCTTCATACCCATGCCTTTTGGGACGACTACGACACCGGCGGATATTGTCCCGAATGCGATCACTACCACTGGGGTGAGAATGTGTGCGACTGTCAGTTCTGCACCATTGACTGCAACTACGATTGCTGGGTTCAGACCCATTGTAACGACTGTGGTCTGTGCCTAGGCGACACGCCCTATTGGTGCGAGGAGTGCTTTAAATGCGCCGACTGCATGGAGGACACGCACTGTTCCACCTGCGCCAAATGCTACATCGGCGAGGATGACCAGCTATGCGGCGAATGCCATAAGGGTCCCTGCTGCTCCATAACCATTTGCGACTCCTGCGGCTTCTGCGATGACTGTGCAAACGATGACAGCGACCCGATGCACTGCTCGCTGTGTAACGCCTGCTTCGGTTCGGTGGACGAGTGCGTGGACGATGATGATACCGGCGTCATCCACTGCATCGATTGCCACACGGCCTGCGAACAGTGCGAGGAATGCCTGCTGAATCAGGAGTCCTGCGAGGACTGCGGCCTGTGCCTTGAGTGCTGCCGAGATAACTCTGAGGGCGGCGGCTGCCCGGACGGCGAGACCTGCGTGGAAAGCGCCGAGTGGGACGAGCACATCTGTCAGGGCTGTGACGGCTGGGTCACGGATAAGGAGGACGAGGACGAATTCTGCGAAACCTGCGAGATGTGCAAGGAGTGCTGCGAGGGCAACTCCGACTGCTCCGAGGGAATGTGCGCAATGGACACTGACTATGCGGATCACTTCTGCGAGGACTGCGGCCTGTGCTTCCACGACAGCGATCCCTGCGAGGACGGCTGCGATCAGCGCTGCAAGGACTGCTGCCGAGATGCCGTAAGCGCTATGGGTTGCGATCATGACGACTGGTGCTTCAGCGACTCTGATTTTGAGGATCATCTGAAGACGGAGCATGCCGGCGCCGGACATACCCACATAGCCTCCGCCAGCTGGGCGGCTGACGGAACGCAGCACTGGCACCCCTGCCGCTATTGTGACGATAAAAAGCTGAATGCCGCCAACCATGAATTTGACGCCAATGGCGTGTGCAAGGTCTGCGACTACATCAGCGGCAGTTCCATCGTCATCAACCGCCAGCCGAGGGGCGTCAAGTGTAAGACCTCTATCTACAGCAGCGGCGATTATGACGAAGAGCCGGAAAACGACCTGCTGTACAGCGAACATAACTGGGTCACCTTCTCTGTCTCGGCAAAGAGCCTGAAAGGCGACGAGCTGACCTATCAGTGGTATCAGAAGAATAATGCGAATCCCACGGCGGCGCCCTACAAGCTGCCGGAGACAGATTACTATGTGGACGTGAACACCCCAACGCTGAGGCTGTCGGTTTCCGCCGAGGCCTGCATGGATGACTACTCCTACTACTGCGTCATCGGCAGAAAGGGCGACCCTTCGGACACCATGAAAACGGCGGAGGCAAAGCTGACTGCCACCCATGCCTACAGCCATAAGCAGGCGGGTGTGCGTGTGCCCACGGAAGACAGCGAGAGAACGCCGAAATACAATGTCACTTGGGTCGATAAGCATGGGGTTACCCATGACGGTGTCGTGGGCGGCGACCCGAAATGCGACGGCCACAAGCTCCCGTGCCTGTTTGAAGCAGGCTATTACGAACCGCATTATATGACCACCGGCTCCAAGGAGCGCATCTTCCCGCATACCTTTGTGCTTGACATTAGCTATGACGCAGTGGGCGGCGGCAGAGTCGATGTGCTCAGATGTTCCGTCTGCGACTATATAGTTCCTGTGAAGAGCCATGTCCATGATTACGGCTGGAACTGGGACTGCACCGGCTTCGGCAGTATCTATGAGTATACCTTCAACATCGGCGGCTCGACCAAGACGGTGGAGCAGCTCATCCTTGAATCCGGCTATGCCCACCCAGAAAAGTGCAAGGTTCCCGGCTGCGAGGAGTTCATCATGGTTCCCCATAGCTGGGGCCGCTGGAATGTGGTCAAAGCCCCCGATACCGAGGGCGATAAAGGCGGCATGGAGGCTGAATGCAGCGTCTGCGAATACAAAGAGACGGAAGGAATTGACGGCGATTGGACAAAGGACACCGCTCTTGTGACGGTAAAAAACGGCCGGGCAACCCGTATGATCGTCAAGCCAGGCGACAAGATCAGGCTTTATCCCGAGGAGAGAACCGGTCAGAAAGCCATCGGCTGGAAGGTGGAGTATCGCCGCGAATACAATGAGTATGACATCATACCTGTTACTAGAAATTGGAACACCAATGAGGCGAAGACCCTGTTCAAGCTGGTGACCAACGGCTCCGCCCTTGAGTGGGGCTGCACGATCCCAGAGTTCAGCGCCATGGGTGCCCCCGGCGGCGGCAGTTTCTTCTTTGAGCCTGTCTATGCAGGCTGTGACCACAGCGGCGGCACCACGGTGCTCAATGCGAAGGAGCAGATCTGCGACCGTAAGGGCTACACCGGCGACACCGCCTGCGCAGACTGCGGCCATGTCATCAGTGCCGGTTCGGATATCTACCCACCTGCAAACGCCGGTCATACCGGTCCACTGCAGCCGCTGTACTACTACGGCACGGCCAACTCGGCAACCACAGACGCGAGCCATGGCGGAAAACGCTATAACGCCAAATCGGGCGACTGCCGACACCGCACCTATGAGGGCGACTACCGCTGCACAGCTTGCGGCGGCACCGTAAAGGGCGAGACTGGCGACTTCAGGCATAGCGGTCCCCTTGAACTGCGGGATGTAAGAACGGCGACCTGTACAGAGAGGGGCTATTCTGGCAACCAGTACTGCTCAGCGTGTGACAGGATCGCACAGAAGGGCGTCTCTACCCCGTCCCTCCACGAAATTGCCGATAACTACAAGCTGATCAATGAGGTTAAGCCCGGATGCACCACCTCAGGCTATAGCGGCGACCAGCAGTGCACAGCCGGCTGCGGACAGATTATCCGCTACGGTCATGTCGTTAATAAGCTCAGCCACGACTGGGACGGCGGCAAACCCGCAAAACAGGGCAAGAGCGAAGGAATTCTCTACACCTGCCAGCGCGCCGACTGCGGCGAGACAAGGTTCGTAAAGAACTCCGCTACGACCGGATACATTGTCACGGTTATCAAGGGCACGGCCTCCCTTGCCGCAGGGACACTCATCACGGACAAGATCGCGCAGAACACCGTTGTGACCGTTACGGCGGACGCACCGGAGGCAGGCAAGATCTTTGACAAGTGGGTCGTGCTGGAGGGCAATGTCACTCTGGCAGATGCCACCAAGGCGACTACCACCTTCACCATGCCCGGCAATGATGTGAAGCTCGAGGCCACCTATAAGGATGCGTCTCCAAGCCATACCCACAGCTACGGCACCGAGTGGAAGTATGACGACATCGATCACTGGAATGAGTGCGAGTGCGGCGATAAGTCCAATATTGCGGCTCACAGCGCCAGCGATTGGATCGTTGACACGGCAGCTACCGAAACCGCAGAAGGCGCTAAGCATAAGGAATGCACCGTCTGCAAGAAGGTTCTTGAAACCGCAACGATCCCCGCAACAGGCAGCAGCCATACCAATAGCTACGGCGTATACGTTGGAATGACATATACGGCAGGAAATTTAATATACCAGATTACATCAATTGATACTGCAACAGTAGGACAATCAAAGGTTATTGGTGTAGTAGCTGCTAAAAAGAATAAAATAAAGAAAGTTACAATTCCGGACAGAGCAGATTGTAAGGGATATAGATTAAATGTAACAACAATTGGTAACAATGCGTTTGCCGGCTGCAAGGCCCTTGAGAAGCTTACAATAGGTAACAAGGTAACTGTTATCGGAAAAAATGCATTTAAGAACTGCTCAAAACTTGAAACAGTAGTAATTGGAAAAGCAGTTAAGACAATAAGTTCTAAGGCATTTATAGGAGATAACAAGATTAAGAAGATTACATTCAAAGGTGACAAACTTAAGACTGTAAAGAAGAATGCATTTAGCAAGAAAGCAAAGAAAAATATTAAGTCTAAGAAGACTAAACTTAAAGGAAATAAGAAAGCCATTAAGTTGTTTAAGAAGAAACTTAAAATTAAATAATTAAAAAGTAATTAAAGAGGCTAGCTTTTCAAGAGTTGGACATGTCATGTATGTCTTGTATTCTGCGAAAAGGTAGCCTCTAATAAGTTTATTAAGAGGGAGATAGTGTGAAAGAAAGTAGAAACAAGCCATAAATTGGCGCACTTGAATAAGCTGTCTAAGGCAGGCAACTTTTTTGAAGTGTTATAGAGTTAAAAAAATAGAGGAAGTTTATAATGGCAAGGGATGAGAAAGATTACAATGAATTTGTGGAAAAAGTGTTGGAGCATAGCTTGTGGAGTACAGAGGAAAAGCTTAAGTATGGAGAGCAGATGCTGATGTTGTCTACCTGTGATAATGGGAAAGGGAATGAATGGAGAATTGTGGTGGTTGGAAAGGAAATATGATACAATGAATTGTAATATTAAGTAAAATACAAATCAATATTTTAAGGAGACATAAGATATGGAGCATAGAGTGAAGGTTACTGTTTTGGATAAAAAAATATTTCCAGAATTACAAGCACAATATTGTGCAGTACCCGACAGTGGAAAATGTCCTTGTTACAATGTTGGAGATGAATTTATGTTTTATCGCAACGATGAGCGTGATGACTATTGGCATATGGGAGCAGGCACACTGATAAAAAACGGAAAACCTGATGAAGGGGTATTACTTTCTCCGGGAACAATGCATTGTGGAACAGATGGAGTTCCATTCTGTTCAGAAGCGTGGGATGCCATCAGCAGATATATTTATTCAGCACTTCAAGGTGGAGCAATTATGCATGGTTGGATGAATGATGATAAGGTTATGATTACTTGCTGTAATGATGGTACAAGACCTGTTATTTTTAAGATTGAAAGAATAGATGTTGATGAGTGACAAATTAGAATTTAACGATATAAATATTCCACAATAAGGAGATGAGGAAAAATATAATGATGTACAAGTTTAATGAAAAAGTGTCTGTAAAAGCATTGGCAGATTTGCGTGAATCTGTGGGTTGGAACAGAATGGAAAAAGAGTATAAAAACCCTTTGATGACATCGTATTACCATATTGCAGTTTATGAAAATGATAAACTGATTGGGTATATTGATAGTGTATCAAATGGGGTATCAGATGCTTATATTCAAGATTTAATGGTTTGTCCGGATTACCAAGGTAAAGGGATTGGCACAGACCTGATGGATAAAATGATTGAATATCTGAAGAAAAAGCGTATCTACATGATTTCAGTGGTTTATGAAGAATGCTTAAAGCCGTTTTATGAGCAATTTGGGTTTTATAATATGCTATGTGGGCAAATGGAAACATATTAGAAATAGTACATAATACAGTCTCTCGCCCGAATTTCAACTTAGGAGGTAAATTTCTTGGATAGAGTAATATTGAACGACCTTAATTTTGAAAACAGAAATGAGGCTCTAAATTTTTTGAAAAGTTTATGGAAATATGAAAAGTCGGAATGCCCAATATGTGGCAGTAAACTGGAATTACTACATAAAAAGGCTAAAAAGAATAATTGTGACTGGCAGTGTAAGAGTTGTAATAAGATATATAAAACAATTTATTTATTGGATGAAATTAATGAAAAGATGCCGGATTGATAACTTTATATTTGAATAAATTATTATTTTATTTCAACAATTGCAGATATGTAAAAGAGAATGAAGTTTCTTGATGAATGGATTAGTCAATATATAAATTAATAATCTATCAGGTTGGGGCCAGGGTTCAACATTCTATTGAGTGTTCACTTTGTTTCATAGACTCAAATATAAATTTCAAATCAATTTCTGATTCTACAAAAACTGCCCCGATATCATAATCGTCAAATACATTGATAGTTTTACCGTGCTGTATGTAAGTTTGAATAGTTGAACCATCTACGTTTATGAGAAGGTTTTCTTTTTCAATGCCTGGAAACTCTTTTTCGATTATTTTACATACATACTTAAATTTTTTTGGACTATTTTCTGGCCAGATATTATAGTCATACATAAATATATACCTCCTAATTAAAGTATTATCCATAAAAGGTTTATTTTTAGAAGACAATTTGCATAATAGAATATTCTATTTGATGTTAAGTTAAATAATACATATTTGGAGTGTATTATTCAACTCATATCAAATTATACTAATTCATTTTTTTAGAATTACTTAATTTTAGCAAGTTTTTCTTTATAATTTTCTTCAATGGATTTTTCAATAAAATCCTTCTTTATTTTAGATATAAATCTAATATCACTAAATAAATGAATTATAGTAGAAATGTAACCACCAATATCAATTTGTTTTACAGCTTCTTCGGCTAATTTCTCATTGTAAGTTACAGCAGTAACAACCTCAATTCCACCTATAACTATTGCATTTACTGATGATGCAATATATTCAGAAATCATAATAATTTTTCTTGTTCTTACTTCGTGAAGTGATGCAGATTTTCTTAAATATTCTTTTAATTGAGTTAGTGTAATGGTACTATTCCACTGGTTAGTAGACCGGTTGAAACAGACGTACCAATAGCAATAGCAACACTTCAACCTAATATTGAAGCACCTTTAATATACTTTTGAGAAATAGATGAATCTTTATCTTGAAGGTTTTTAACTAATGATGGTAATTTTAAATCATTAAGTTCCTATGGAGTTGAAATGGATTCAACATATTTTATTAATTCAGTTACATCGGCATCTGCTTGCTTATATGCCATAATAATTGTGCCAGAATTTCTTTCCATAAATGTAATGTCCTCGTATTATATAGTAGTAGTTTTTAGAGACCATCTCCAAGGTCTTAATAACTGTTAAATCATAGTCTCTTCTTTACCTCTTCTGTAGGTTCGACTATGATATATAAGATACTGTGGATTGGTTGTAATCACCTACCACCCGATGGTTTTAAGGAGGCTCCAACCATAGTCTCTTTGTTCATTTGTTAATCAGTTAGATACCGCATGACGGTTTATTTAGAACGAGGTTACAATCGCAAGGAGCACCTGTGGTTCTAAAACAGTATCAAATACATTCATAAGGAGATTTTTATGATTTACGTTGGAATTGATGTCGCTAAGGATAAGCATGATTGCTTTATCACCAACTCTGATGGAGAAGTGTTATTTAAAGCTTTTACCATCACCAATAACCTAGATGGTTTCAATGATCTTTATCAAAAGATTGAAACCGTTATGAAAGATATAACTAAAGTAAAAGTAGGGCTGGAAGCCACAGGACACTACAGTTACAATCTTTTAGGATATCTCATTGATAAAGGTTTGCCCACCTATGTTATCAATCCGTTACATACTAATCTGTACAGAAAAAGTCTAAGCCTTAGACAGACGAAAACGGATAAAGTAGATGCCCGCACGATTGCTTCTATTCTAATGTCTGATGTGAACTTAAAGTCCTACTCAGACATATCTTACCACAATGAAGAACTAAAGTCATTAACTCGTTATCGTTTTGATAAAGTAAAAGAACGTGCCAAGCTAAAGTCTTCCGTTTCAAGACTGATCTGTATCTTATTTCCTGAATTAGAAAAACTTGTTCCAACACTTCATATGGCATCTGTTTATGCATTGCTTTCCGAATTTCCCGGTGCTAAACAAGTTGCTAACGCTCATCTTACCAGACTTACAAATCTTCTTTCAGAAGCTTCTAAAGGTCGATATAGTAAAGATACTGCCATTACATTTAGAGACGCTGCCAGAACTTCTATCGGCTCAAATATGCCTGCAAAGTCACTGGAGCTGAAGCACACCATCAAGTTGATTAAGGAACTTGATTCAGAGATTGATGAAATCGAAAATGAAATCAAAATCATCATGGATGAAATTAATTCTCCAATTCTCAGTATTCCAGGTATCAACTATCGCATGGGTGCAATGATTATTGCTGAGATTGGTGATTTCAGCCGTTTTGATTCTCCTGATAAAATCTTAGCTTATGCCGGTTTTTCGCCATCTACATATCAATCTGGACATCTGTATGGTGCTTACGCACATATGGAAAAACGTGGTTCCAGATACCTTCGATATGCTCTGTACAATGCAGCTAAGTATGTCTGCCACTGGGATCCAACATTTACAGCTTATCTTGCTAAAAAACGAGCAGAAGGCAAGCATTACAATGTTGCCATATCACATGCTGTAAAAAAGCTGATTCGAGTAATTTATCATCTAGAAAAAACAAATCAGCAATACATCAAAGCCTCTTAAGTCTTTCTAATTCAATACTGTTTTTTTTGAGCACCTATAACGATGCTTTTTTTGTCATGCAGTTTTCAAGGTTCAAAGAACTCTAACTGAGTTCAAAATATATCTAAAAATACATTTCTGTACTTTATTCAAAAAATATCATTTTAGGGCTTGACTTTTAATAGTTAGTCTCCTTTTTATCATAATGTATATCTTATTTCGTTCAATGTAAAATGACTAAATATCACTTATTATGTTTCATTTTATCATAATTTATGGTGAATTGGAATCTTAATGATATAGAATGGCATATTGTAACAAGTTGTTGTTATAATTAAAGTTAAAATTGAGATTGCACTTAGATTGTAAATAGTATCAGTAGCAACAAAACTCATTTTTGCACCTTATATGAGAATATGATACAATGACTCCAGATAAATAAAAATTTGTGATAAGGAGAAGCACAATGGAAGAAAAAACAATGGACAATGTAGCAGAAAACGAAATAGAAAAAATGGAAGATTTAGGACAGGCATTAGAGGAGTCTTATGCACATATGGGAAATGGAGAGTATGATACAGATACTTTGTTGGCATGGGAAAAGATTAATGAATATAAGGAGGCAGGAACTATTCTGTCGGTTACGATTTCTGGAATCGTAAATAAAGGTGTGATTGCTTTAGTGGAAGGTGTCCGAGGATTTATCCCGGTTAGCAGATTAGATATTAATCATGTGGAAGATACAAATGATTGGTTAGGCAGAGATATTAGAGTTCGTGTTATTGAAGCGGATATGGAAAAAAACAAACTCGTTTTATCAGCCAGAGAAATTCTTCGTGAAGAAAGTGCAGCTGCCAGAAAGGCGCAGCGAGAGATGGCTGTTTCAAAGATAGAGGTTGGTTCTGTTGTTGAAGGAAAAGTAGAATCTATTCAGCCATATGGTGCTTTTGTAGACTTAGGAAACGATGTAACAGGTTTGGTGCATATTTCACAGATTTCCATGGATCATATTAAATCTCCAAAAGAAGCTCTGGAAGTAGGACAGATTGTGAAGGCAAAAGTCATTAAAAATGATGGCGGAAAGATAAGTTTAAGTATTAAAGATTTGTTGGAAGAAAAAAGAATTCAGGAAGAAGAGGAAATAAAAAACAACATGCAGGAAGTGGAAAGTATTGGAACTTCTTTAGGAAGTTTACTTAGTGGATTGAAATTAGATTAAATTTCAATTTTGAAATTGAGACGGTAATCTTAGCATGATAATTTCTAAATCAATATATGAGCGAGGTGTTTATTTATGGAATTACCTGACAAAAAAATAGAATTTTAGATATATTTTTTAGACTGCTTAGAGGAGAATTTGTGTCAGTAAAGCAGTTAGCAGACGAATATTCAGTAACGGGAAAGACAGTATCAAGAGATATAAATGAAATTAAGTCATATTTGTCTGAAAATGGATTTAGAAATAAAAACGCACAAATTATTTATTCTGACAAAGAAAGAGCTTATTATTTATCGATTGATGATTTCTTGTCCAGCAAGGAATTACAGGCAAATGTTGGAGAGTTCTCAAGTTCAGCCGGCACTAATTATATGGGAAGTCATGGACTAATTTCAATTATTTTTATTGTAGCGGTTTGTGTACTAACAGTTATAGGAAAAAAATATTTACATTGGCACCTGCAGCAGTTAATTTCTTAATGGTTATTTATGATAGCTTTTTTAGTACATCATTACATGGCGAATCAGATTTCGCAAGTGTAGATGTATCATTGAAAATTGGTGGATATTTAATAATTATTGCAGGTATTATAATTTTGGCTATATCAATATTCCAGTTTTTAAAAGAAAAAAATAATCAGTAAGCATAATTGCTATGAGTAGATATAACAAAATACATCGTATTTTATATGGGGATTAATGACAAATATTTTTCAACTCAGGAGTTATCCTACAAATATGATGTATCTAAAAAAACGGTATCAAGAGACATAAACGAGATTAGAAGTTTTCTTTCTGAATACAGAGACATAATCGGAAATGTAGATATTGCTTATGATAGAAAAAGTAAAAAATATCATATGAATATTATGATTAACCAATTATAGGGATATAGGTAATAATGTTAATTGATATATATATTAGACGATTAAAAAGTTAATATTAGGCGTTCTATGGTGTAATAGCTTCATAGAACGCCTTTTATTATGATGTGGAGAAAAAAATGTAGGATTAAAGAAATAACCATATTGAGATGTAGCACAAACAAAAAGTTGACAATTTGTGTAACATCGTTTATTGTATGTGTAAAATATAATGAGCTAATGTAGGGTTATTAATTGATGAAAAAGTATGAGGAATTGGATATTACGGATTCATTTATGTTTGCAAAAGTAATGTCTAATAAAGATTTATGTAAGACAATGTTGGAACAGATATTAAATATTAAAATTCGAGAGATAAAATATTTGGATTATGAGGATACAATTCAAATTTCATTGGGGTCAAAGGGAGTAAGACTGGACATATATGTTGAAGATGATGAAAATACGGTTTTTAACTTAGAAATGCAAACGACAAAATATGAAGAACTACCTAAAAGATCACGATATTATCAGGATATTATTGATTTAAACCTGATTGAAAAAGGTGAAGCATATGATATACTTAATACAAGTTATGTAATTTTTATTTGCACTTTTGATTTTTTTGAAAGCAATAAAAGTATGTATGAATTTGAAAATATATGTATTAATAAGCCGGAATTAAAATTAAATGACGGAACGCATAAAATTTTCTTAAATACCAAGGGAGATAGAAGCGGCATAAGCAAAGAGTTGAAATTATTATTAGATTATTTCGATGGCAAAGAACCGGAAAGCAAACTTGCTAAGAAAATTGATTAGAAAGTGTTTGAAGCCAAAAGAAATGACCAATGGAGGCGAGAGTATATGTCATATCAGATGGAATTAAATCAGCAGTATAGGAATGGAAAGGAAGAAGGAAGAAAAGAAGGAATAGACGATATGAGTAAGCTGATAAAAATGCTAATATCAGAAAATAAATATGAAGAACTTGAAAAGGCAGTAAATGATGAGGAATACCAGAAGGCACTAATGAGAAAATACAGAATAACTAAATAGAACAGTGAACATAAATAAAATTTGGAGGAATTAATATGGATAAGAAGGCAATTTATAACTTGACTTATGGTGTATTTATGGTATCCACTAAGGCAGGGGATGTGGTTAATGGATGTATTACAAATACATGTATTCAGGTGGCTAATAATCCGGTTAGAATAGCCGTGTCGGTGCTTAACAGTAATTATACATGTGAATTAATTAAAAAGAGCGGAATTTTAGCAGTTAGCATTTTAGATAGTGATTGTACGTTTGAGTCTATAAAGCATTTTGGTTTCCAATCAGGAAGAGATGTGAACAAGTTCTCAAATATTACACCACCAACTGATAATGAAGGAATTCCTTATCTTGGATGGCAGTCATGTGCAGTTATAAGTGGTAAGGTTGTTGAAAAGCATGACCTTGGAACACACACTTTGTTTATTGCAGAAGTTACAGATGCAAAAGTTTTAAGTGAAAAAGAACCATTGACTTATGCACAATATCAAAATGAAATAAAACCAAAGCCTAAAAAGGATGATGAAAGTAACGGAAGAAAAATAGTAGGCTGGAGATGTAAAATCTGCAATTATGTATATGAAGGAAGTGAGTTGCCTAAAGATTATGTATGCCCGATTTGTGGACATGGCACAGATGATTTTGAACCAATTTACGCTTGATAGAAAGATGTTGATTTTGTGGTAGCATAATATAAAATTGCGAGAAGAATAAAAAGAAGCATATTCTAACTGAAATTACGTTAGAATATGCTTCTTTTATGAGTCTGTGAAATAAAGTCTGTAAATAGATATTCTATTATAAGTGATGGAGCTGTAAGTTCATGAAATGAGCTTGCAGCTCTTGTTTATATAACTAGCATATAAAAATACCCATGTCAAGGACGCCCATTTTATAACGGGCGTATATTCATCCTTGATATTGGGTATTTTTTATGCTATTCAGGCAAACGGCCTTCGTACATAATGCTCAGTTCTCCATACACCTGAGCCCAGTTTCTTAAGGTCGTTGTCCATTTCCTCGTTGCTTCAAAGGTTGAAAGGTACAGTGCTTTCAATAATGCCTTATCACTTGGAAATACACTTCTCTGACGATTAAGTTTCCTGTATGTTGAATTTAAACTTTCAATGGCATTGGTTGTATATATTACTTTTCGGACAGTATCTGAAAAGTAAAAAATAGGTGATATTACGTCCCAATTGTCCTTCCATCTTTTCATTGAGTTTGGATACTTCGGAGTCCATTTCTCAGTTACCCTGTCTAATGCTTCGAGAGCCTTTTCTTCATTAACTGCCTGACATATTGTCTTAAGGTCTTTCGCAAAGGCTTTTCTGTCTTTGTCGGGTATATATTTAAGAGTATTTCTCACCTGATGAACTATGCATCCTTGATATTCTGTGTTTGGGAAAGCTGCCGATATGGCTTCCTTTATGCCACTTAAACCATCGGCACATATAACAAGAATGTCCTTTACACCTCGGTTGTTTAATTCATTCAATACAGACAACCAGTATTTAGAACTTTCATTATCTCCAACACTTATGCTTAATACATCCTTTTTCCGTCCACTGTAATGCCGAGAATTACATAGGCCGCAAGCTTTCTTATTATTCCCTCATCCCTTACAGAATAATGGATGGCATCTATGTAAACAACAGGATAAATTTCATATAACGGTCGGTTTTGCCAGTCCTCGATTTGTGGCATTATTTTATCAGTCACATCAGAAATAAATCCTTCTGATGTTTCAAACCCATAAATATCCTCAATTGTGTCGGAAATCTGTCTTGTTGTCATTCCCTTTGCGTACATTGAGATTATTTTCTGGTCAATGTCTGAAATGTCTTTCTGACGTTTCTTTACAATTTGTGGTTCAAAAGTAGAACGACGGTCCTGTGGAACATCGATTTCCATTGAGCCATAACTACTGTTGACACGCTTCGACTTGTAACCGTTTCGATAATCATCAGATTATGAACGTTGTGATTTTGAATAACCCAAATGGTCATCCATTTAAGCTTCCATCATTTCTTTGATTGTACCTCCAAGAAGATATTTTAATGCATCCTGGATGTCTTCAGCTGTCTGAATGTCATATTCATCCAATAGCTGGTGGATGATGGCACGTTTGCCATCAGTCATTTGTACCTTGTGTACTTTTTTTCTTTCTCTTGCCATAATTAAGGCCTCCTATAATAATAAATTTTATCATAGAAGGCCTATTAATTATATTTAAATATTTAATTTACAGCAAAACTTTCACACTCTCGTTTCTCAGCTTTCGGTATTCTCTTGGCGAATATCCTTTCAACTTGTGAAAAAGCCGGCTGAAATAAAGCTGGTTATCATATCCGACAATCTTAGAAATCTCATTGATGGAATAAGTTGTTGTTTCAAGTAACATCTGAGCATTGTTGATGCGGATTCCCACAATGAATTGCATTGGTGTAGAACCGGTATATTTTTTGAAATTTCGGATAAACCAGCTGACACTCATGCCTCGTGAGGCAGCATAATCATCAATATTGATATTTTGATTGTAGTTTTCACTGAAAAAGGTAACAGCATTATCCATCTCATGATCAAGATATTCATTTTTTAATATGTGCTCTCTTGTCAGTTCCCGGTGGAAACTGATCAGAAGATGACGTAGCAAAAGGACAAGCATTTCCTCATAATTATCTTGACAGCGTTGGAGCTCGATAATGATACGTTTGAAAATTTGTTCATATTCATTAGATGTACCCACTTGAAAGACACGTTCTTTATCCGGAAACCCATATTGACGTAAGATATTTTTCACATTGCTTCCTGTGAAGTGAATCCAGTATACTTCTGTCTTATCTTCTCCGTAATATTCATATTTTTGGAGTTCTTTCGGTCTGTACAGTACAATGTTGCCGGCTGGAACAATCGTTTCATTATTTACATTATCAAAATGAAAATGCCCACAACCAGCAGTGATATATATAATCTGATAATCCAGACGACCCCTTGGACGGTAGGTCGGAAGTTTGGGATGTCTGGAAAGACGGTAAGTACCACAGCTACCGACAATCAGCGGACGACTTTTGTCTTTGAAATCCATATGTGAGTGGTTCAAATAACCGGTGTTCAAATACATAGGACAGCACCTCTTTTCGTACTTTTTATCATTGTATCATTTAGTGCATATTTTGTCTAATCCAATTCATAGACATATTTTGCGAATTAGGATAAGCTATATATAGCAAAACAGAGAAGCGTAAACATAAAAGTAAAAGACAAGGTTTGCTGTGGAAAAACAAAGTGCAAAAAAATGTATATGTATTAAAGGAGAGTTATTTATGATTGTACCACGTTATTATGAGGATTTAAGCGTACTGCATGAAAATACAATGCCAGCCAGAGCCTATTATATTCCGGCATCCAGAAGAATGGATAACCTGGTGGAACACAGAGAAGAG
>ENA-OPWD01001134-OPWD01001134.1-human-gut-metagenome-genome-assembly--contig:-NODE-1134-length-19310-cov-18.931758_pt1 | contig 19310 bp, 15 predicted proteins | sample MGYA00241502_ERZ501996 | MGnify/ENA primary metagenome ERZ501996 (study PRJEB25962, sample SAMEA2042011) | human gut metagenome | biome: human gut; feature: human-associated habitat; material: faeces... | reverse complement strand
CTACCTTTTTGACCTCTGTGTCATCTTATGAGGGCGGTTGCGGATTTGAGGCTTATTATTCATAATAATGCTAATCCCTTTTTTAGCACATGCGCAAATGATAGAGGAACTAGCTGCTACTCCTCTGGAAATTGGATATGAAAAAACACTACACATAATATTTCCTACTGAAGTAAAATACTGTAATGCGGGAAATGACCATATACTAGCCGAAAAAGTCAGTGCTCAGCCCAATATTATTCGTGTCATTGCAGCAGAAAGAAATTTTCCAGGTGAAACGAATCTTTCAATTGTTACAGCAGATACTAAGTTCTATTCATATTCCATCCACTATAGTGATACACCCAAAGTAAGTTACATTCATGTAGGGGACACCTCCCCTACTCCGCATGTACTTCCAGTTGGTAAGGACAAACAGATGTATCTGATCTTCCCCGGGAAAATTACATATGAAGACCACGGTTCTCAGGACATAACAGTAGAAAAAGCTGAAGGTGTAGATAACATTCTTGCGGTGAAAGCTGTGTGTGAATATCAAAAAGAATCAAATATTTCTGTAGTAACTGATACCGGTAAGTTCTACACATTCAATCTTAAATATTCTCCCAATCCTGAAGTCTTTACCTTCGTCATTGATAAAGACGAACAGCAGAAAGTAGCCATACTTGATGACGGTGAACTCACAACAGACCAGAAGAAGAAAATGCAGGAGGCAATCAACAAACATCTCCCACTCGACCTTGGATTATCGGATAAAATATCCGGAGTGGAGTTTGAAATTACTAATATATTTATCCACAACGATATTCTACTTTTCAGAATATCCATGAGAAACCGCACCCAGATTAATTATACGATAGACTTTATGCGTCTGTACATCCAGGACGCAAAGAAAAGCAAGAAAACAGCTATCCAGCAGCTGGAACAAAACGTACTGTTCACATTCGATTATCCGGAAGATATTCCGGCTCATGAAAAACGAACGTTTGTCGTGGCCGTCAATAAGTTTACCATCCCGGATAAAAAACGGCTTGTAATTGAGATTCAGGAGAAGAATGGCGGCCGTCACTTCTTCTTTAAGCTGAAAAATAAATCCATCCTGGAATCTGAAGAGGTTTTCCGAAATATTCAGGAACAAAAAACTGAAAACGAAGCCGACAAGATACTCAGGAGGGTCTACCAATGATAGCCTACATAATAGCCTGCATGCTGCATTTCTCAATATCAGCCACTCCGAATATAAGAAACAGTCTGATAAAACTGATTGAAGTGAGCAGATCCTTACAACCGATAGGGGAAATAATAGACATTCTCCACAAAGAAGGTATATACGAATCCCTACCCTTACAATGGCCGGTTAAAGGTAAATACCGGATAAGCAGTCATTACGGATATCGTAATCACCCACTAACTGGTACAAAAAAATTTCACTCGGGAGTGGATATTGCCGTTGAGCTTGCCACTCCGGTCTATGCAGCCGGTTCTGGAACTGTCATATATGCCGGACGAAAAGGAGGTTATGGACGATGCATTATAATACAGCACAAGTTCGGATTTACCACTGTTTACGGGCATTTATCAGCATATTATACTACTGTAGGCAGAGAAATCAAGCAAGGACAAGTTATAGGATTTGTAGGAAGTACTGGTATTAGTACAGGCAATCACCTACATTTTGAAATTCGTAAAAATAACATAGCAATAAACCCTATTTATAATGAGCATGAATGATGAAGTTGAACAAATAATATTGCGATCTATCTTAAAAGATGGGTTGGACGCAGTTCCACAAGATTATCAGTTTATCACAAAGTATGATTTAAAGCAAATATATTTTTCCAAAATTGAATTTTCCATGCATGGAATAGAAATAGATATAAAATCTTCTACACTAGAGAAACTCAAAAAAGCAATTATTGAAGATGCTTCATTTCCTCTTTTGCATGATGAATATAAAAAAAGTGGTAAATCCGGAGTTATGCAAAAATTACATAATAACGAAACCTATTACAAAACTTTTTTAAAGTGTATAAGAAATGGTAAGTAAAGCTGTAATAGACTATCTAGAACGTATAAAACGCTTGTATGTCCTCATCAAGCAGGAACGGACAGGATCTCTTAATGATATAGCCAGGAAGATGCTATTGTCAAGACGTACAATCACTAATTATATCTCTGAATTAAAATCTCTTGGAGCAGATATTCGATATGATAAGTGCAGAAATACGTATTATTTCCATAATGAGTTTACCTTGTATGCAACTTTTGAAGTTAAGCTGTCCACATAATAGAATAAAAAAATGAAAAAGAGGGCAAGGATATTGCCCTAGTATGTAACTAGTTTTGTCATGGAAATAAAAAATAAACAATCAGCATTAAACAACTATTAATCGCCATAATTATGAAAGTAAAGTTTTTATTATTATTTGCTGTTCTGACCATAATTTTTACATCTTGTCAGAACACAGACGAGCCGAAGGAAATCAGTAAGCCTGGAACAAACGGTAATTATCGAATTGAAATTGTAGGGAAGCAAGCAGACCAGCAGGATTCAAGATCTTCTGGAACTATACAGTTTGAAGGCGGTACAGCAAGCGGAGCTGGACTGTATGATAGTAAAGACAAAGCAAATGTTTCTGCTACGCCTGATGACGGATATGAAATTGATTATTTCTATGGTGGTCCAGAATCCGAACCTAAGAAATATGACAATGCCAAAAGTGGAGCTTCAATTTTTGATGTTTCAATAGATGGTCAGGATCACTTATTCCATGTCGGCTTTAAAAAGAAAGAAAGAACGTTGACCATAAATGCTGGATCTGGAGGATCTGTTACTCCAAGCGGTAAAGATACCTATCAGGTTAATAAACCTATAACTATAACAGCAACCGCAAAATCTGGATATAAATTTGCCGGCTGGGAGATTAACGAGGGGGACGTAACCATAGCAGATAAGAACAATGCAACAACTACTGCAACACTTAATAATCTTAACAGTACTATTACTGCGAAATTTAGCGCAAGTTTTCCTGTAACGGACTATATATTCTTGGGATATGAGGGAGAATATAGTAAAACAGCCATAATATATACAGGAAATAATATACATACATTTAATGTCACTCAATGGAGTGATATAGCGTATGGAAATGGGAAATATATTGTGGTAGGTAGCTCTAAAAAAGGAGGATGTATTTCTACGTCTACAGATGGGGATAATTGGTCAGAACCAAGTTTCTTTAATGATGTGTACGGATTTCAAAGTGTAACATTCGGAAATGGAAAATTCTTAGTAATAGGATCTGATGGATACATTACTACATCAACAGATGGTATTACTTGGAGTAAACCCGCTAAAAAAATAGCTTTTTCCTATGAAAGTGCCGCCTATGGCAATAGTGCATGGGTTGCTGTAGGAAGCGAAGGCTATATAAATACATCAACTGATGATTGCGCTAATTGGTATAATTATGCTTATAAACAAGATGGTCCAACAGAAACTGTATATGACGTTGTTTTTGCTAACAATTATTTTACCGTAGTTGGAATACAAGCTTTTGTCTGGTATTCAAAAGATGGAATAACTTGGAATAGACAAGAAATAAGTACAGGTAAAAATTACTCTATATGTTATGGTAATAATAAATATGTAGCTGTAGGTGCAAAAGGAAATATACTTACTTCTACACAGTATAATTTTGCAGGATGCACTCTAAAGCAAGTTGGGAATGAAGATTTTAGGTTTGTTAAATATTATAATGGGAAATACATTGCTGTTGGAAAAACTGGTAATATCTCTAGTTCTTCAGATGGAAATAGTTGGTCACAACCTTCCAATATCATTAATAATACCGAAATATCTGGCATAACAGGATTCATTAACAAAATAAAATAAGGAAAATCAGATTAATCTCAGTGCCGTGAGGCACTACCCATAGAAACATTCATACTTTTAATTTAGTGAGTAAAAAAGGTAGGAAGTACTTCCTACCTTTTTATCAAATAAACTTCTAAAGGTTTTATATTTATTGATTATTCATTAAAAATAGGCGTCTGAATAATTTCTGCATTTGGACTAATAACTCCTTCATTCTTTATAATTTCCTTACATACAATAAGCGTTTTAAGGCCTGATTCGATCGGGAAATAAGTCCATGTACTAGAATCCATTTTAGATAAACGCACACAATAAGTACCAGAAGGAAGGTTACAACGCACTGCTGAACCGTCAGCAGGGATAGGAGTTGCTATTTTTATGATAGGTTCTCCACTGTCTAAATGCCAAGCACTATAAATTTCTACTGTATCAGGAACAAGCTCTTTTAATGCTTTCCCATAACTGATATGTAAATTATTATCAGGAACTTCATTTTTACACCCAGTTAGATTTAATAATAGCAACACTGTTGCTACAAACATTGATTTGTAAAACCGTATTGATGTTATATTGCTAAAATAGTACATTTTTGTCAGAAATCGGATCTCGGTTTTCCCTTCTTTTTTGACGAGGAGTGCAGGCGCTTCATAACAGTCTCCTCCTACATAGAGCCTTTCCTCCGTTCCGCTGCTGTCGCAATGGGCTTCATAGTTCCCTCCGAGGTAATACCTTGTGTATACCGTCTTTCCCTCTTCGGCCATTCTCATCCGTACCCTGTCGAACTGAGCATTGTAGGTGAATTCCGCCTTTCTGTTTCCTTCCTCTATCCATGCAGGTCTGTCTGCGGCAGTATATCCCACCTGTAGTCCGCTGTGTATGCAGGCTTCCTTCTCCGGTGTATTTCCTGTAACGGCATAGGGACGGTTGGGGTTGGTATATACCATGTCTCCTGCATCCCCTTTGCGTATGATGTTTCCGTCGGGTGTGTATTCCACCTTTTTCCCGGCATAGAGGGTCAGTCTCTGCAGAGCATCGTATTCAAATAGTTCTGTCCTGTTTCTCAGTGCATCTTGTCTGCTCTTCAGGTTTCCGGTTACAGCATCAAATTCGTATCGCTGGTCCATCAGTACCTTTCCGTTTCCGTACAGGATACGTCTTTGGGTGGGGAATCCCCATTCATCGAATTCATACCTTCTGTCGTATTCCCCGGTAGCGATTCGGGTAAGCTGTCCGTGTCTGTCCTCTTCGCCGTAGCTGTATACACAGGTTCCGTCGTCCAGATACACTCCGGTCAAGGTTCCGTTTCTGTAAACCAGCTGTTCAGTACAGAGTTTTCCGTACTGTGAAGAATAGGAGATGGTAGAAAGCATTCCGTCTTCTGTATATCCGTATGTCTTCTCCAGCCGGTATCCGTCGGGTGCTTCTTCCCTGACACTTTCCACCCTTCCGTATGCATCGTAGGTGTAGTAGGTGGCAGTACCGTTGTCGGAAACGGCGGAGAGAAGCAGGTCTTCGTCTTCGGCATAGGTATATACAGTGGTAAAGTCGGGGTGTACCAGTCTGGTGATACGTCCGTACCGGTCATATTCCCTTACCACCTGTCTTCCGTCGGCATCGGTTTCCCTGCATACGTTTCCTTCCTTATCGTATTCGGTTCTTCGTATTCCTGCACTCGGATCCTTGATGGCAGTCCGTCTTCCATATATGTCGTAGTAGAATCTTGTCTGTACACTGTCTGATGCCACTATTACAAGCGGCTGTCCGTCTGCCCGGTAGAAGTAGGCAATGCTTCCCCCTTCATCGGCTGTGCCTGTCATCAGTCCGTCTGCACTGTACTGTCGGATATGTCGTATTCCGTTTTCCGTGAGGGTATCTGTCAAGGCTCCGTATGCACACGAATCCACTTTTCCGGATGCATAACGTGTAGAGGTTTTCCGGTCGTATCGGTCGTAGGCATATCGGTTCCACAAGGCAGGAGTACTTTCCTTGTCCGGCAGGGATTCTCTGACAAGCAGCCCTGTTTTCGTGTCATATACCTTGTCAGTCTTCAGTTCCTTTCCGTCGAAACGTGTGGTCGCGGTGCGTACCTCCCGTTTCAGCGCATCGTAGTAGGTCTTGACAAGCGGCTTTCCTGTTTCTGCTGCGGTTATGCGGAACAGTCAGGGTTCTTCGGGGCGGATCTATGTGGTTCCAGTCTGTTTCTTTCTGCCATCCGGGTAGATGGTCTTCAGAAGGTTTCCCCATTAAAATCAAATCGGTCATTAGAGAATGATAGTAAGACCATTTCTATGACCGATTTAATTTGGTAAAAGTGGCTTAGTTTTGTTTATATACTGGAAATCTTCTGCTGAAAATGATGCATCCAATCTTGATTGACAATCCAATTAAAAGTTAGATTATGTTGTAGGAAAATGATATTTTTATCACAAATGTTTCCTTGTATCTTTACTCCATCTTTTGCTCTTATAAACCGTATACTCCAATATTCTCCGAGTGGGGCTAAAAGCACTTCACTTATTTTTTCTTCTTGGAATAAAGTTAAATCTTGTTTAAAGGAGATAAGTTCGTCTGTGCTTATGTTGGTATTCATTAGTACCTGGAAAAAAGATTCTTTTAATTTTATGTTCATATGGATATAATCATTGAACTCAAGCTTTTCTTTTTGAATGAAATCGATGTTGCAAATGTTAGGATAGGTAGAGTCGATACTTTCCACACAAGGCTTGACTTGTGATATTTCGTGAATAAAGTTTAACAACTTAGGAATAAAACTTTGGTCAAAATCTAAATGTAATGTAAATTCAGTTCTGCTATCTGACTTTTTAGTAAGATGTACATATTGATAGATATGCCCAAACTGATTTGATTCCAATTCAATATATAGTGAATAATCATCTGAAATAAATGAAATTTTATGGCTTATTCCATGATATAAATCTTGTAATTCTTTCTCAAAATTAATGATTTGTGTAATATTGGTCTTATAACATTCGGAAATATTAAAGATGGAATATTCAAACTGTACATTAAATAATAATGTCCCATTTTGTTGATTATAAGAAAAATTGTACCATGTCATGTAAGGTACATTTTTAGAATCGTAAAATATTATTTCTTGCATAAATTTATGTTTTTTGATTTGTAAAACCGTATTGATGTTATATTGCTAAAATAGTACATTTTTGTTGAGCTTGCTTAAATTTTCCAATAAGTTATTTTCTCAGATTTTTTTGGGGCCCTTTTCGACCTTTTTTTCTTGACGTTCATAAGAGTATAGTAGGCATGGCTTATCTGACGAATGAAACCAAGAAAAAAGATCGAAAAAGTACCTCAAATTATCCTTGAATAAAATACTTAATTCTAAAATTTAAATTGTTTTGTAAAATTACTTAATTCATAAAATGCTCTATGGTAAACTATACCTGTTTCAGTGTTTATTCCTAATGTATAAACTCCTTGTACTCCATTGATTGTTCCTGGAGCTACCATCATCTGACTGTTTCCTTTTATACCTATAATATATCCTTCATTTACTATTTGATTATCAAATGAATAAGGAAAATTATGATATAAGTCTTTTTGTATATCTATTCTTGGATGATATCCTTTTATTCTTAATGAACGTGTTAAAGATTTATTGTTTTCAATTATATGGTTTGGTGCTTTCTTAGTTGTTGTGATAGTGTATTCTGTAATTGTACCGTTTTCAGGTTGTGGACTACTTGCAAGAGGGGTGTCAGGTTTAGGCGTTTTAGGCATAGCATCCGGCACAGAGTTTAATGCTCCGGTTTCTCCTACAGGTGTATTCTTCCATGAGAACATTCCTCTTCCCTGTGCGATGGTATTTCCATGCCAGAAGTTCTGTCCTTTGGCGATGGCTGTTCCTCCTCCAATGACTCCTCCTAATGCACCTCCACATATCGCTCCGGAAAAAGCTCCCATAGTCCCGTTTCCCAATGCATTGAGAAAACCTCCTCCTGCCATGAGTGTATTTCCTGTTCCGAGTGTGAATCCTGAAGCGGCTCCTCCCACCATTCCTGAAATCGCTCCACCGATAAATCCTGCCCCTCCGACAGCTCCTCCGACCAGTGGTCCCAATGCTCCGGCAGCAGCTCCCACACCGAAGTATCCAAGAAACTGCCCAAAGTTACTAATATTATCCCAATGTGTTGCTACATTGATGGCTCCGCCTATGAGTGCTCCCGCTATGATCCATCCGATAATTTCTCCGTTCTTGTCCACATAGCACAGAGGTCTGTTCATACAGTATCCGTACCTGTTCATGGTCTGTGTAAAGTCCGGCAGTTGTACGTAGGGGTCCGGACTCAGGAACCGTCCCAGTATGGGATCGTACAGTCTCGCATTCATGTGGATAAGCCCGAATCCGTCCAGGTGTTCGTGTCCCGTAAACCCTCTTCCTGTCATCAAGCTTGGCACTTCTGTACCGGTATAGATTTCCTGTGTATCGGGATCTCTTCTGCTTCCCCATGCATCGAAGCTGTTTTCCTCAATGATGTTTCCTTCGTTGTCTGCCACCTGCAGGATGCTTCCTAGATAGTCCCGGTGCAGAAATCGGATCTCGGTTTTCCCTTCTTTTTTGACGAGGAGTGCAGGCGCTTCATAACAGTCTCCTCCTACATAGAGCCTTTCCTCCGTTCCGCTGCTGTCGCAATGGGCTTCATAGTTCCCTCCGAGGTAATACCTTGTGTATACCGTCTTTCCCTCTTCGGCCATTCTCATCCGTACCCTGTCGAACTGAGCATTGTAGGTGAATTCCGCCTTTCTGTTTCCTTCCTCTATCCATGCAGGTCTGTCTGCGGCAGTATATCCCACCTGTAGTCCGCTGTGTATGCAGGCTTCCTTCTCCGGTGTATTTCCTGTAACGGCATAGGGACGGTTGGGGTTGGTATATACCATGTCTCCTGCATCCCCTTTGCGTATGATGTTTCCGTCGGGTGTGTATTCCACCTTTTTCCCGGCATAGAGGGTCAGTCTCTGCAGAGCATCGTATTCAAATAGTTCTGTCCTGTTTCTCAGTGCATCTTGTCTGCTCTTCAGGTTTCCGGTTACAGCATCAAATTCGTATCGCTGGTCCATCAGTACCTTTCCGTTTCCGTACAGGATACGTCTTTGGGTGGGGAATCCCCATTCATCGAATTCATACCTTCTGTCGTATTCCCCGGTAGCGATTCGGGTAAGCTGTCCGTGTCTGTCCTCTTCGCCGTAGCTGTATACACAGGTTCCGTCGTCCAGATACACTCCGGTCAAGGTTCCGTTTCTGTAAACCAGCTGTTCAGTACAGAGTTTTCCGTACTGTGAAGAATAGGAGATGGTAGAAAGCATTCCGTCTTCTGTATATCCGTATGTCTTCTCCAGCCGGTATCCGTCGGGTGCTTCTTCCCTGACACTTTCCACCCTTCCGTATGCATCGTAGGTGTAGTAGGTGGCAGTACCGTTGTCGGAAACGGCGGAGAGAAGCAGGTCTTCGTCTTCGGCATAGGTATATACAGTGGTAAAGTCGGGGTGTACCAGTCTGGTGATACGTCCGTACCGGTCATATTCCCTTACCACCTGTCTTCCGTCGGCATCGGTTTCCCTGCATACGTTTCCTTCCTTATCGTATTCGGTTCTTCGTATTCCTGCACTCGGATCCTTGATGGCAGTCCGTCTTCCATATATGTCGTAGTAGAATCTTGTCTGTACACTGTCTGATGCCACTATTACAAGCGGCTGTCCGTCTGCCCGGTAGAAGTAGGCAATGCTTCCCCCTTCATCGGCTGTGCCTGTCATCAGTCCGTCTGCACTGTACTGTCGGATATGTCGTATTCCGTTTTCCGTGAGGGTATCTGTCAAGGCTCCGTATGCACACGAATCCACTTTTCCGGATGCATAACGTGTAGAGGTTTTCCGGTCGTATCGGTCGTAGGCATATCGGTTCCACAAGGCAGGAGTACTTTCCTTGTCCGGCAGGGATTCTCTGACAAGCAGCCCTGTTTTCGTGTCATATACCTTGTCAGTCTTCAGTTCCTTTCCGTCGAAACGTGTGGTCGCGGTGCGTACCTCCCGTTTCAGCGCATCGTAGTAGGTCTTGACAAGCGGCTTTCCTGTTTCTGCTGCGGTTATGCGGAACAGTCCGGGTTCTTCGGGGCTGCTCCATGCGGTTGCGGTCTGTTTCTTTCTGCCGTCCGGATAGGTGGTCTTCAGAAGGTTTCCCCATTCATCATATTCATACCGTGTGGTTCTTCCCTTGTGGTCTGTATCGCTTAGGGGCAGTCCGGTTGTTTCATCGTAGCGGTGTGTTACGTGAAATCCCATCGGGTCTGTTTCCTTGACGAGTTGTCCGAGGTCGTTGTATTCAAACTGTGTCTTCAGCCATTGGTCGGATTCATAGTTGCACTGTGAATGGGCTGTCATTTGCCAGTTTGCATTGTATTCAAACTTTTCCTGTAGGGATTTCTTTCCGTTGATACGCTCGGTTCTGCTTACGGGCAGGTATCGGTCGTCGTAATCGATATGGATTGTTTCTACGAAAAGAGAATCATCCCGCATCTTTCGGGTTTCCACAGAATCCTGGACTCCTAACAGATACAACGAACCGTCATCTACGTTCCGGTAGCTGTACGTTGCCTGTTCGGTATAATGTCCGGACGAAACGGAAGAGTGCAGTATCTGTCCATAGTCGTTATATTCATATTTTCCTATCGTAGTAGTTTCGTTCAGAACATTTTCTGTGGTTTCCTGCTTCAGGGTCAGCAATGCGATTCTGTTGGATTCCCTTTTCAGATCATAGATTCGCTTAATGGTATCTGTGGGAGTGGATTTTTCCACTTCACTTCCCAGTAGCTCTATATCGTAGGTCGAAGTCATGGTACGGTCGTTGACCATATCTTCCGTCTCTATTTGCTGAAAGCCTCTGAATCCCATTCCGGTACGGTGAAACACTGCATTGGTGTATTTATAGTATTCCCACGACAGTGTTTGGTTGTTTTCGGTATTTTTGATCCATGCCGGTACAAACAGATGAGGATTCATGATGGTATAAGGATATCCTACATATTGGATAGCTCCCGGATTTTGGACGTACCGAGTGGCATTGGTCGTCATGATATCCACATAGGCATGATTGGAATTTACTCCATAGCTGTCAGTCAGGTTGTGCAGCATTCTTGCTTCCTGTTCATTGTGGGAGTAGTTATACACATGCAGTTTCTCGTTGTCCACACAAATCAGTCCTCCCGACCAATAATAGGACTGGGCTACATTGGCCACAGCAAACTGAGCTGTCAGATTATCTAAATATTGGGTGGAACGCATATTGGGAGTCTGGCTGATTTTGCCGTTCTCGTTCAGATATACATCCACTTTTCCTCGCTGGTTGCGCAACAGGTCGGGAAGTCCGTCGCTGTCTACATCCACCAGCATGAAGTTCAGCCCCACCGTTTCATGGAAACAATAGAACAGTTCTTCTGTGTGTACTTTAAATCCGGGGTTTTCTGCACTGTACGAAGAGTTTCCTGTCGACATAAGGAAAAGCCACTGTTTACCATTTTCCACATTCCAGTCGAATGTAATCAGAGCACGATCCGGTGTATGGGGGTCAATATGACATACATTACCCGAAGCATCTTCGTAATATTTGTATCCGCTGGCACTGGTACTTTTCAGGTTGTTTTCATTGTTGCAGGCTCCATAACAGATTCCGTCGCCAAAATGCTTGTATCCTTCCTTGCAGTGTACCCGGCGAGGACCTAAGATGATATCAATGTTTCCGTCTGCATTCATATCAGCCAACATCAATTCCCTGTCTTTGCTATTAATTTCTTCAAAATTGAAGTACATGATGTTAAGGGCATTGGAGTAGGCCAGTTGCTTGAAACCGTTACCAGTAAACTCGTAAACATAAGTACCGTTGATATTAATCAAGCAGATATCCGTCTTGCCGTCTCCATTGTAATCCATTGGAATCAAGCGGTCGGCATGTCTTACTTTAGAAGTATCAATAGGATATAGGGTAAAATCAAAGCACTCGTTGTCATAAAGAGTCTTTCTGTTATCCAAATCGACTAACAAGGCACGGGAGGGATATTTGTCATGGTCTGAATTGTAGCAACTCGAAATAGCCAGGAGTTCTGCTTTTCCATCACCGTTGAAATCACCGAAAACACATTGCCGTTCGTGTACATATCCGTCTTGCTCCGGATAGATATAATCTGTATGGCATGCAGGATTTATTTGACTATCATAAATGGTTACTTTCAGTGTATCCTCTCGTATGAATAAAATTTTTTTCGTGATATAGTTGATTTTTACCGGTACATCAATACCGTCTCCATTTATATCAATGGCTTCCAACTGTTTGAATCCTTTCCCGGCAGTAAAGACTACAGGTTCGATAGACATATCACTCAGGTCTTTGTAGACCAGCAGCTCTTGTTTTTCATTATATTCGCCTTGATTAGGTATGGGGTAAGTTATCAGTCCGTCGCTATTGGAAGCCTTGCTGAATTTTCCTCTTGATATGGCAAGAGAAGAATAGCCGGTTTGTCCTTGTTGCGAATTGTAGTAGTATTTGGACAGATAATGCGTGTTATCGTTCAAGAACTCAATGCTGCGTTCGTTTCCATAGCTGAAGCGTAGGGGATTCAGGCGATGGTTGGAAGTTTCGCATTCCAAGCTGTCCGGTAAATAGACTCCCCTATTTTGATAGCTAATCCGATATCGGCGCCAGAGATTGCCTTTGTAAAATGAAGAAACATTTTCCAATAATTTGCTGTATTTAAATGGCTTTCCATCTGCATAACGTGTGATACCGGACGGTATATCACGGTAATTAAATACAATGGAGTCATTGTATACCCCCTGAGTTTCTCCATACCGGATTGTCCGGATGTAGGGCAGATTGTCTGCTTGCATGTAGGTGTACAGTATCGAACGTCCTTTACGATTAGTGTACGAAGTCATTACATAACTGAACGGCGCTTGTGGGGAATTTTCAAATACGGCTGTATTTCCATCCGGATAGTACACTTTCAGGCGGTTTTCCGATTCTCTGTTTACCCGTATGAATCCCTGTTCACTTTGCCAAGTGTCGGTACCGGTCTTGATTAGTCGCATACCGTCCAGCATCAGTTTGTCGTCTTTCAGGGAGAGAGGAGTAGCTTTCCCGTCGTAGTAGATGCTGCCAGCTACGTGGGTAATGCCTGATAGTCCACGGATATTCCATCCATATCCTAATGCGGTTTCGTGCTGTTGACTATTGTACATAAAGGACAGACGGGGTTGGAACCCTTCTGTATCAGGGTGCACATCGATAGGGATGGTATAACTGACCGCACCGCTTGGAGTGAGGCTGTATTCTATTGGTATTTCACCGACATCGCAGTTCTTGTTGCCGTTACTCGATACAACTGCCACTTGTGCCTTACCGGAGAGGCTAAGCAGAAAGGCGGTTGCCATGATTATTATTTTTTGTGTTATCTGATACATATTCATTTATTTTTTATGATAGTTTTTACTCTATTTCCCGAGTTATCGTATTGGTATTGTATCGGACTGTAATTCGGGCTTTCGGGCTTTAGATCGGGTTCATCAGGGATGCTGGGTACTAAATCGGCGATTACGGTTGTATGAATGGTCCCATTGGGGATAGAACCGTTGGTATGCTTGTAACCTGCCGTAACGATATAATAGGTGCCCGTAGACAGATTGGGAATACTTAGGTAGGCTTGACATGTGGAAGCCCCTTCTGGCATACCCAGACTGATGGGGTCAAAGTTTGGATTCAAAAAATCATATTCTTCGAATGTGGCAACCCATTTGAACGAGAGTTCTCCCTCCGACCAGTCCCCGGCTTCTCCTTCTTGTGCTTTCTTCAGTACATAGAGGGTAGTATAAACCGGTCCTGCTGAATAGTCCGTTTTCCAATTATGGATAATGAGATTCCCCGGTGAGGATAGGTCGAGCTGATAATATACAGCCTTTCCTTGCGTATAGCGATACTCATTTCCTTGAGGGGGAATATAACGGAAGTTATAATAATAGTATGCCCCAGGTGGCTTTTCGTCTGTATTACGTTTGTCAGTAAATATAGACCTGTTACCAGATAAGACAACCGGAATGGCATCATCGAAGAACGTGCCGTATTTTTCTATTGTTTGTGCTTGCATTGTCAGTCCGTAAAGTAGGGTCAGTACAATGAGTTGCACTCGCTTGAAAATAATGTGTAGTGTCATATTCTATTTTCTTTTACTTGAACTGATTAGTCTATGCCATGCTTCCCGAAGGAAGCAATGGCATAGTACTTGTTTGACTCAATTTTGTTGTTCGCTTACATCGCACTTCCGCCCAATGCGCCTAACACGGCAGATGCCACTGCGATGATTACTTTCAAAATGGTGTCCCATATACCTTTCTTCATTGCCATAATTTGCTCCTTTCTTTAAATGGTGAATAAATGTGTTCGTTCTGTCGTTTCAAGCTTGATGACAGTGCAAAGGTAAATTATTTGTTTTATTTTTGTGTACCGTGTTTACAAAACCGTTAAACCTATTTCTATTTTTAAACAGATACATCGTTATTGCCGAAGTCGCGGTATTCGGATTCCTGTATCTTTTTCCGCTTCCGCAGGACACTAGCGCGTATCTTTCCCAATGCACGTAGGATAAGTTCCATGCGTAGAAGGGAATCGTCTATTTCAGTAATAATAAGCCGTTTCCTGTTTTTTCCGGTATGCCTGCATTCTTTCCGATACTGCCTGCTCCGCTTCTTGCGGCACTCCTTGCAGTATTTGTCAAAAATTCGTGTACGGTGATTGTAGTAAAAGTTCTCGGAGGAAAGCTCGCGCTTGCAGCATGCACAAATGCGGGCAGAAGTAGCTGTGGTATTCATAGTGATGGATTGATTATTTCTTGAAAACAATTTGATTTATTAAAACAATAAGCTATATTTGTCGAGGCAAATATAATAATGTTTTCAATTATAAAACAATTAAATTTATAGTTTAACCCCAAAAAAGATGGATGCACTGTTCAATGTAACTGATATAGTGAAGCGAGCCAAAGAAGTTATGGGCTTCAAGACGGATGTGGAACTCGCCAATTATTTAGGAGTATCGCGTTCTACATTAAGTAACTGGTGTGCAAGAAATAGTATCGACTTTCCACTGCTGTTGGAGAAGATGAAAGAGGTAGATTACAACTGGCTGCTGGTAGGGAAGGGAACTCCTCACCGCGATACACACCTCTGCCAGTTGGGAAGGTATACGGGAGAGGTGGAAACTATATACATTCCGAAAACACCGGAGATGAAGGACGACCGCTATGTACAATTATATGATGTGTCGGCAGCTGCCAACCTGCGTACCATGCTGATGAACCGCAACCAATATGTGTTGGGAAAGATTGTTATTCCTAATATATCTTCGTGCGACGGAGCGGTATATGTAAGCGGAGACAGTATGTATCCACTGCTGAAATCGGGTGACATTATTGGTTTCAAGGAAATCAGCGATTTTCATCATCTTATCTATGGAGAAATGTATCTGGTATCGTTCTGTCTGGATGGTGATGATTACTTGGTGGTGAAATATGTCAACCGGTCAGAGAATCCGGGATGTATTCTGCTGGTAAGCTACAATCCGCATCATCAGCCGATGGATTTGCCAATAGAGAATATTCAGGCAATGGCTATCGTGAAGTTCTCTATCCGCAAGAATATGATGTAAAAATGCTTTCATTCATAAGTTTGTCAAATCGGAAGTACATCCCATGATAGTCGCTGCAAGGTTTCAATTTCACTCGAGACACAAAAAGGAAGAAAAGATAACGAAAAAGGCCATCTTCACAGACAGCCTTTCTTGTTATCCTTCACATGAGGACACTTTGCGAAAAACGTTAAAATTATTCTCACGATGCAAAAGATCGGTCACACAGTAATGATTCCCATTGAGATGCTCTTTAATGGACGGGCACTCCAGATAGCAAGACTCTTCCATCGCACCAGAGGTAAATTCTTTTACCTTCCCACCAACGCACTTTGCAACCGAATCATAAAACGGACGTATCATAATATGTCCGGGAAAAAAACATTTCCTTTCATACGGCCAGACATACTGCAGTCACCTTCCTACTCTATTACAATCTACCTCTAACCACCGTTCAATATATTCTCGGTCATACGAGTATCCGTACAACCGAAATCTATACTGAAGTGAATGAAGCTACGATACGCAACTCGCTCCGTGTTTTGCATATATGGCATGAGCAGCTTCAAGTCCTTCTCTCGTTCTCAGTTGTGCAAGGTCTCATTCAAACTGACTTAATCCAGCAAAAACCGTAAAGATAAGCCTTCCATGTGGAGTTGTCGTATCAAACCACTGCTCTTTAAGCGATTTAATGTTTACTCCTATTTGGGATAATCTGTCTACCAGATCAATGAGGAACCTCGATGTTCGGCTTAATCTTGTCAGTTCAGAAACAATTACTATGTCACCTGGTCGAAGAGCATCAAGCATCCGAAGCAGTTCCAGACGATCATTCCGAGTTCCGGAAGTAACAATACTTCGGTTTTATAGTCTAAATAACGGTCGTTTTTGGGAATTATTAGAAATGTATAGTTTTCTATTCAATTGTCCAACTAATGCTAAGAAGTAATGTCTGTAGTAAATATTGGTGGTATCTCTAAAAGAGAGTTTATACTCTTATAATTGCTGTTATTTGAGTTTATAAAAAATTGCCGGTACTTCGTTTCTCACACATTCTCTAAGTAATCTGATTTGGTCTTTCATTTTTAATAACGTTACAATATCAGTGATTATTTTTCTTTCGGTTATTAATATATTGATACAATGTAGCCTTACTGACACCTGTTGTCCTAGTTATCTCAGCTATCGTACAGGTTTGAGAGTCGTATAATTTCAATGCCAGTTCAATTGTTTTAGAGTCTTTTTTCGGACGACCGCCTTTACGTCCACGTGCCCGTGCAGCTTCAAGTCCTTCTCTTGTTCTCAGTTGTGAAAGGTCGCGTTCAAACTGACTCAATCCGGCAAAAACCGTAAAGATAAGCCTTCCATGTGGAGTTGTCGTATCAAACCATTGCTCTTTAAGCGATTTAATGTTTACTCCTATTTGGGATAATCTGTCTACCAGATCAATGAGGAACCTCGATGTTCGGCTTAATCTTGTCAGTTCAGAAACAATTACTATGTCACCTGGTCGAAGAGCATCAAGCATCCGAAGCAGTTCCAGACGATCATTCCGAGTTCCGGAAGCCTTTTCTGAATAAATTCTTTCGCATCCTTCCTTTTCCAGCTGGTCAATCTGCCGGTCAAGATTCTGCTCCAATGTGCTTACACGTGCATATCCAATTTTCATGTCTGAAAAGATATTATAAATGGGGTTATTGTACTTTGTTTAATAGACGAGTTTACAGACAAAAATAAGCGTTTTTTTCGGAAGTGACAAGACTTCGGTTTTATAGTCTGAAAAACGGTCGTTTTTTGGACTATATTAAAGAGGGAATCATTTACCATTAGTCGATTTTATGCTATTTAATTAATATTCTTAATTATCTACAAATCGTCCAATAATAATCAATTATAAAACTGACAATAACCGAGTAATCCTTTTTATATCTTGTGAATTTCGAAAAAAAATAATTAAATAACAGACTTTTATATTCTCTTTTTTCTATTAATGTAAATAATTAATCTTTAAAGATACTATTTCAATCCTAAATCAACTCCATACCACATCTTAAATTTTCCATTATATAATTGATAAAACAAATCCTCCTCCGTTATAATTTGTCTGTTTAAATACCTTTTCTCTACTTTGAGAGTACCGTAAGACAATAATTGATATTTTTTTTCATCACCTAATAAAAGCCATGGAATGGACAAATTGGGTAATGATTCTACTGCTTTCTTCAGGTACGAATTGGAAATCAATATTTTTCCAAACCAATAATTTATGTAACCTAAGTGGGCATATTCTATAGGAGTTTGTTTATTTATTTGTAAGGATAATAGATTTTTACTCAATTTATTGAAATATATTGAATCTAAATTCTGTAACTCCAATATATAATTTGTATTTAAAAGACGTGGCATATAAAGAATTGCTTCAGTAAGATATAATACACTTTGATCTTTTCTTCCCTCTTGGTATAATATTTTTGATAGCAACAATAAATAAAGTGAGTTTTTAGGATATAATTGAGTTAATTTTATTCCTATGGACTTAGCTTTTGCCAAGTTTCCTACAGATAAATAAAATTTTCCTAGCAAATAGGTTAATTGAACATCATTAGGTTGTAATCTCGTTGCTTTTACATAGTACGTAATGGCAGCTTTAGCATAAAGGTTATCCCTTGTTTTTTGATAACATTTATCATATAATATTCCACGATGAATTAAAAAAGGAATTTTGCACGCCGTTCTTTCAATTTCTATAACTGATTCCCTTATTTTATTTTGTTTTAAATATGTAAAACTTTGATTCGATAAAGCTTTATAATAATTAAAAGTGTAATTAAAAATACAAAAAATAATAGATAAAATTGATATTATTATAAAAACAGAATATTGAGTTACATTTGTATTCTTTGCATCTACAATCATCTCTCTTTTTTGTAAGTATGCTAATAGACTATAAAAAATAAGCCATAAAAATGGAACATTAAACAAGCTAGCTTGCGATAACTCTTTTAATCCACAAGTTATTAATATACAGAATATAGTTCTCACATCTGAATCAGAATAGTGTTTCCATATATATATCAATATAAAAAGAATCAAAATCACAAATAAGAATAATCCTATAATCCCTTTTTCAACAATAAGTTGTATAATTAAATTAGGAGCAATAATTGTGGAAGATTTTGAAGTATTCTGATTTAAATTATCTGTAATAAGTGAATAGCTGCCATTGCCTGCACCCCAAAAAAGCTGAGATGAAGAGCTTTCTTTTAGATTATCTAATATTAAAGAAGTTGAATTAATACGTGCTTCGATACTTTGTTTTTGAGAGTATGTTTTATTTATATTTAGTGTTGTCTGAACTTCATTATTAAAAAATATAACGGCAATAATAAATGAAGAAACTAAAGTTGTTAACAGAGTTATTCTCTGTTTTCTTAGATTTATGATTCCTAATATAGTAAACATAAATAAAGCTATATAGCCACTTCTGGAAAAAGAAAAGAATATTGCAAGAAATATCACAAATATAAATATAGAAGAATAACGGCGGATTAAAAATACCCATCCTAGTATTACTAATAAAATTTCTACCCATTGATTAATTATATACCCCAAAGGATGCAATAATATTCTTAAGTGATATGAATCTTCAAATCCTGCTTTGATAGCAGAATTTTGTAAAACCTTAATTCCGCAACACTATTACAAATATAACTTTTTAAGTACCTGAGCAAC
>ENA-OPWD01001129-OPWD01001129.1-human-gut-metagenome-genome-assembly--contig:-NODE-1129-length-19373-cov-9.356403_pt1 | contig 19373 bp, 20 predicted proteins | sample MGYA00241502_ERZ501996 | MGnify/ENA primary metagenome ERZ501996 (study PRJEB25962, sample SAMEA2042011) | human gut metagenome | biome: human gut; feature: human-associated habitat; material: faeces... | reverse complement strand
CTCTGAAAATCAAAGCCGCCGAAAAATAGTAGGCGCGTGAAAATGCTTCTGCTCTGCGACGGCTTTTTTTCTTTTGCCGTCGCTCGGCAGATGAAATATCTATTTAATTATCTCGTCATTGCCGCCTATAACTGATCCGGGCAGCAATATAGTAAACTCCGTAGAGCAATATAAAAAAGACAAATGCAATACTAAGAGAGCCGATTATCCACAAGTTGTTTGAAAATACAGGGAGATGAAACGCACTCAACTGCATTTTCCCCGCACTGACATATACAAAGCAACTGCTGATAATCAAAGCGGGTAACAAAGGGAGTAAAAACATCATTGACAACTGGCGATTATTTAGTTTCTCAATATCCCGCCTATTCATTCCAAGCTGCTGTAAAATACAGTCCTGTCGTCGTTTCTTCTCCCTGTCACTAAGAATTTGCGTCGCCAAAATTGCCGCACCAGTGATTTCAAAGACCAGTGAAAGGTAAAATAAGCAAATAGCCATAGCATAAAGCTGTGTCAAACTTTCTTTATCTACCCACTTGCCGGACAAATAATCAACATTATCAATCAGAGCTGTCACACCGCTACCGTCAGACGCAGTTTTCCCAATATTACGTTTTAGCATAGAAAGACCATCACACATTTGAACGATATTTTGCAAATCGCGGCTATCAAGCGGCGTTTCTGTTATGACAGACAGCAGACTATATAGTGTCGTCATTTGGCTAACCGCCTGTTCTGGAACAATGATACAAAAGTCAAGACCATTTCCGTATGTGTCCATCTGGCTGAATGGTTCACAAAATATGCTGTCCTCTGCGAATAAATATCCGGCACAATTCAGACTTTTATCCTGTTCAAGCAATGTTTCAAAGGGCTTTTTAAGTGCGGGAACACAATGGATATAACACAAAGACGGATTGAGTTCTACGGATTGAAGCCCCAGTATTTCGCGCAGTTTCTTATAATCACTCTGTTTCATATAAGTATCATGTTGATATTCTGCGTATGCCATATAGCCCGAACGTCCGGTACTTGATATACAATCGTTTCGCGCTGCAAGAAAACTATTTTTGTTATCCGTATAAATGCTGTAAACATAACTTGACTGAACGGGGAAGTTAAGGTCAAGAACATTTTCATAAGCCGAAAAATCCTGTAATTCTGCCTTGTGTAAAATCATTATATCAAATACGCTCTGTTCCATATTTTTGTCTGCAATCATATAAACAGCAGTACCAACCCCCATAAAGGTTAATGAAAGCATAAACAAAACGGAAAGAACGCCCATGATAATGCTTGTTGAACGGATTTTTGCTGTAAAGCCGCGAAATAGTACCAACCTGTTTTTTTCATATTTCCATTTTTCACGATTGCCAAATTGCATAATGAGAAACGTGGGTACACTTAGGAAAAACCCAAATAAAAACAGTACCAGACAAACAACGCTTATAAGCACATCATAACCATTCCCCAGCAGCCCGGTACACATCAGAAAATTTCCTACACACCCTGTCAAAACAGATATAAAAAACAGTGCAATGGCAGATACCCCGTCATGCAGCAGCTTTTTTTCGTTCTGGCGCTCATAATACAACAAATCGTAAAGAGTTACCTTGCTTATCCATTTGTTGTTCCTCCGTATAGCGTAAAAGAGCATTGCCAAAAAATAGATACAGGTTAATGCTGTGGCATTAAATGAAAAGTTCCACCTTAGGACATACATCACACCAAACATAGAGCTAAGAACCGCTTCTAACAGTTGGGAAAACAGTATGCCAACAGGAAGCCCAATAACAAACGCAAAAATGCCAATCAAAGCGTTTTCATAAAAAATAAGCCTGCATATAGAACGGTTAGGGATTCCCGAAATCATATAGATACTCAATTCCCGGCTCCGTTTTTTCAATATATACTTTGTCATGTACCCAACAATCCACCCCATAATAAGGACAATGAGCAATGACGCAACAATAATCATATAAGGCAGCACGCCGATACTGGGAAACGCTTTCACTATATCCGAAAAAATCAGTGAATTAAAAGCGTACATAAAGGAAACCGTACAGGCAAGTGTGATGAAGTAAAGCAAATAATCTTTTGACTGCCTTTTCGCATTGCGGATTGATAATTCCTTTAGCATGGATTGTCACCTCCCAAGAGGGAGAGAACGTCAAGGATTTCGTGATAGAATATATCCCGCGTCTTTTCGCCTTTCAATATCTCATTAAAAATCTTCCCGTCCTTTAGGAATAAAATGCGGTCTGCATAACTGGCACAAAATGCGTCATGTGTTACCATGAGGATTGTAGCACCTGTTTCTTTGTTAAGTTCTGACATCATCTGTAACAGAATACGGGCAGAATTAGAATCAAGGGAACCTGTCGGCTCGTCAGCCATAACCAGTTTGGGATTACATATCATTGCCCTGGCAAAAGCACAACGCTGTTTTTGACCTCCCGATACTTGAAAAGGAAATTTTTTCAGTGTGTCGCTGATTTGTAGCCGCTGTGCAATATGGTTAATTCGCTCCGTAATTTCTTTCGGCGGCATTTTCCCGATTGTTAAAGGTAAAGCTATATTTTCTTCCAATGTCAGCGTATCTAACAGGTTGAAATCTTGAAAGACAAAGCCAAGATTATCACGACGAAATGCGGATATATCATCTTCGCTTATGGTCGTAATATCCTTTCCGTCCAATAAAATGTGTCCGGCACTTACGGTATCAATGGTAGATATACAATTTAACAAGGTGGTTTTCCCGGAACCAGACGCCCCCATGATACTCACAAATTCCCCATGCTGCACATAAAAGCTAACTTGATTTAAGGCTTTTGTGACGGAACCCTGATTACCGTAATATTTTTCGATATGTTCTACACAAAGCAATGGTTTTGGACGATTTATCATTTTTTCATTCCACCACCTTTCCGTTTGAAATGATTATATCTTTGTCCGCAAATTTCAGAATATAGGTATATGTTGCGTCCTCTAATCTTTCAAAATAGAGTTTCATCGTATTTTTCGTATTCAGAGATATTTCTGCTTCTATCACATAAGTCTCTGTTATATTCACGTTTGAATCGGTTTTGCGTTCTTCGGCAAGTTTCGGAACAATAGACGTGTAGGGGAAAGTTCCTCTTACATTCAAACAGGTTACTACTTCCCCCTCAGTTACAAATTCAACTCCCGCACTATCTGAGCGGAGCTGTTTTGTTTTCCCCACCATATGAAACATAAAAAACAGGCAGAGGGCAAAAAGCAGCATGATACCTATTACAAAACGTGTTCTTTTTTTCTTTGTTGTACTCATTATAAAACTCCTCCTTTTGCCCCTATTCTATACGGAAATCCAAAGCGATTGTATAGAAGTTGGTTGATTTTATCTAACAATTTTGTAAGATATAAAATCAAACATTCAAGTGGTTACTTTTCGGAAAATGCAACAGGACAGTCGTATAGCACCCAACTTCGGATTCAATGTCAATGCCTATTCCCAGTTTCAAGCAGAGCTGGTCACATAAGTACAAGCCGATTCCAGTTGATTTTTTTCTCATTCTTCCATTGCTGCCGACAAAGCCTTTATCAAAAACCCGATTTACTTCGCTCGGCTTAATGCCTATGCCATTGTCTGTAATAGACAGGGTAACATAATCCCCCATATCTTTTGATTTGATTTGGATAACAGGCGGCTTATCACTGCAATATTTAATACTGTTAAAAATAATCTGGTTGATAATGAAGCCAAGCCATTTACTATCGGAATAAACAAAATCAGAAATAGAATCTGTATGAACACATACTCTATTATGGATCAGAAATTGTTTATTTCTGGACAGCACCTCAAGCACACACTGTTTCAGTGAAATTTCCTTAATCAAATAATCTTTTTCCACGCTGCCCAAACGCGCGTAAAACAGAACCTTTTCAATACTTTGCTCCATAAGTTCTGTTTGTGCTATGATTTTTCGCATGATTTCTGTTTTGTTATTCTCACATAATAACTGAACCCCCGTAATAGGAACTTTGATTTCGTGAATCCATTGTTCAATAAAATCTTTATATTCCACATTCAAACGACGAATTTCAGTCACTTCATCAGTCATACTTTTTAGAGCAGTTTTCAATAGCCGAAAATAAATTTTTTCTAATTCTGTTTCTGGTCTGTCTGCAATCTCCGCAATTAAATATTTTTTGTCCAAGGTCTCCATTGTTTCCAACAAGTATTGAATCCGTTTTTGCTGTTTCCGAAAATATGCGAACATTGTAAAAAAGACAATGATTGCAAAGCATACCCATAACAAAGCCATTTCTGACAGACTAATGCCAAAAGCCAAAAGGAGAACAGAAAAAAACAGTCCTCCGGCAAAACAGACAAGTAATGTAATTTGGTTATCTTTCATATAGTCTGAAAATTTCATATCTTGTACCCCATACCGCGTTTGGTCTGTATGAAATCAGCCGCCCCAAGAGTACGCAGCTTTTCTCTTATCCGCATGATATTCACACTTAAAGTATTATCATCAATGTGAATTTCATTGTCCCATAAATATTCAACTAAATCTATTCGGGGAACAATCTCGCCTGTATGTTTGAACAGATAGTACATGATTTTTAGCTCGGTTTTCGTTAATTCAATTTCTTTTCCGTTTGCTGTAAGCGTCCCGGCAATCAAATTAAATTGAATCCCGTTATGCTCCATTATACTAATCTGTTCGGACGTTCCCCGCCGCAAAAGAAGGTTTATTCTTGCAAGCAGAATAGGGATGTTATAGGGCTTTGTAATGTAATCGTCGCCCCCAAGTGTTAATGCCTGTAATTCGTCCATTGTTGTGTTACGTCCTGTAATGAATAAAATCGGAGTTGTGGAAAAACTGCGGATAGAGCTGCAAAGGCGATACCCGTCTTGCTCCGGCAAATTTATATCAAGCAAAATCAAGTCGGGAAAAGCAGATTTAATGTAGTCGATTGTTTTTGCAAAATTGATAACGCAATCTACCACATACCCCGCATTGACTAAAAGCGTTTTTAATTCTTCTCTTATCAATTCTTCATCTTCAATTATCACTATTTTGTAGGATTTCATTTTTTTGCTCCTTTCCGCGTTTGGTTCTTCCGTCAATCGGCTTTTCTGCGTTCTTTGGTATCAGCCACATATACCCAAGTTTTGAAACGCCCGGTATACGGTTCTCGCTGCAAAGTATCTGTACCCGTCTTTCTGAAATGCCCCATTTTTCCGCTGCCTGTGGCGCAGACATATATTCCATAATTCTCCCGTCCTTTCTGCATACAGTATCAGTATAATTATACTCGGACAGGCGAATAATAGCAAGTGTCTGATTATGAATTATTTTGGTGCATAGTAGGAATTGTGTAAGCATATCCAACAGGAAAGGGGAACAGTAAAATGTAATCGCGTGAATGAATATGGCAAAAAGACCAGTAGAAAAGTATGACTTCAAGGCTTTTGGGGAAGCGATAAAAGAAGCTCGGAAAGGGCGCAAGGAGAGCCGCAAAAAGGTAAGCGACGAAATGTATATCTCCCCGCGTTACCTTGCGAACATTGAGAACAACGGGCAACACCCAAGTTTGCAGATTTTCTTTGAGCTTATACAGCGTTACAATATATCCGTAGACCAGTTCCTTTTTGACAGCCCCGCCGGGAAAGACACCAATCGGCGGCAGCTTGACGCGCTCCTTGACGATATGAGTGATACAGGCATACGGATTGTGAGCGCAACAGCAGAGGAAATAGCCAAAGTCGAAAAAGAGGGCAGATAAGATGTGTCCGGCAAAACTGAATAGGATTTAGAAAGCGTTGTAATCTTTTTTGGGATTGCAGCGTTTTTCTTTTGCAAAAGACCGTCATTTTTCCTTTTCTCGGTGTTGTAGGTAGTGTAGGAAAAACTTTCGTAGCAAGCATAGGAAGTGTGTACCCACTTCCGTATTTTGCCCCGCAAAATGGCTTGTTGGGAAGTGTCCCAAACCCTCGATACGAAAGGAGCGACAAGCGCATGAGTGGCAGAAAACGGACGGTACAGATCAAATTCTATGTGACAGAGGAAGAAAAGAATTTGATTGAGGAAAAAATGAAGCTGATACCTACCCGCAATATGGCGGCATATCTGCGGAAAATAGCGATTGACGGATATGTTATCCAAGTAGACCATACGGACATAAAAGCAATGACCGCAGAGATACAGAAAATCGGCGTGAACATCAATCAGATTGCAAAGCGCGTCAACGCGACGGGCAGCGTCTACCAAGAGGACATAGAGGAAATAAAGGGGGTGCTTGCGGAGATATGGCGGTTACAAAGATTAAGCCTATTAAAAGCACGTTGAGCAAAGCCCTTGACTATATCCAAAATCCCGATAAGACGGACGGGAAAATGCTTGTGTCCTCTTTCGGCTGCTCATACGAAACAGCGGATATTGAATTTGAATATACCCTGTCGCAAGCTCTGGGAAAGGGGAACAATTTAGCGTTTCATCTGATACAGTCCTTTGAGCCGGGGGAAGTGGATTACGAAACAGCCCACAAAATCGGAAAGCAGCTTGCCGACGCGGTAACAAAGGGGCAGCATGAGTATGTACTCACGACGCACATTGACAAAGGACACGTCCACAATCACATTATTTTCTGCGCGGCAAACTTTGTAGACCACCGCAAATACAATTCCAATAAGCGCAGCTATTACGGAATCCGCAACATGAGCGACAAGCTGTGCCGGGAAAATGGATTGTCCGTCGTCGTTCCGGGCAAAGGAAGCAAGGGAAAGAGCTATGCGGAATATCAAGCGGAAAAGACGGGTACCAGTTGGAAAGGCAAGCTGAAAACCGCCATTGACGCGCTCATTCCCCAAGTGTCCAGTTTTGAGGAATTATTACAGCGTTTACAGGCGGCGCGCTATGAGGTAAAGCCGGGGAAATACATTTCCTGCCGTGCTCCCGGACAGGAACGGTTTACCCGCTTGAAAACCCTCGGCGCAGACTATACAGAGGAAGCCTTAAATGAACGGATAGAGGGCAGACGCACCCGCACGGCGAAAGCTCCACGCGCGGATCACGGCGTTAGTCTGCTGATTGATATTCAGAACAGTATCAAGGCGGCGCAGAGCCGGGGCTATGAACAGTGGGCGAAAATCCACAATCTGAAACAGGCGGCTAAGACCATGAATTTCTTGACGGAACACAAGATTGAACAGTACGCAGATTTGACCGCGAAAATCGCGGAAATCCAGACGGAAAGCGAACAGGCCGCCGACGCGCTAAAGAGCGTCGAAAAGCGGCTTGCAGATATGGCGGTGCTGATGAAGAATGTTTCCACCTACCAAAAGACAAAGCCTGTCTATGACGCATACCGCAAAGCCAAGAATAAGGAGAAGTACCGCGCCGGACAGGAGCGGGCAATTATCCTACATGAAGCTGCGGCAAGGTCGCTGAAAGCGGCGGGCGTTGTGAAGCTCCCCAACCTCGACGCGCTGCAAGCAGAATATGAAAAGCTCCAGACGCAGAAAGAAGCTCTTTACGCTGATTATGGCAAGCTGAAAAAACAGGTTAGGGAATACGACGTTATCAAGCAGAACATAGACAGCATTCTACAGGCAGAGAAACAGCCGGAACGGGAAAAGGAAACAGAGCGCGGATAAAGAATCACAAAAAAAGAACAGGACGCGGAAGCCAGTCAATGACCTCCGCGCCCTGTCTTTTTGTGGGTGTTTTTTGTTGGAATGTTACGCAGTAGAACCGCGATTTTGGCACTTTAAGTATAAAGTATCGCCTTAATGATTTTCACGCGCCGCAAGCCTTATAAATCAAGGCTTTTTTCGCCCCTATTGCGTAACAAGAGCGCGTCGTTTCCTCATGCGCTCGGCGGCTTGTCTGCGGGTAATCCGCTTCCGGCAGTCCGGGCAGTATTTGACGCTGTTTGACTTTGAAGCAAACGCCGCGCCGCAGACGGTACACCGCCGCCTGTCCTCGCTCTGGAACAGTTCGGCATAGAGCAGCTTATCAAGGGGAAGCACCGCAATCCGAAACCACTTGCAGAGAAGCGAACAGGAAATAAGCTGCGGACATACGCACTCGTCCCCGTCGTCAAGCAAGATACAGTGTCCGTTGTCGCAGTTGCAGCACTCCCGGCGCACAAGGCTGTTTACTTTCCGGCTCTGGGGCGGCGATAGCCGCTTAATCCCGCTCATACTTCATCAGCGGCATACAGGGCAAGCTCCGCGTATTCTTCTTCGGTCAGCGCGTCCACTTTGGCAAGGGTGCGCTGTGCAAGCTCCCGCATATCCGCGTCCATGTAGGGCAGCGCGGCGTTGACATTCTCAATCAGCCCGCGCTTGCCGCCCTCGTTGTAAATGCTCAAAAGGTTTGTTTCCTCAACCGTTAATCTAATCATGCTCATACCTCCAAATCGTGATTTTTTGATTTTGCCGCCGCTTTCTTCGGGGTGGTCTTTTCCTTGTCTGCTTTAAGCTGCGCCCGGATAGAGGGGCGGGCTTTTCGTATTTCCTTATCCCTGTTTTCGCCCTTATCAATCAGCGCATACGTTCCGTGTCTGCCCTCGATTTTGGAAAAAGAAAGCGTCTTGTAGGGCAGCATGGAGAAAAGGCGGTCTAAGTCCTTTGTGTTCGCAAGCTGCATGAATGGGGTCGAAAGCTCCGCCATGAAATGTGTTTTGTTGGGGCTGTTCGGCGTATCGCGCCGCTTCATTTCCCCCACAATGCGCCGCGCTTCCGTTTCAATCAACCCGTCATGCAAAGCGGCGATATGCACCTTGAAGTCCCCCGGCGTAAGCTGCTCCCGGCTGCGCTTTTCCTCCTGTAAGAGAAATTGCAGCGCGTCCGGGTCGTTGGGGATTGCTTCAAAGCGTTCAAATTTTCCGTAGACCGTATCGGGATTGCCTGTAAAATACTGTCCGGCGGGTATGTCCCGCGTCCCATGCTCATAAACCAGACGCACCGTATCGGCGGCAAGCTCCCTGTCCTTGACGCGCTCATAATGCCTTGCATAGTCAAGCTCATAGAGATTGCCTTTGATTTTCCCGCGCTCCTTGCCTGTCAGTTCGATTGCGTAAGCAAGGATACGGTCGCTTGTCTGCTCCATGTAGAATCGCCATGTGTTGTGGGGTGCGGTGTCCTTCAGAAACACGTCGCGCTCCCTAAAGCAATGCGTCCCCATAGGTCGGCAGAACCACAAGAGGGTCTTATCCTCCCGGTTGGGGCTTGCCGCCGCCTTTGCGATTATCTCTTTGTCAATGTCAAAATCGCTCTGATAAAAGCCCGTGTTCTGCTTCAAAACCGCATTGAGGGAAGCGAACACGTCCACATCTTCAAATTTGCTCAATCTCCCCATGCGTCAGCTCCTTTCCAAGTCCTGTGACTTCTGCTTTGCGGGCTTCTTCTGTGCCTTTTCCTTATCGGCTTTAAGCTGCGCCCGGATAGAGGGCTTCCGTTTTGGCTTCGCTTCCTTTTCGTTCTCCTTATCCGCTTTGACTGCGTTAGCCAGGTCAACAAGGGAAATCTGTTCGCCCGCCTTAACCTTTGCTTCCAGTTCTTCAACGGTGGGCGTGGGCGACTCATTGTTGATGATACCGTCAATCATATTTTCGTTTTTCTCGGTGGTCTGCTCGGTCGCTTTCAGATAATTCTCCGGCTGTAAAAACTCCGGCACGTCCTTATAGCCGAAACTGTCTACATAGTGGGCGGTGTCCTGTCCGTTCTGATGAAGCACCACCACGTCGGAAACGGAAAGGCTGTGTCCCTTAAAATCTTTCGGGTGGTCGATATTGAAACGGGTGTAAATATCTTCAAGGGAAGTACCCGGCGTAAGCTCTGCGGAATAGACAAGCTCATAGTTTGCCTTATCCACCACATTCCCCGCCGCGTGTAGGCGGTCGTAAGGTTCAAAGCGAAAATCCCGCGTTCCGTCGCCGCCTTTTATCTGATAAATGGAAAAGGTGTCTTTGTCCGGCGCGGCGGTCTGTGCCGCTTCCTGTGCCTTTGCGTAAAGCTCCTTTACCTGTCCCTGTGTCAGTTCCCCGGCGGCAAGCTGCCCCATAAGCTCGCGGCATTTTTCCAGTGTGCCGATATACAGAGCGTCGCCCATTTTTGCGGTAGGATTTCCCTGTGTAAAAACATACTCCTGTAAGATATAGCTGTTTTCCCGGCTGTCGCTGTAAGGATTGCGGCGCACCTTATAAATGCTTTCTTTTTCCGGCTGCGCCTGTGCCGCTTCCTGTGCGGGGGTTTCCGGCTGTTTCTGCTCCGGCGCGTCTGCCTGTTCCGTGGCGGTTGGCTGCTCGGCGGTCTGCTCCTTGTCCTGTACCTTTTGGATTTCTGCGATATGTCCGTCAATGGAATTGATAATCTCAGCGGCTGCGCTGCGTATGGTTTCCAGTGAGCTTTTCAGTTCTGCAAGCTCCCGCCCGCTGCTCCACCCGGCGACGTAGCCAAAAGAATAATCCGACGTATCAAGCCCGTAATGTTGGCAGACGGTATAGGCGACGCTTTCCGCTTCGACTTCGCGGGTGTTGCGGTCAACACGGGGCTGTCCGTCTTTCGGGGCGTTTAGGTCAATGTCATGCAGCTTCGCGTGTGCGATTTCATGGATAGCGGTTTTTAGGGTCTGTAATTCGCTCATGCCCTCGTTGAGCGCGATCCGCTTATCTGCCAAGTGGTAATAGCCATGTGAGCCGCCCTCGATTTTCTCAAAGGCAATCGGAACGGGGGAAGTCTTTTCAAGGGCGGCGAAAAAATCCTTGTAACGGTCAACATCGCCTGTCAGCTCGTCCACCGCTATGTCCGGCAGCTCCTTTCCCTCGGTCTGCGACACGTCGAAAACCGTTACCACCTTATAGGCGGGTATCGTGATTTCTTTTTCCTCTGTAACCGGCTTCCCGTCCTTGCCGATAACGGGCTTCTGGGTGTGCGGGTCGATTTTCTGCATTTCCTGTTTGACTTTGAATGGCGACGGGGCAATAATTTTAATTCCCTTTTGCCCTTTCATCACGTTTCGCTCAAAGTTGTTTTTCCAAGCAGAAAAGCCCGCTACAAGGGAAGCGTCCGGCTTTTGCATGGCGATAAGCAGCGTATTGTTGAAGCTGTAATTATGGAATTTTGACATGACGCGCAGATATTCCTTGTAACGCTCGCTGTCAAAGAGTTCCGTAATGCCCTGTTCCAAGCGGTCAGTTATCTCTTTGAGCTTTTCGGCGGGCTTTTCGCTCGTCAGCACGATAGGGATAACCGGGCGCGGCTCGGTAGGCTGTTCGGCTGCCCTCACTTCCTGTCCCGGCGTGGCTGCGTCCATGTAAGATTGCTCCGGCTCTGTACGCTCCGGCTGCGGGAAGCTCATAACCTTATATTCTTTCGGTATGTCGTTCTCGCGTCCGTTGTACCACTCCGTAAAGGTGTTTTTGTTGTTGTAGATATAGCCCTGTTCGGTAAATCTGCCCCCGTCATTGATAGCAGCGTCGCGCCCGTATTCCTCATACATGAAATACTTTTTTACTTCTTCGGGCAACTCCAATTCGTCCAGTTCGTCGATAAGGTAATACCCGTAGTCTGCTTCATTCTGTACGGTGGGATAAATCCAGTAGCAGTCAAGATTTTGTGCAAGGTTGATAAGGTCTTTGATGTTCCCGGCGTATTCTCCAAGCGTGACCGCCGCTGCAAATTTCTCTCTGTCCTCGTCGCCTAACATGGAAAGCAGATTGCCTAAATAGTTCAGTTCGTCAAGGCTTGCGCTCTGGATAACGGGAAGCGGCACGTCAAAGGGCTGCTGTTCGGTGTTTGCAAATCCATTGATGAAAAAATCCTGTGGATTCTTTGCGGTAATGCCGACGCTTTTCATAGCTTCGTGAAGCTGCTCCGTCGTAGTCGGCATGGAGAGCCACACGCCGCCCGGTATGCCTGTTTCAAAACGGGTGCGACTGTCAATTAAAACGGAAAATTGTTCGCTCATCTGTTGTCTGCTCCTTTCTTCGTCGATTAGGCGGTGCATAAGTTCGTAGTCCTCAATGCTCATGCTCCCGTCAAAAATATAGGGGGTCGGGTTCCTCCCCGTCCCGGTAGGGCTTTTCCGAAAAGGGAAGCCCCGCAGCGTGGGCGTCGGCTCTTGCTTCCTCGATAACCTCCGGCGGCAGTCTGTCGTCGTGGGCTTCCAGAAAATCGGAAAGCTGATTGTAGCCATTTTCATAGTGCCAGCGCACACCCGCCGCCAGTTCGTCAAGGTTCATATCCTCGCCCAAATGCCCGCAGTAGTAGGAATTGAGCATGACAGCGGCGGGGTCTGCTTCTCTGATTTCTTCCATGCGGCTCCGGTCAAGGGCTTGTATCGCGTCGTCCGGCTCCAGATAGAAATAGTCGGCGTTCCATGAACGCCCCTCTCTCCAGAACGCCACCCATGCGATACCGTCTTTTAGCTCGTCCTGATAGTCCTTTACGGTGTTCCGTAAACTTGCCATAAGTGAAAAACCTCCTTTCTTCACGCGGCTTTTTGCGGCTGCATAGCCTACAACGGAAGCGGCGCGTTTTTGCCAAAGATTTTTACAGGGTTTTATAAGGGTTTGGGATTATCCCAACAAGCAAAATCCCCGTCCGGCGCGTCGGCGGCAGAACGGGGATTTACGGAAACGGGTACCCGTTTCCTATGCTTGCTATTCCAGTTTTTACTTCTTCGGCAGCTCCACGCGGTAGTTGACGTATTTCCCGCCCGTATCGGCTAAAACAACCGTTCCGTCATAGGTTTTGCCTGTTTTCGGGGAATAGAGCTTCTTCACGTTCACTTTGCCGGATTTCAAGAGTGCGGCGGCAATCTTCGGAGAAAAGGCTATTTTTCGTTCCTCGAAAAAGCGGTCATTCTTCCACATGACAAAGGCGCAGTCCCGGTTAGAACAGTAATAGTTTTTCTTGCTCTCATGGACGGGAGAGCCGCAGCGGGGGCATTTGCCGATTTCCGGCTTTTCTGTCTTAAACAAATCCTGTTTCCCGTCCAGAACGGAAGCGTAGGTTCTCACAAGCTCCCGCGCCATGTCCTCGATACGCCGCATGAAGTCCTCCGGGTCGGCGGCTCCCTTTGCTATCTGCGTCAGATTGTTTTCCCATTCGGCGGTCAGCTTCGGGGAAGTGAGAACGTCGGGCAGTATGCACACAAGGTTATTCCCGTCTTTGGTGGGGATTAGCTGCTTTCCCTTGCGCTCCACAAAGCCGCTGTTTACCAGTTTTTCAATGACAGCGGCGCGGGTGGCGGGAGTGCCAAGCCCCCGGCGTTCCGCGTCCGGGTCGGTGTCCTCATTCCCGGCGCGTTCCATAGCCGACAAAAGGCTTGCTTCGTTGTGGGGCTTCGGCGGGGTCGTGTCATGCTCCGTAACCTTTGCGGAAAAATCAGAAAAGGTCTGCCCCTCGGAAAGCTCCGGCAGCGTGGAAGCGTCGCTGTCCCCGTCGTCGGCTTCGGGCTTCGTTTTCAGCGTCGCCCGGTAGCATCGTTCAAGGTCTTTCCACCCGTCGCTAAGTATGGTCTTTCCCCGCGCGGTAAAATTGGCTCCGGCGCAGGAGAAAACCGCTGTAACGGTTTCGTAGGCGTGCGGCTCGGCGGTGGCAAAAAGCAGACGCGCCCCCGCAAGGGTAAGGATATTCTTCTCGCTTTCCGGCAGCGCGTCCGGGTCAGCCTTTGCAAGCTCCATAGTGGGAATGATTGCGTGGTGGTCTGATACTTTCTTGCTGTCTAATACCTTTGCAACCTCCGGCGTGAAGTCCGCGCCCGCCATAAAGGGGAGCTTTTCGCAAAGCAGCGCGATAATGTCCGCTGCGGTGCCGCCCATGTCGTCAGTAAGAAAGCTGCTGTCCGTCCTCGGATAAGTAAGGAGCCGCTTTTCATAAAGGGATTGTGCAAGGTCAAGGGTCTGTTTCGCGGTGTAGCCGAAAATGCGGTTCGCTTCCCGCTGCAAAGAGGTAAGGTCAAAGAGCTTCGGCGGGGCTGCGGTTTTCTTCTCTCTGGTAAGGGAAACGCATACCGCCTTTCCCGCTTCGCAAGCCCCTTTCAGCGCGTCGGCTTCTGCCTTGTCCGAAATCCTTTCGCTTGCCGCGTCCGCGCCGGATAAATCAAGGCGAACATGATAATATTTTTCTTTCTGGAAATGGGAGATAGCCGCGTCCCGGTCGGTGAGCATTTTTAAGGTCGGGGTCTGGACGCGCCCCACGTTCAAGGTCTTTCCATACAGGCAGGAGAAAAGCCGGGTGGCGTTAATGCCGATAAGCCAGTCAGCCTTTGCGCGGCAGAGGGCAGACGCAAAGAGCGCGTCGTATTCCCGCCCGTCTTTGAGGGAAGCAAAGCCCGCCTTAATCGCCCCGTCCTCCATTGAAGAAATCCACAAGCGGCGCATGGGCTTCTTGCAGCCCGCCACTTCGTAGACAAAGCGGAAAATCAATTCACCCTCGCGCCCCGCGTCACACGCATTTACCACTTCGGAAACGTCGGCGCGGTGCATAAGCTCTTTTAGGGTTTTGAATTGCTTCCCCTTGTCCGGGTCAACGGCGTACTGCCATTCCTCCGGCAGAATGGGTAAGCTGTCAAAACTCCATTTTTTATATTGCTCCCCGTAGGCGGCAGCTTCCGCAAGCTGTACCAAATGCCCGACGCACCATGAAATGAGGTAGCCGCCGCCCTCGATATACCCGTCCTGTTTCCCCTTAATGCCAAGCGCGGCGGCGATAGTCTGCGCCATGCTCGGCTTTTCTGCAATCACAAGTCTAAATGCCATGAAAAAATCCTCCTTTCAGCGTTCCGGCGCGGTGTGCTTCTTCTCCTGTGCCTGTTTCAGACAATAGCCGATACAGGGGGATTGCGCCTTATAAGGGCAACGCATACACGCCGGGGATTTTGGAACGGGCGGCGCACTGTCACGCCGCCCGGTGGGTCTTTGTACCATCATTTTTTCTAAAGGGTTTTCGGTGAAAAGCGTCATGCTTCCTCGTCCTCCTGTTCTTCATCAGAAAGCCCGTCCCCCTCGTCCTCGTCGTAATCGTCAAAATCGAAATCTTCAAGGTCGGTGTCGCCCTTGACGTTCTGCTTTGGCTTCATAAACTTAAAATAATAGAACGCGCCCCCGCCGCCAAGAAGTGCCACGACAAGGAAAAGCACAAGCCCGCCTGTATTGCCTTTCTCTTTGGGCTGCTCTGTTGGTTTCTCGGTTTCCGGCTCCGCTTCCTTGCCGCTGCAAGCGGTCATGTTGTCCTTGCAGACAGGGCAGCTCACATTTACCTTTCCGGCTTCGCATTTATCGGTGCAACTGCAAACGGCGGGCGGGGCTGCTTCGGTGCTTCCGTCCTCCATAAGTGCTAAGAGGTCGGCTTCGTCCACTTGATTAAGGAAATGTACGGTGTCCTCGCCCTCGTCGTCCCGGTCAATGAGGATATAAAAGTAATTGCCGTTTTTGGTCGTTACGGTGATAAGCTGCTTGTTGCCGCCGAAATCGTCTACAAGGGTCGCGTTCCCGTCCGGGGTAAGGGGTTCTTCCTTTTGGGGTTCCTCGTAGACAACGCCGCTGTCGTTGGTGTCGTCCTCTCCCTCCGGGGTCTGTGCAAAAGCGGTGACGGAAAAGCCGCCCATAAGTACAAGGGCGGCGCAAAGTGCGGTCAAGGTTCTAAGGATTTTCTTATTCATTCTCGGTGTCCTCCATTTCTTCGGTGTCATGGTCTGCGGGTTCTGCGGGGTAGCCCGGCGCGGCTTCCATACCCGGAATACCGCCCCCGGAAAGCATAGCGGAAAGCTCATGCGGGGAAAGGCGCATGGAGCGCACAAGCTGTACGATTTGCAGGTTTTCCGCTTCGGTTTTCTGCGCTTCAAGCCCCCTTAATTTGTTCTGGTACTCGGTGATTTTCTCGCGGGTCTTTGCAATCTCTTTGTCGATACGTTCAATTTTGTTCATAGCCATCAATAAATTTCTCCTTTCAGATTTTCATTTTTTTGTTGTCAGTTCCAATTCATTAAGCCGTAGCCCTTGATACAGGAGTAATTGACGGGGTAGCTCTTTATCTTGCAGGCGTCGCCGGAATTGCCCTCGACGGTATAGACGCGCTGCCCGTCGGTGCCGATAACAAGCCCTACATGGTCTGCGCTCCCGTCTAAATCCCAGTCGAAAAAGATAGCGTCGCCGGGGGCGATATTCTCATAGCCCCTCGCGCCCCATTGCCCGCGTGAGGTAAACCACGGAATCCCCTGTGATTGACAGGCGGCAAAGCGCGGCTCGGATAAGCCCATCTGCCCGTAGCACCATGAAACGAAACAGGCGCACCATTCCACGCGGCTTGAAAATCCGTACCAGCTCCAATAGGGTCGCCCGCCCACGTTGCCGACTTGCCGCTTCGCAAGGTCTACAACGGCGGTGTTGCCGGGGCGTGTGCCGTTTACAAGCTGTACGCCGCTTAAATCCTCGGACGCGCCCATATCGGGGGAGCCGCCGCCGAAAATCAGCGGCTTGTTGCCGCTTGTTTCCAGATAGACGCGGTACATTTCAAGCTGCTCCGCGTTCAACAACTCCGATACAAAGCTGTCTATCTGATGATTTGTCAGCGTGACATTTAAGATGTAATACTCGTAGGGTACTTCCTCGCTTGTCGTTTCTCCTGTTTCCGGGTCGGTGCTTGTTTCGGTGCGGTAACGGATTTCCACTTCCTCGGTCAGCGTAAGCTCATACTGCCTGTTGAAAACGCGGTCAAGCTCTGCCTGTGCGCTCTGCGGGGTGTAGCTCTGCAAAAGGGCGGTCAGATAGGACGCTAATTCGTGCGGGTTATGCCCGATACTGTCAAGGTCATAGCGGTATTCGTCATAGCCGGGATAATCGCGCTCGATAGAATCAATCCGCTGCTGAAGCTCGTTCTCCTTTGCGGCGTAGTTGTTTTCCGTCGCCACAAGGTCGCTGTCCTCCGATGTGTAGGACGTTCCAAGAACGCCATTTGTCAAGCCGGAGAACATAGCCCCGCATGAGGACAGCCCCGCCGATACCATGATGAATAAGAGCAGCGCGGCGACAGTGATAGCGATACCCGCCGGGTGCCTTGCCGCAAACGCCGCCGCATTCCGCATTTCCTCGGCGGTTTTCTTTGCCGCCTTGCGGGTGTTCTCTGCGGCTTTCTTCGCGGTGGCTGCGCCGCCTGTCCTTGCGGCCTTTGCATACTGCCGCTTGATTTGCTGCTTTTGCAGGAAGCGGGAAAGGGGGTTGCTCGTAAGCTGCGGGTTGTCATGCAGCGTCTTGTGGTACTGGAAGTTGACGTTTGCCTTAAACGCCGCTTCCTCTGCCTTTGCCGTTTCCCGGTAGGGTTTCAGCTTATGGCTGCGGTAGCCCTCCCGTACCTTCCGCGCCCCGTACTTCGCGCCGCGCTCCGCCAGTTCTTCGGATTTGTGCGCCCCCTCCACGCCGGAATTGTCTTTCTCGACGCTGTGGATTTTGTTATGGACGAAAACGCCCGCTTCCTGTGCGGGGCGGGATAGCGGATTACTGTGGGATTTGCCGCCATTTATCGGCTTTTCCCGTTCCTCAAAACGTAGGCGGGTCTTGCCCTTGCCTGTGGCTTCGTCAAAGGTACGCTCCCCAATCAGTTTCTTTTCTTTCGGGATAGCTGCCCTTGCCGCGTCCAGACGGTCGGCGGCTTCGTTGGATTTTTTCACATATTTTTCAAGCTCCGGCGTTGCCAGTTCTTCGTCCGTGAATTGCAGACGGGAAGATTTCTCTTTCGCGGCAGCTTCGCGCTGCGCCCGCTGTGCGGCTTTCTTTGACGCTTTGCGGGTGTGCGCCGCGTCGATATGCTCCATGACGCGCTCGGCGGCTCCCGTGTCCTGTTGGTGGGGAAGCTCCGGCGCAGACGGAAGCGGGGAAGCGGCAGACGGTACGCCTTGAAGCTGCGCCGCGTCCTGTACCGCCTGTGGGGTGGATTCCTGTACCGGCTCGTCTGTCCGTTCCGGCGTTTGGGCGGCTGCGGGCTGCTCCGGCTGCTTCATGCGCTGCTTTTTCCGTCCTGTGGGCTGCTCCTGTGGTCGGGAAAAATCCGCGTCTTTTTCCCGGTTGCTCACGCGCTCGGCGGTTTCTTTGGTTTCGTTTACCTCGATAAGCCCGTCGCGGGTCATTTTCTGCGTGATTTTATCACGCGGCTTATACTGTCTTATGGTTCTACACCTCCAATCCGCGCCCCCGCAAGGGCGCAATACTCGCTGTTAATCTCAATGCCGATATAATGGCGGTCAAGGCTTTTTGCTGCAAATCCTGTGGTTCCGCTTCCGAAAAACGGGTCTATGACAATCCCACCTTTGGGATAGCCCGCCAAGATACAGGTTTCCGCTAATTTCGGGGGAAAAGCTGCAAAATGCGCCCCTTTATATGGGACAGTGTTAATCAGCCACACGTCCCGCTTGTTCCGCGTGGTCGGCATGAGCGCGTCGTCATAGTAGCCACCGTCCCGCGGTCGGTTTAGTCCCTGCACCTTTCCTTGTCCGGGTATTTCCTGTGTGTATTTGCTGTTGGTGCTGCGCGCTCTGCGATACCGTTCTGCGGTAGTAGGTGCTAAGGGTTCTGCAATGGCGGCAGCGTCATAGTAATATTTCTTTTCCTTTGAAAGCAGGAAGATATGTTCATAGCAGCGGGTCGGGCGGTCTTTGCAGCTTTCCGGCATAGGATTTTGTTTTTGCCATATAATATCGCTCCGTAGATACCACCCCTGTTCCCGTAGGGAAAACGCCAAGAGCCAGGGAATACCGATTAAGTCCTTTTGTTTGCAGCCGGTAACGCGGCTGTTCCTTGCAATCCGCTGTCCGGTGCGTCCCTTTGGGTTTTTTGGGTCAGCATAGCCGCCTTTATTTCCTGTGCCGCAATAGGTGTCTGCGATATTCAGCCATAACGTACCGTCCTTTCTAAGCACCCGGTAAAGCTCGCGAAAAACAGAGGTCAGCCTGTCAATATACTGTTCCGGCGTATCCTCCTGTCCGATTTGTGCGTCAAGCCCATAGTCCCGCAGCGCAAAGTACGGCGGGCTTGTAACGCAGCAATGGACGCTTTCACTGGGTAATTCCTGCAAAGCACAAAGCGCGTCCCGGTTGATAATCACGTCTGTTTTCATAGGCTGCTCACTTCCTCCGGCTTCGTCGTCATAATGCGGTAAAGCTCGGTATCTTTCGGGAAATGGTCTACAAAGGGCAGCACCACATTTCCGTAAAAGATAAGTCCTTCGCCTGCTTCGGTGTGGGTTACATATTTCATCTGCTGTGGGCTGATATTTAGCTGCTTTGCAAGGATAGCCCGGTCGCCCTGCGCCTGATTGAGCATGAGGACAAAATCAGAGTTTTCAAAGATATTTTCCACCTCGCGGGAAGCAAGCAAGT
>ENA-OPWD01001128-OPWD01001128.1-human-gut-metagenome-genome-assembly--contig:-NODE-1128-length-19388-cov-3.229142_pt1 | contig 19388 bp, 11 predicted proteins | sample MGYA00241502_ERZ501996 | MGnify/ENA primary metagenome ERZ501996 (study PRJEB25962, sample SAMEA2042011) | human gut metagenome | biome: human gut; feature: human-associated habitat; material: faeces... | reverse complement strand
GGGCGGACAGGCTGCCGGCGCTGCCGGAACGGGGGGCGGCGGGACCGCGGACGCGAAGAGTACCACCAACAGTCTGGGAGATGTGGTGGGCGAAAGCGGGAGCAACAGCATGGCGACCCAGGCCGCAAAGCGGGCCATGAACGTGAACAACCCGAACAAGTGAAGGAGGAACGGCATGGAACTGAAAGAGACCATCGATGGCATGATCAGCACCGACTACCGGGAACGCTTTAAAGCGGAGTACCGGCAGACGAAGGAGCGGTATGAAAGGCTGAAAGCGTTTTGCAACCGGATCGAGGCGGCGGAAAGGACCGGAAGAGAAGAGCCGAGGCATGATTGCCCGCTTGAACTGCTGCGGGAACAGCAGAAACGCATGGGGATGTATCTGGAAACGCTGGAGATCCGGGCGGCGATCGAACAGATCGATCTGAACACGTGACCGGGGAAGGAGAAGAAAATGATCAACATCATTTATAACGAAGCGGGACAGGACATGGTGCTGCGGGCGGAGGGACACGCGGGCTATGCGCCGAAAGGACAGGACATTGTGTGCGCGGCGGTGAGCACGCTGATGCAGAGCCTGGCTTACAGCGTGGATAGCGGCACTGTGACCTGCGACACGAGCGGGGACAACATCCTGTGTGTACAGGCGAGCCGGAGCCTTGACACTCTGGCAAAGTTTGAGCTGGTGATGGATGGGCTACACCTGCTGGCCCAGCAGTACCCTGAGAATGTGCGGCTCATGAACCTGCATGCAAACGATGCAGACAACATGGATCTGCAGTTATTTGGTGACGGTGCAGCAGCTGGCAGTTCCGGTGACGGTGCACAAGCTTCAGAGGGCGAAAGCAGCCCGGTGGCACCGCCTGCCCTGCGGCCCGCACAGGAGCGGCTTGCGAAGCGCAGCAGGCCGGGCAAAGCAGCAAAAGTGACGACAGAAAAAAACCTTCAGCCGCCTGCGGGCGGCAGCTCCCTCAATGAGGGAGCCAAAGTCGATGCCGAACGGCTGGCGCAGGAGGAAGCTGAACCGGACAAGGGCAGCGAGCAGGAGCAGGGCGGCGAAACCGAAGAAAACGTGCAGCTGACACCGGAACAGCGCCGGAATGCCTTTGCGAAGGCGATGCAGCAGTACCCGGAAGAGTTTGAAGAGGCCATGCAGCATGCTGCGCGGATGGCGGTGCAGAGCATCCGGGAAAACCCGCAGCTGAACGAGCTGGGCAAGGTGCTGGCCGAAGCCTACGGCATTGACATGAGCGACATGGACGGGCTGATCGATGCCGTGAAAAACGGCCGGGTGAAGAACGATGAATATTATGAAACGCTGGCGGCGCAGCGGGGCATCAGCGTGAAAACCGCGCGGGAGATGGACCGCATGGAGGGCCAGCTGCAGCGCGCCAATGCTGAAAAGCAGCAGGCCGAACAGCTGCGGCTGGCCGCGGAGCACCAGCAGCGTGCAGCGGCAGTGCGTGCCCGGTGGGAAGCGGAAGCGGCAAAGCTGAAAAACAGCTACCCGGACTTTGAGCTGGACGAAGTGCTGAACAACCCTGCCGTGGCGGATATGATCCGGCGGGGCGTGGGGCTGGAAGCGGCGTACCGTGCAGCCTACTTTGACCGCCTGATGGAAAACCAGACGGCCCGCACGGCAAAACAGGTGGAGCAGGGCGTGGCGACGCGCATCCAGCAGCGCAGCCAGCGCCCGGCTGAGAACGGGACACACCCCGGCGGCGCGGCCGAGATGAAGGTGGATGTGGCCCACATGACGCGGCAGCAGCGGAAAGAGCTGGCACGCAGGGCACAGCGCGGAGAACGCATTGTGCTGTGAGAGATTTCCCGCGCGAAGAATGCGAGAAAGATAAACCCTTTTGAAGGAGGAAAAACAAATGAGCAAGAAGAGACTGGATCTGCAGATGTTTGCGGACGCAAGCGCACAGCTGCAGAACACCACGGGCGCAGCTGGTATGACGGCTGAGATGAAGACCTACTACGAAAAGACCCTGCTGGATCTGGCAGAGCCTGCACTGGTGCATGACCAGTTCGGCGACAGTTACCCGATCCCGGCGAACAACGGCAAGACCATTGAGTTCCGCAAGTATGATGCGCTGCCCAAGGCCACCACGCCGCTGACCGAGGGCGTGACCCCGGCAGGTCAGGCGCTGAACGTGACCACCGTGACCGCCGAGGTGCACCAGTACGGCGGCTGGGTGCCCTTGACCGACATGCTGGATCTGACGGCCATTGATAACAACATTGTGCAGGCCACCAACGTGCTGGCAAGCCAGGGCGGCCGTACCATGGACACCATTGTGCGCGATATCCTGAACGGCGGCACCAACGTGATCTATGCACCGAAGATCGGAACGGGCGGCGCGGAGACCGCCGTGACCAGCCGTGCGGATCTGGATGCCACTGCACAGCTGACGGTGGATCTGATCGACCAGGCAGTGGCGCTGCTGCAGACCCAGAACGCAGACACCATTGGCGACAGCTTTGTGGCCATTGTGCACCCGCACACCAGCTACGATATCCGCAAGGACCCGAACTGGATCGAGGCGCACAAGTATGCGGCACCGGAGGAGATCTTCAACGGCGAGATCGGCAAGATCAACAACGTGCGGTTCGTGGTTTCCAGCGAGGCAAAGGTGTGGAAGGGCAATGGCTGCCCGGCGGGGCTGGCTGTGTACAGCACGCTGGTACTGGGTGCCCACGCCTACGCGACCACCGAACTGGAAGGCGGCGGTATGCAGCACATTGTGAAGCAGCTGGGCTACGGCGATGACCCGCTGAACCAGCGTGCTTCTGTGGGCTGGAAGGCCACCAAGACGGCGGAACGGCTGAGCGAGCAGTACATGGTGCGCATTGAGAGCTGCTCGGCACGCTACAGCGCAAAGGCGCTGGCAAACTAAGGAGGAACCAACATGGCAGTAAAGAAGCAGGAGACCGAAGCCGCTGTGCAGGCAGCACCGGAAAAGGACACGGAGGTGATCCGGCTGTTCAAGGACAACCAGCGCTACAAAACGCCGGTGTTCGTGGGCGTGAACGGTGAGACCTACCTGATCCAGCGCGGTGTGGACGTGGAGGTACCGAAGGCGGTTGCTGAGGTGCTGCGCCACAGCGAAGAGATGGACGGCGAGGCAATGGCAAAAATCGTGGCGGCGGAAAGCGCTGCTGTGCAGCAGGCGCAGCGCGTGTAAGGCCACAGAGCACGGCTCTTGAAAAGAAAAGAGCATTTTGCAAAATGAAAACAGACACCCGGTACAGCGGCACATGGCTGTGCCGGGTGTTTTTGCAGCAGAGGCGACTGCTGGCTGCGGCAGGAAGAACGCAGGGAGCCGTGACCTGCGCAGCAGGAGCTGACCGGAAAGGAGACTTGATAAGATGACAGCCGGACAGGCGATAGAACAGGCCGATGAACTGCGGCCGAACAACCAGTTTACGGACAGCCTGAAACAGAGCTGGCTGCGCCAGTGCGATGCCCGGATGCGCACGAGCATTGTGCAGCGCAGCCGGACGGCGGACTTTGATGCTGTGGGTGCGGATGTGAACTGGAACGAAGGATTAGAATACGAAACGGTGCTGCTGGCACCGGAAGCCTTTTGCCCTTTGTATGTGCACTGGATGTGTGCGCAGATGGATCTAGCGCTGGGCGAGACAGCACGGGCCATGAATGAGCTGCAGGTGTACAGCGACTACCTGCAGGAATTTGCCGTATGGATGCGGAAGCGGTACGCACCGGCCGCTGGTGCGCAGTGGAGGTACTGAGGGATGATGGACGGAACGAACCTGAACGTGCTGCAGACGAGCCGCCAGATGCTGCGGGCTTTTGGCGGACTGAACGAAGGATACGGCTGCAGCGAGGCAGAGTTCAGCGGGGAAATGAATTTTTCCAGCCGGGGATACCCGGCGCTGCAGACGCGGAAAATGCGCAGGAATGTGCGGACGGTACAGGGTGTGAACGGAATGTACCACCTGAATGGGCTGCTGATCTGCCGCGGAAAGACGCTGGAATACACCCCGGACGAAGAAGTACGTACCGGTGCGGTGGTGCTGGAGAACGTGTTGACCGATGACCGTAAGGCCATGGCGGGCATGGGCACAAAAGTGCTGATCTGGCCTGACAAGGTGGCTTTTGACACGGGCACCGGCGAACTGACGCGCCTTGGCGCACAGTGGGAGATGGGCGGGAAAAGCGTGACCGTGACCCCCTGCGATGCCGAAGGCCGGACATACACCCCGACGGGCGCAGGCAAGACCGAACCGAAAGAACCGGAGGACGGACAGCTGTTTTTGAAAAGTGACAGCGACGAAGCCTATGACAGCAATGCGGTGCTGCTACGCTACAGTGCAAAAAACAAAAAGTGGGTGGAAGTGCTGCTGAGCGCGGTGAAGATCCGGTGCCCGGGGATCGGCGGAGTGATCCGGGAGGGGGACACTGTGACCATAAGCGGGATGCCGGACACAGTGTGCAATGCAGTGGCAAAAGGACTGAACGGTGAGGTGATGATCCAGACCATGGACGGCGACGAGATGGTGGCAGTGCTGACACGGGCCGAGGACAGCGACCGGTATTACGGAAGCTGGACTGTGACGGAGACCAGTGTGACATGGAAGAGCGCTGACGGCACCGTGACCGAGAACGACGCAGCAGCCGCACCGGTGAAGGTGGAGCGGCGGGTGCCGGAACTGGACTTTGTGACGGAACAGGGAAACCGGGTGTGGGGATGCAGCCGGAAGGAAAACACCATTTACGCCTGCGCTCTGGGCGACCCGACCAACTGGTACAGCTATCAGGGCATTGCAGCGGACAGTTATGCCGTGAGCGTAGGCAGTGACGGCGCATTTACCGGCGCTGCAAGCTGTCTGGGATACCTGCTGTTCTTCAAGGAAAACTGCATCCACAAACTGTACGGCACAAAGCCCAGCGATTACCAGATGAGCAGCGTGCGCTGCCGGGGCGTGGCGGCAAACGCAGCGAACAGCCTGTGCGTGATCGCAGAGACACTGTATTATCTTTCGCCGGACGGGGTGATGGCATGGGACGGAAGCCTGCCGACAAAGGTATCCGCTGCGCTGGACACCAGCGGGCTGACTGCGGTGGACTGGGCCATGGCGGGAAGCATGGACATGCGGTATTACCTGTACCTGCACCAGAAAGCAGGCGGCCCGCAGGCCGGACGGCTTTTGGTATACGACACGGAAAAAGGCCTGTGGCACGAGGAAAGCGCTGCAGGCACCGAGATGGTATCCACCGGGCAGCAGCTGTACCTGTGGGACGGCAGCGTACTGTGGGCCGCAGATCCTGACCGGGAAAGCGGCACGGAGGAAGCTGGGCAGGAAACGGCGCTGCAGTTTGAAGCGGTGAGCGGAGACATTGGCCTGAGCGTACCGGACGACAAGTACATCAGCCGGGTGACGGTGCGGCTGGATGCGCTGGCCCACACGGTGGTAACGGTGGCTGCAAGCTATGACGGCGGAGCCTTTGAAACTTTGGGCACCTGCGCAGCAGGGAAGGACCACCAGCGCATCAACCTGCCCTTTGTGCCCCGGAGGGCAGATACGCTGCAGCTGAAGATCTACGGCACCGGGCAGATGGTGCTGCGCAGTGTGGCCTTTACGCTGGCGGCGGCGACCGGTGGGCGCGTGAGCGCGGCACAGCCGAGGAAATGAGAGAAGGAGCGTAGAAATGGCAAGTTTGGCGGGACTGGAAGGCATTGCGCTGCCTTCCTTCAGCAGTGAGATGCCGGCAGAAGATGCCCGTGCGCTGCGGAATTACCTGTACCAGCTGACGGAACAGCTGAACTATGTGCTGACGAACATTGACCGGGAGAACTGCTCGGAAGAATTTTTAGAACGGATGAACGGGGAAGGAGCATAAAAAATGGGACTGTTTGGAAACAATGACCGCCTGAACACGGCACGGTACAACCTGGAACAGTATGAGAAAACGAAGCCTGCAGACTACCAGAGCAAGTATCAGGGCCAGATCAAGGATGTGATGGACAAGCTGGAAAACATGGGCGATTTTGATTACGACCCGGATGCAGATGCAGCCTACCAGCAGTACAAGAACCAGTACACCCGGCAGGCAAAGCTGGCAAACCAGAATGCGCAGGCGAATGCCGCCGCCATGACCGGCGGCTACGGCTCCAGCTACGGTACGCAGGCGGGACAGAACGCCTATGCCAGCACGATGAACAGCTTGGACAATGTGCTGGACAGCCTATACAGCCAGAGCAAGGCCCAGTACAACACGGAGAAGAGCGGCCTGCAGCAGCAGCTGAGCGGGCTGCAGAGCGCGGAAAAGCAGGACTACAGCCAGTACCAGAACGACCTTGCCAACTGGACCGAAGGCCTACAGTACAAAAAGAACGAGTACGACAACGCTTACAGCGCAAAGCAGAACGGGTGGCAGAATTTTATGAACGGGGCGCTGCAGGTGGCAGGCATTGCAGCGAAGATCCTGCCGCTGTTCTTTATTTAAGGAAAGGAGAAAAGAATGGGAACCATCAAGAGATTGAACGACGCGCAGCAGCGCCTGCAGGACGCGGAAAACGCCATGCCGGGGGCCTACGATGACCAGTATGCGCAGGGCATTGCCGACACGCTGGACAAGATGGGCACGGCCAGCGGCGCGGGATTTGACTTTACCACGGCAGACAGCGGCTACAAGGACGCACTGACACGGATGGTGGGCAATGCGAATGCCGGTGCAGATGCGGCAGCAGCGACCGCAGATGCGCTTTCCGGCGGGTATGGCGCGGACTATGCAAAAAGCGCGGCAGATCAGGCAGCAGCGGCGCAGACGGCAAACACCGGCAGCACCCTTGCTGCAGCACGGGCGGACGCACTGGCCCAGTGGCAGCAGGAGCTTGCCGGTGCGGGCGACCAGCTGGACACCCTGCTGGGACAGCGCGCACTGGAACGCGGCGAGTATGACAGCAGCGTGAGCAATGCAGCAAACTGGCGCAATTACCTTTATGACCGCACCCAGCAGGCACGGCAGGAGAACAGCGACTTCTGGAACAATGTGTGGAACGCCGTGAAGGGCATTGGCAGCACGGTGATGGAAGGATACGATGCGTACAAGGGGTACAGCCAGCAGAAGTGGGAAAACGAGTTCAAGGAAAAACAGTACAATGACAGTCTGGCACGCACTCAGCTGAGCGATCAGGTGGCGGCGCTGCAGCAGGCCACCGCATACAAACAGGCAGGCTTTGATGATGCAGCGAAAGCAGTGCTGACGAAATATGGTTTGGACCAGACGATGCTGGATACATGGCAGGGCATGAGCAGTGTACAGCAGGATCAGATGGCGGCACTGCTGCAGGGTGCAAGTCTGGCAGGAAGTGGCAATGACACTGCAGCCAAAAACTACCTGCAGATGGCGGGCGTAGATACCGGCAGCATTGACTATTCGCCCACACTGAACCAGCGGCAGCTGAATTACACAGCAAACCAGCTGGCACTGAATAACCGTTATAGGACGACCGGCAGCGGGAGCAGCAGAACGAGCAGAACGAAGAGCGGAAACACAAGCTCTGGCAGCGGCAAGACGGGAACGACCGGCTTTACCAACAGCCAGCTGCAGACGATGGCAACAAAATTCTCCGGGATGAAGAAGACAGACCCACTGTATGACTTCTACCAGCAGACCCTGACGGACGCGGGGTGGCTGAAAAACAGCACGGCGGGAAGCAACGGCACCAGTGGGCAGGCAAACACCCGCAGCAGTCCGCTGCGCAGCGGACTTGCAACGGCGCGCGGCATGCAGGCGAGGGGTTACAGTCTGGACGATATTGCGGGCAGACTTTCTGCAGACGGCATTACGGACAACACGCTGTCGTCCATTATGAAAATTCTGGAAGCGGAACGATAAAGGAGACCGGCAGTTATGAGCAAATGGACACCGGAAAGACTGAAAAAAGATAGAGAAAGTTGGGAAGCGAAAAACAACAGCCGCACCACAAACCGGACGGCAAGCACCGGTACAGCTGCGGGAACAGCAAACACTACGGACAAGTGGACACCGGAACGCATTGCAAAAGCGCGGGAAAGCTGGGAAGCGAAAAGCAGCGGACAGAATGCTGCCAGCCCGGCTGCGGCTGCAAGGCAGAACACCGGCACGGGCCTTGGTGCACGGGTGCTGGCGCAGATGACGGGCGCGGACAGCGGCCACAAGCTGCAGCTGGCAGTGCCGCAGGAAACAGGCAGAACACAGGCATATCCGGGCAAAAGCGGCATTGTGACCGACAGCGGTACAGGTACACGCAGCAGCACTGCGCAGCCGGAATGGCTGAACGCGAAGAGCACTGCAGCTCCGGCGGCAAAGGTGACGGGAACGGTGCAGCCCACTGAGCGCCAGCGCATTGCAGGCATTGCCAGCGGAGATGAAGGCTGGTATGCACAGACTGCGCAGAAGGTGAAGCAGTACACGGAAGATCTGAAAGCGACAGACGACTTCAGCGATTTTGACCGGCTGAACCAGTGGATGGACGCTGACCCGAAGCACCGGGAACTTGTGACGCTGATGCGCATTGGCACCGGCGGACAGAGCTATGCCGAGAAAAACAACGCCATGCAGCCCCAGAGCGTGAGCGGTGCTGCAGCCAGCGCAGCAGTGCCGGAAAAGAGTGCGGGCAGACGGGACTACACCGATGCGGAACTGCTGGCAAAGGGATACAGCCGCAAGGAGATCAGCGAAGCGCGGCAGTACATTGCCGACTTTGATGCGCTGCCTGCAGGACAGCGTGCAGCGCGGCGCGCGGCCAATACCATTGGCGGTATTGGAGACACGGTGGCATCCTCGGTTTTTCTGGCGGGTGAGACCGGCGTACAGAGCGCAAAGAATGCAGCAGCGACCAGCAGCAACTGGAAGCAGCTGCAGCAGGATGTACAGAGCGACGACCGGCAGCAGGAGCTGCTGCGCCTGATGACCGGCGGAAAGACACGGTATGCAGCACGGGACAACACGCTGCAGCTGGCACAGAGCAGCGGTGCAATGGCCAGTGCCCCGGCGGCACAAACAACGCAGAGCGATGCCTACACGGATGCAGAGCTGATTGAAAAAGGTTACACGCAGCAGGAGATCGACAACATGCGGGCGCGCATTGCCGGAACGGAAGTGCATGACAGCGTAGACCCGGAGAAGAGCTTTGGCTATCAGCTGTACAAGCGAGGACAGGATCTGACCGCAGCTGCACAGGCGGGCCTTAGCCCCATTGCAAAGCAGGCGCTGGGCATCGTGAGCAGTGCTGGCGAGAACCTTGCGGTGGCGGCTATTGACCCGGCATGGGTGCTGCCGGTGCTGAGTGCGCAGGGCGGTGCGGAAGCTATGGGCCAGAGCGTTGAAAAGGGCGAAAGTGCAGGCAAGACGCTGGCCGGGGGCCTTGCAAAATTTGGCGCGGGTTGGGCCATTAACAGTGTGGGCGCAGCAGACCTTGCAAAGACCATGGGCAGTGACTACGCAAAGAATACGCTGGCGGGCAAACTGGCTGACATGGTGCGCAGCGTGGCGGCGGACGGCACGCTGGCACAGCGGTACCCGGCGGTGGCAAATGCCATCTCCGGCGGCGTGGACAATGCCATGCAGGCCTTTGTGGAGACCTATGCAGACAAGGCTATTGATGCGACGCTGGGCGACAGCGAAGCGGCGGCAGACCTGTTTAAAAGCGACACTTTTCTGACCGCATTGGAAAGCGGCCTGACGGGCGGCGCATCCGGTGCCTTGGGCGGTGCTGTGGGCACAGGGCTTGCAAAGGCGAACGGCGGCGATGCCAGCATTGTGGGTAATGTGAAGCGGGCATACTACGAAGGACAGATGGAACGGGCACGGCAGGCATTGCAGGACGAAGTGCGGGCACAGGAGCCGGGAACGGCGATGCAGCAGACACCGGAAGAAGCTGCGGCAGGCACCCGACAACCTGCGGCTGCTACACAGGAAACGGTGCAGCCGGAAGTGACGGGGACGACAAGCGGATTTGCGACCATGCAGGATACTGCGCCGATGGTACAGAGCGAAAACCCGGCTGTGCAGCAGCTTGCCGCAGCTGTGCAGGATGGGCAGCTTACGAGCAAGACCATCAACCTATTTACACCGAATGCGGCCAATGAAGCGAACCGCGCTGCCTTTGCGGAAGAATACGGTGTTGAGCTGCCGGAAACGGAAGCAAAGACCCGGCAGGTATTGCGGGAAATGACAACACAGCAGCGGGCAGCACAGGCTCCGGCCACAGCTACCGAAAATGCGACAGTTGAAGCACAAAATACGGCCGCAATTGTAGAAAAAATGGAAGCTGACAGATCTGCGCGGCAGGCACAGACGGAAAGTGAGCTGGGCCGGAGCGGAGCTGCCGTGGAGAACACCGGGGAAAGGGTGGAAAGCAGCCCGGCGGAACAGTCTGGCGGGATGCGGGAAACTTACGGCCTTGAACAGCAGAGCCTGACCACAAAGCAGCGGGAGGTGCAGCATGAGCTGACCCGATGGCAGGTATCGGATGGGGCAAGTGCGACCATCAGCAGGAACATGCCGACAGAAATTGGAGATGCCGGGCGGTATGCAGCTGCAGCCAGTAGCCTGTACCGGCTGGGACAGATGGAAGATGTGCACACCTTTGACAAGGCTATGGAGCTGGCGCAAGGCATGAGCGGCCTTGCTGTGAACACCGATTACGTGCTGGCACAGGACGGTGGACGGGAAGCGCTGCAGCTGGCATGGCTGCAGGGACACGGAGAACTGGAAGCCGGAAAGGTGCAGCGCGCAAGCCTTGGCGGAAGGCTGACGGCGGAAAGCACCAGCGGCAGCGGCCGGGTGCTGTATAAGGGAACGATGCGCACGGCAAACGAGGTGGGCACGCAGCTGATCGAACTGAATGCGAAGGCCACGAACACCGATGCGGTGCTGAAAACGGTACTGCAGGGCAGCGACCGGGTGAGGGCTTATGTGGACACCGAGACGGCGCGCATTTTCTTCAGCGACCGGGCAGAGGATGTGTTTGGCACAATCTTGCACGAGGACTACCACTGGTACAACTCACTTGATGCAGAGGGTGCGCAGGCACTGCAGCAGCATGCACTGGAATTTCTGGCAAAGAGCGAGGGCTTTGAAGGCATTGACGAGATGATCCGGGGGAAGCTTTCCGACTATGCACAGCAGGGGCTGAGCTACGAGGAAGCCGCAGAAGAACTTGTGGCGGACGCATGGCGCGGCATCTTCAGCGATGAAGCGAGCTTTAAGCGCTGGGTGGAGTTCCAGCGCGGGCAGGCTGAAAAGAACGCAGGCAAGGCAGGCAGCATCCACAAGGTGATGACCAAGGTGAAGGAGCTTTTGAGCGACATCGTGAGCCGCGCAAAGGAAGTGCTGGCAAGAGACCCGGAGAACAAGGCCGCTCTGAAAGCACAGCGCCTTGCGGTGGCAGAAAAGCGGGTGCTGCAGGACGAATACTTTGCCCATGCGGAGAGGGCTATGGACAGCCTGCGCGCCGCAAAAGAAAACGCCGCAGCCCTTGAGAACAAGGGCGCGGCGGAAGGGACAAGGTTTGAAATCAAGAAAGATGCCGAGGGAGAAACTTACATTCAGATCGACGAGGATATTCTGAAAGGAATCCCGCAGGAAAACTGGAAATCGGTAGTCAAGCAGGCAATCAGAGAACGTTTCCCGGATGGCTTTGTAAGAAACGGCTGGACAATTCTGAACAGCAAAGATGGACGCAATGAGTTTGTCTGGTCGAAGTATTCAAAGGCATTACAGTGGGAAAATGCCACAGCGTATGCGGACAAGATGCGCATGGCTGCCAATCTTGATGAAATCATTGCAACTGCGGATGAGGTGTACCGCGAGCCCGCAAATCACAAAAATGCGGAAGCCTTCAACCGCGGAAGAATTAAAATCCGCGTGGGCGAAAACGCGTATGAGGCAGATGTGCTGACAGCCATCAAACCGGATACACGGGAGATTTTTTATGATATTGTTAACATCAAAGAAACAAAAATAAAGCCCTCCGGTGGTACCCACGTAGAATCCGAAGATTCAAGGAGTAGATTGCCGGAGAGCTTTACGGAGACCTTCGGCAAAGCCCACATGGAATCCGAAGATTCGGGGAGCAGCGGGTCGAAGATCTCTAACCAGAGTATAGCACAGGAAGCCGCTGAAAACAAGGGAAATGACGGGACGCTGAAGAAAAATGTACGATATCAGTTGAGCGAGGCAGACGAGCTGACGAAGCTGCGCGACGAACAGCAGCGGCTGGACGAGCAGCGGCGGGAGCTGAAGGAAGAACGCAGTGCCTGGCTGGGAAGCGACGCCGTGAAAGAGATCGAGGCGAAGAAGAAGGCACTGGGGATTTTTTCTGCAGAAGCAAAAGCCTACCGGGACAGCGAAGAATACCAGAATTATCTTGCAAAGCGCAAAGACTACAATGCCCGTATGGCGCAGCTGGAAGACCAGAGCGCTGTGCTGAACGGCCGGATCAAAGAGGCCGGTGCCCGGATGCAGCAGCAGAACGCAAAAAAAGGCAAAGCAGAACAGGCGGTATATGATGCCAAGGCCGAAGCCCACGGCGGAAAGGCGGAATACCGCCGCGTACTGGCAAAAGAACGGTTTGGCACGACAGAGGACTTCAGACGAGCCGGATACATTCTGCCGGACGGCCAGATGCTGGACTTTGCCCAGAATGACCGAACCCGAGATACCGATCACCGGGAGATCATGAGCGTGTTCGGTTCGGCAGAGGTGAAAAATGGAACAGAAGCGCTGAACGAATTTCTGCTGGACGGCAATGTGCGCGTGATGGCTGAAGCACCGGGAGTGGATCTCTCGGCAGACACAGCACCCACCACGCAGCAGCTGGAACAGATCTGGCGAATGGTGCAGGAGCTGGGCGGCGAGAAACGGCAGTTCACACTGGACATCTCCACAGCAGATGGTCGGGTGGCAGCCGGCAAGGAATACAGCGGACGTGTGGATGCTGACCGCATAGTGCGGGAGATCCGGGAATATTACCAGACCGGTGAACTGGCACAAGAAAGCGACCTTGCAAAGTTCCGCTATCAGCTGGCAGAGCAGGCCGACCGGGATGCAAAACGGAACGACCAGCAGATGGCAAGCCGCACCATTGCGGACAAGGCTGCAGCACTGGACACCTTGAGCCAGTTCTTTGGGCTGACACGGGGTGTGAAGGTGAGCCGGACGGCCATTGAAGGACTGGCCAGCCGCTGGGCAAAGGCGAACGGCAGTAAGGCGGACCGGGCCAAGCTTGCGAGGGAGACCGAGGTACTGGTGGACTACCTGAAAGCCGACGGTGCGGACATGGAAAAAGCCAATGCGCTGGCCGAAACGCTGGCGGGAGAAATTCTGGACGGGGCAGTTTACCGCAACAGTGAGCTGTGGGACGAATACCCGGAACTGCACAAGCTGGAATATACCGTGAACAGAAGCGGACAGGCAAAGGCAGAACTGGTGAAAGCATACGGCAGCTGGAGCGAAGCAGTGGCCGAAGCGCGCAGGCACGGCGTGACCTTGCGGCAGGCCGAAAGCGTGCGGGACGGCAACCCGGCACAGCAGTACGAAAGCGTGATCAACGACAACCGCGCTGTGGACGGCACCAGCGACGGTGCAAAGGCATTGTGGAAAGCTGCAGCGCAGCAGGCGGGTGTGGATGGTGCAATGAGCATGGAAAGCACCGAGTGGCTGAATGTGCTGATGAACCTGCACGATGCCATCAAGCCTGCGACTATGAGCCGGTTTGCAGACGATGCAGAGTATGAGGATGCAAAGATCGAACTGGCGGGCAGGATCATCGGTGACATTATGGCGACACCGGAGATGACTGACGCGCAGGCTATCTTTGAGGGCATCCAGCGACACAATATGGATGTGGCAAGAGCCGCAGCAGGCAGCAAAGAACGTGCTGCAGAGGTGGCAAAGGAACTGCGCGGCGTACAGAAAGCACAGCAGCGGGAGTTTGGCCGCAGAATGCAGGAAAACCGGCGCACTGCAAACCAGAACGCCGAAGTACAGCAGATGACCGAACTGCAACGGCAGAACGCAAGAGCGGAAAAGCTGCTGGACCAGAACCTTGAAACCTTTGGTGTGGATGTTTCCAATGTGGGCAACCTGAACGAAAAGCTGACAGTGCTGCGGGAAAGCTATGAGCGGGAAATGAAGCAGGAAGTGAAACGCCTGAAGGCCGAGCGGCAGGAAATGCTGGATGAAGCAAAACTGTGGTATCGGGAACGCATGGGAGAACTGCGGGAGGAAAATGCAGATCTGAGTATGCGGCTACGGGAAGAGCAGCGGCGCGCGGACAAGGCAGAATACAGCCTGATCGTGCAGGAAAATGAGATCATGGAATGGGAGGCGGATAACGAACGTAAGCGGGCCGCATGGGAGCAGAAACAGGCGCAGCGGAATGCCCTTGCCATTGAAACAGCCCGACAGCAGCGGGACGAAGATATTGCCGTTGCGAAGGCAGTAGCGGAAAAGCGAGTGCAGCGGGCGCGGGATGCACGGAAGATGGATGAACTGAAACGCAGCATCCGTCAGAACGCGGCACAGCTGAACCAGATGCTGCTGCGGCCCAGCAAGGACAAGTATGTACAGCCGGGGCTGATCGATGCGGCAGCACAGGTGGCAAAGCTGGCGGACATGACCATTCTGAACGAACGGGCCGTGAACCAGCTGACGAGGCTGCAGGACCGGATCCGGCAGAGTGCGGGCAGCGAGAACAGCCCCAACGCCATGACCGAAGAATGGAAGCAGACCGGCGTGGATACCCTGATCCAGACGCTGCGGGACGACCTGCAGACGACAAAGGACACAAAGCTGACCAAACTGCACGAGCAGCTGGCCGAGGCAGAAGTTTTACCGGACAGCGAGAAAGCATGGGCACTGCAGGAACGGCTGCGCAAACGCATCAAGGAGACGGAGAACCGCACCTATCTGCCCATGACGGTGGATCAGATGCGGATGCTGAAGGCTATTACCAGCTCGACGCTGCATGTGATCCGCAATGCAAACAAGACGGTGAGTCTTGCAAAGGCTGAAGAAGTGAGCGCAATCGCAGAAGGCGCAGCCAGCGAGGTGAATGCCAGCAAGGGCAACCACCCCGGCGGAAAGCTGGACGGCGTGCACAATCTGCTGACAAAGTATCAGTTGGATATGCTGGGCGCGGAGCGGGTGTTCCGTATGCTGGGCGGCTACGCGAAGAACGGCCAGATGGAAAAGATGGCCCAAATGCTGAACGACGGCCAGTACCGGCAGACGAAGATCACCGTGGAAGGCGAAAAGCTGTTTGCCAACGTGACCGGAAAAGAACACGTGAAGGAAATGCAGAACTTTGCAGGCCCGGGCGCAGACCTTGTGGACGTGGGCCTGACCGATGTGAAGGGAAAGAAAGCCGAACTGACCCATGCACAGCTGTGCAGTTTGTACATGCACCTGCACAACACCGACAGCCTGAACCACCTGATGAACGGCGGACTTGTGATTCCGGATGCAAAGCTGTACAACAAAGGTGACATTGAGCAGGCTTACCAGAAGGGACAGACCGTACATCTGGGAATGCTGACGGATGCGGACGGGACCCCGACAGCGGATAGCATCCTGCAGACGGTGGAAGCGGCCATGACTGACTATGACCGGGCATGGTGCGCGGACATGAAAGAGTTCTTCGACAACTACACCACGAAGCTCATCAACGAGACGAGCCTGCAGCTGGTGGGCTACCAGCGGGCAACCGTGAAAAACTACTATCCCATTGCGGTGGATAAATCGGTGCTGGCGACCCAGATCGACGGCCTGAATCTGGACGCGACCATTGAGGGACGCGGTTTCCTGAAGAACCGCGTGAAGAGCGGACAGCCCGTTTTGCTGGAAGAATGCGCAAATGTGGTGCAGCGCAGCCTGCGGGACACGGCGGCGTATGCGGGCCTGGCCGCGCCCATCCGGGACGTGCAGAAGATCCTGAACAGCGGCGTGGAGACGCGGGAAAGGCTTGCAAACCTGAAGAACGGCATCATCAAGGAACAGTGGGGCAAGGATGCGGTGAGCTACATCGATGACCTGCTGACCGACCTGCAGACTACCCAGCGCAAGCGGCCCAGCACCTTTAACAAAGTACTGGGAAACCTGCGCGGGAACTATGCAGGCGCAGTGCTGACGCTGAACCCGGGCGTTGCCATTGCGCAGGCGGCAAGCCTGCCCACAGCAGCGGCCGTACTGGGCGGCGACACCATGGCGGCAGTGGTACCCTTTGTGAAGAACCTTTCGCCCAAGGCGCGGACAGCGCTGGAAACGGAGATCAAAGAGCACGGAGACGTGCTGCTGGACTGGCGCAAGCGCGGCAGCCAGAACGGCGAGCTTGCCAGCATTGGCAAGCAGGAAACATTGGCGGAAAAGGGCATGGACAAGCTGCCGAACTGGCTGACCGGCTGGATCAACGGGATGGACGAAGTGACGGTAGCAGCCCTGTGGGAAGGCAGCAAGCGATACGTGCAGAACCACACGGCCGAGTTTGAAGGCGCGGAGGTGACAGGCAGCCCGGCCTATTGGGAAGCGGTGAACCGCACCTATCAGAAGGTGATCGAGCAGACACAGCCCAACTACACCGTGATGCAGCGGGCGGGCATTCAGCGCAACCCTAACGAACTGCTGAAGCAGCTGACCATGTTCACCACCCAACGTTTCCAGAACTACGGCATTCTGGCGGATGCCATTGGCGATTACAGGGCACAGGCGGAACGCTACCGGCAGAACCAGAGCGATGAAAACAAAGCGGAATTGCAGCGGGCAAAAACACAGCGAAACCGGGCTGTTGTGAGCCAGGCGGCACAGACGGCGGTGTTTGCGATCATGAAGATTGGCGCAGATTTCCTTTTGCACCGGTGGGACCGGGAGCAGGACGAAAACGGCGATGTGACCGTGAAGAGCATGTGGAAACGGTTTGCAAGCCTGTACACAGAAAGTTTTGCGGGAAACTTTTTGTACGGAAGTGAGTTATACAGTCTGATCGACAATGCTGTGAACGGTAAGGATTACGACGTGCTGAGTGCAGCAAGCATCAGCGTGGTGAATGATCTGGCCGGAGATGTGCAGAAGTTTTTTGCGGAGTTCCGGAAAGACACCAGTGAAATGGACGAAGAACAGCTGCAAAAGCACCACAATAAGCTGATGCAGCGCAGCATGACGCTGCTGGAGGACAGCTTTGAAGTGGCGGGTGTACCCTACGGCAATGGACGGAAGATTGTAGAAGCGGTAAAGGGCTACTATGGTGACCTTGAAAATCTTGCGCACGGAGGACAGTTCAGCTTTAATTCTGTGCCGCAAAGCGCCACCGGCCAGTATGACCGGCTGTACAACGCCTATGCCGGCGGCGACAGCGACGAAGCAAAGGCCGCAGTGGAGAAGCTGAACGCTATGGTGGAAGCGGGAACCATTGCGGAAAACAAAATGTACAGCCAGCTGAAGAGCCGCCTTGTAAAGTACGACGTGCGGGTGCGGCAGGCTGCTGAAGAGCAGAATGCAGGAAACGACCAGAAGCGGTACGAGCTGGAAAACGAGATGATCGAACAGCTGAGCGAAGTGATGGGCCTGCCGAAGGGAAAGCGCGGGGATGTGGTGGACTGCGTGACCGGCGCGGTGAACCAGCTGGCCGAAACGCAGCTGAAGGGCGACAACGCCAGCGCGACAGATGACCTTGTGGAAGCTGTGGACAGTTGGGACGCAGGTGCTGTGCAGGAAGAATATGACAGGCTGGCGAAGGCGGGCAAGAGCGCGACGACACTTAAAAGCAAGATCACCGAGACGGCAAAGCCGGAATACCTTGCGGGCAGTGATGCAGACCGGCAGCAGATGGAAGAAATGCTGTTGGCGCTCAAGGACGCGGACGGCAAAGAGCTGTACACGGAGAAAAACTTTGCCCAGTGGGTGAAGGAGGCAGAAAAGAAAGCAGAGGAAGGACCGGAACCGGACCCGTATGCGGCAGTGAGGTAAGAAAAGAAAAATCCCCCGGCGCGATGAATTTCACGCCGTGGGATTTGTATATGTGGTTCTTTTGAAATGGAAAAGTTTGAAAAAAGTCCGCAGTGTTATTACGGACGTTTGTGTGATAGGCTGAGAAGGACGGAAGGAGGCAGCGGGATGCGGGTGAAAATTATTCGGAAAAACTTTGGCGGTGTGGAGTTTGGCCCGGAGATGCGGGTGCTGCATCTGGGCGGGCAGAGCAGCGCCAATGTGGAAAGGCTGAAGTTTGAGCTGCCGCAGGAGTGGGCCGGATGTGCCGTGACGCTGCACATCCAGCGGCAGGACGGCACACTGCCGACACCGATCCTGCTGGACGAGGAGCACAGCGCAGCAGTGGGCAAGGAATTTACCGCCAGCCCCTGCGGCAGCTGGATGCTGCTGGCTCTGGGTGAGGACGGATACCGGGCGTTGACCCGACCGGCCCGGTATGACTGCTATGAAACACTGAACACAGACGGCGATGCAGAGATCAGCCCGACGCAGTACGAGCTTTTTGTGGCGCGGGTGCTGGGATATGCGACCGGGGCACAGGAAAGCGCAAAGGAAGCGCGGAACGCGGCCGCAGCAGCAAAGCAGGACGCAGACACTGCAGCGACAGCCGGAGCGAACGCGGCAAGGGCGGCAAAAATGGCACAGGAAGCGGCAGGGCCCAAGGCGATGCGGAGCGGGCGCAGCGGGCTGCAGATCGTGCCGAGAATTTTGCGCCGCCCGAAGATGGCGCGGTGGTAAGCGTGAACGGCAGGGGCGGCGTTGTGACTCTGACGGCGGAGGATCTTGGTGCGGTGGGAGCGAACAGCGCGGGCTACGTGAAGAGCATTTCGCTGACAGACCGCACCCTGACACTGACCTTCGGCGACGGAAGCACGAAGACCATGCAGACCAAGGACACCACGGCACTGGAAAACATGACCGGCATCCTGCCCGCAGCACATGGCGGCACCGGAAAGAATACCCCGTTGACTGCGGACGACGTGGGTGCGGTGGAAAAGGGAAGCGGTGACTACCTGAAGAGTGCAGAGCTGCAAAACGGAGAACTGGTGCTGACCTTTGGCAGCGGCGACACCGTGCACTACACCCTCCCCGCCGCCACCACCACCACGCTGGGCGGTGTCAAGCTGAGTGACGACTTCACGGCAGATGCAGACGGCACGCTGCATCTGGCGGGCGGTACTGCCCCGGACCCTTACCCCGTGGGCAGCATCTACCAGAGCACCGCACGTACAAGCCCTGCCGCACTGTTCGGCGGTACATGGCAGGAGATTGCGCAGAACCGGGTACTGATGGGTGCTGGCAGCGGCCACGCAGCGGGCACCACCGTGGAGGCCGGACTGCCGAACATCACAGGCTCTTTTGTCGCGGATGTAAAAAAGGGTGA
>ENA-OPWD01001063-OPWD01001063.1-human-gut-metagenome-genome-assembly--contig:-NODE-1063-length-20148-cov-6.169910_pt1 | contig 20148 bp, 11 predicted proteins | sample MGYA00241502_ERZ501996 | MGnify/ENA primary metagenome ERZ501996 (study PRJEB25962, sample SAMEA2042011) | human gut metagenome | biome: human gut; feature: human-associated habitat; material: faeces... | reverse complement strand
GGTTCTGCTGCCTTATGCAAGAAATAAAAAATGGAATTGATAGAACCCACCTTAACACAAAAAATAGAAAAAGCAATTCTTAATCTTCCAGAATCCTATCGGATAGCTTTTGAAATGCACCGTTTCCAAAATAAGACCTATCAGGAAATTGCAGAAGAATTAAACATATCTTCCAAAACAGTAGATTACAGAATTCAACAGGCACTAAAACAATTACGGAAAGAATTAAAAGACTACTTACCCTTACTTCTATTCTTTTTTGCCCCTAAATAGGAACCCGTACATCCTATTATATCCTTGTACCCTATCACTTCATAACTGATATGATGATAAGAAGTATTTCTGCCGGGAATATATGCCTCTCCAAAAGTTGTGTCAATGTTCCCAACGCTTTACCCCGAAACAGGATGGTAAGTTCTTATCTTTCTGATTATGTTCTTCATACAAAATGCTCCTTTTTACAAAAACAAAAAATAGGTACGATAAAATATCACCCTATCCGTCTAAAGACATCTATAACCTAAGAATACGGCAATTTTTCTAACTATATAGATTTCAAAGAGACATATTTCTTATTCAGATTTACAAAAAAAGTTGGAAGACAATATGCTCTCATTCCCTCATAACGATGGTAATCATCTCATTAACAATACGCTATATATGAGTGCATCATCTTTATGCTCTCATAAATGCCCTCATGCTCTCAGTGTATTTACTTTCTCACACAGACGTATATTACTTATTATCAGATGATTTATACCGATAGCAAAAGCATATCTTCCGATTATACGATACAAATATAGAGATGTAGTTACGTAAAAATAGGAACAGGCTTACATCAAAGTTCCTTCATGATTGCTCAACTAAACTAGCAAAATTACTTAACCACCTTTGTGATTAACTTTAATCACCTATATGATTAGACTTAGTCACTATTGTAACTAGACTTAACCACCTATGTGATTAAGTAAATACAAACGGTTGAATATTGATAAACATCTGTATGTCAATGATTATATATCAAGAATAATGCAGAAAGAAGATATGCGGAAAGCAGCAAATGAAAAGAGCCTTTATTATGCATCATTAGCCCCCCCAAAGGACCAAAAACGTATTTCAGACATAAGTTACCGATACAACTATAAATAATTTATCTCTTTGACAAACAATAAGATATAAATAAGAACACATAAATATGACATGAGAGCATGAGGGCATATTATGAGAGCATAAAGATGATGCACTCATATATAGCGCATTGTTAATGAGATAATTACCATCACTATGAGGGCATGATAGCATAATGTGCTCCAACTTTCCATTGTTTTTTTTGCCATGTTCCAATAAATTTCTTCAAGTGAACCCATTTTTATCTGTTATTGATTTTTTACACGAATTCCACAAAAAGAATAAAACACCTTGTGGAATCCATGTAATCCATACCTACCAAACGATAATCTTCACATCATTTATTCACCATCCACCGGAATCACTTCCTGCATATAAATGGCATCCAGACTCCAAAGGGCAGCATCATTGGTACTGATACTTGTACATTCATCCAAAGGAGCGGGAACTTCCGGCGGAAGAATAGTTTCTATACGGAAAGGTGGAGCCGGAGTATGTTCCAAGCGGGAAAACAAATCTGTCCAAGCCTCTTCCGCCATTTTTGCATTACGGGTATGATAGGCTGCATATCCCAACAAACGGGATATACGGAAACGATTCTTCCTTAACTCCCATGCTTTCTGCTTATAACGGGCGGCAAGATCAAGCCATGCCTCATTCCATTCGGGATAATCAACCATACGGATCATTTCATTCATGACTTCAAAACCTCCCATGATAGTCATCAAATGATTTGTACTTTCTAACTTGGGATCACATTCGCTGGTAATAATCCCTGTAGCCGGATCATAACCTAAAGCCAACGGACCTGTAAAGATACGGTTGGGCAGTGCCACAATACTTTTCATCCCGGCTATAATTTTGTCACGATAAGCCGTATTGCCGGTACGCTCCCATTCAGTCATCCAGTTTCCGGCGTATGCCAACCAGTCGGGACCGATGCGGAGACGTGCAGGTGCCGTACAAGGATACTGACTGCGAGGTTGCGCCAGACGCATGGGGTCCAGCGTGTACAATTTCTGATCGGCATCTTTTACTTCGGTCATTAAATCACCGCATCGGTCGTCCGTAGTAAGATAATAGTAGAAACGATTCCAGGCAGCCTGACTGATCCGTGCTTCTTTAGCTCCACATCCCCAATGACTGACGTTGTGCCGGCTACCCAATCCTGCATTCGGACCGATATGATATACATCCACTTCCGCCGTATGACGGGTCATGGCTTCTGCCATGCGCCAGATATCAGCACGTCCGGTACGCAGGAAATTATACCATAGCCACATATTAGAAGCCAGTTCCGTGTTATCCCATGCAAAACCTCCGATGTCATAACGCCAGGTATGGCGGACAGGATCGTATGCATGCATCACATCCCCATAATTCCAGAAACCATACCATTTGTTTTGCTCTATCGCTTTTTGATAGAAGCTGATATAAGCATCCAGCCTGTCTTCCACCCGGGCACGGAAAGGAGTACTACGATCGGGAAGGCTCCAAACACCAAATGCCTGCTTGGCATGCAAATATTCAGGTACAGGCATCAGCACTCCCGGTCCGGCAAGTTGTTTAGCTTGTTCTGCAAAAGCTTTCTTCCCGCTATAACCACCCTGAGGTATCAAGGTAAGAGTCGTTGTACGGGCAATCCCGTAAGGGGTGCTCATTCCTTCTTGCACATCTTCGTAACTGGCATTCAAGTCATGAGCAACATTATCATAATGGCGCAAGTCCATCGGCTCAGCATCCGGACTCCATATCCATGCGGTAAGAGCAGCCACCGGAGTTTTTGCATCCGAGATTTCAATAGAAGACGGATAAGACTGCCAGAAATCATGCAACTCAAGCCCCATGCCTCCGGTTATATCTCCGGCAAAAGCATAACCCTCACTACGTGTACCGGAAAAAGTACCTATCCAAGGATTATTGTCATTGGCACGTTTACGGATTGAAAATGCATCCGCTGTCAGTTGGGACAGACGATAGCTGTCCCAAGAAGCCCAATGATCAAGCAAAGCACGGTTCTTTTCGTCAAAAGCTTCATAAGAAGGAATGCGTTTTCCTTCCATCTGCTGTTGCTGTAACGAAGATTCTCCATTTCCGGTTTTATCCAATGTAAGTATGCGTCGTCCCACCAAAGGCTGAACGGGCTCGCTCCAGACTCCACCATCGGCACAAGAGAAAGCTACATGGCGATTGTATAAAGCCTCACGCATAGGAACATCAAAACGAACTCCCAAAGCGCGAATAAAATCTTTGTTCTGATCTCCGTCATATACAAAGCTATGCACCATTTTCACTTGCTCACTGCCACCATAAAAATAAAGCCGTACCACAAAGGGCAACCACTCACGACCATTCGGACTTTTGTGTACCCCTTCCAATTTAACAAGTGCACGCACAGAACCGGCACGCTCTACAGTCACAGATTTCAGTTCTCCTATATAATTAGTAAAAGAAACTTGAGAAGTACTTTCAAGTACCGGTTCGCTTTGCGTATGGCATATAAGCCTAGCCTTTTCTCCTACTTTCACACCTTTATACAACAGACTATCTATCAAAAATTCGCCTTGACGAGGTATATATGCTGAAATGACTCCGGTAGAGATATGAATACCCTGTGATGTTTCTGCCACAGAAACGGACTTTTTTTTATCTGTATCCGGCAGTTTGGATTTCGCCTTAGATTTCTTTACCGCCTTTTCCAGAGTCAATTTTTCTGTTCCGGCAGGAATAACTCCTGCTATTCCTCCCCACTTTACAGAACCATCCGGCCAATAAGCCAAAGTCCAAGTATCAATAGGAATATCCTCACCACTTTCTGCAGATAGCCGTAGCTTGTTTTCCGGAAAAACTTCCCCTTTATCAAAAGGCACTCCGAAACTTACGGCCTTATCCTGCCGGGGAGTTTCACCAATCCATTGCAAAGGAACAGTAGCCACTTCTTGCGATGAGCATTCATAACTGAAATTTGTAATACGAGTACGCGACAAAGTGGTACGAAAACCAAACCAGCCTTCCCGTAACGGTTCAGCATCCCTGAAGTCCACCAAACGCTCACCGTCTATGTAATAACTAACCCTATTGTTCTCGTTGGTAATCTTGATGTGATACCAATGATTCGGTTTCAGCAAATGTCCGGCATCCGTATATTCCTTTAGAATAGCAGGACGGGCTTTAGGATTTGTAATACCCGACTCATCCCCATCATAACGACGGAAACGTGTAGTAGAGTTATGATTACCACCATATCCCAAATAGTAAAGCTGTAAAGAATAACAATTCAGGAATATACCGCTACGCCATTTTTCTCGCTTCCATAAATTATCGGGATATTGAGGGTCTGATGCCATCCAGAAGCAGTTCAAATCACTCAGACGATCTCCATCCGACTCCACCACCACACATGCATCATATTCAATGGTCACTTTTCCACTCATTTTCTCTTTTCTCCAAAGAGTCAATCCCTTGGGAGATACTATCTCAGCGGTATCTCCCTGAAACGTCACTTTATAATCAGGCGATTCCGATTCAACCTTCCAGTATTTAGTAAACTGGCGGGAGTTCAAACCGGATACTCTATTATCCTGTGCCTTTGACGTAAAGACAACTAATAAAAATAAAAACAGAAACAGATTTTTCATACGATGTTGCTTTGTTTTCATTTACTTTAAAAAATCTTTTAACGGACAGTCCGTAGCTTTCAGCCCGTCAGCAATACTCCGGGCATTCATACGGGCACCTTTCAAAGAGGTATGGGTATGGTCATGATTGAAATACGTTCCTACTACACGCAAACCTTGATTGTATCCCATATCTTGGAGCTTGTCTCCTGATATTTTATTCAAATCTATAAAATAAGCCCCGGCCGCTTCTGCCGCTTCACGCGTCCATTTACCAAAAGAATTTGTATTGCGCTCTATCTCACCATTATCAAACTTATTGCGGGGTGTATGACTCAGGACAATAGGAACAGCTCCCTTTTCTTTTACATCCATAATAAACTTACGCAAATACCAGCCGAAAGAATAAACCACTTGATAGCTGCCGGTTTTCTCCATTTTGAAGACCTTGCTTTCATTTCCTGAACCGGGTAATTCCGCACGCGCTTTCCCTGTGTTTATGTCACCTGCATCATTATGTCCGAATTGTATCAAAACAAAATCTCCCGGCTGAAGTGCATGATAGATTTTATCCCAACGCCCTTCATCTAAATAAGTACGCGCACTGCGGCCCGCTTTCGCATGATTCTCTACAGAAATTCTTTCTGTGTCAAACAGTTCGTGAATAACACTTCCCCATCCCCACATGCCATTTTCATCTTTATCAGTATTCTTCACTGTACTGTCTCCCACCGTAAACAATACAGGATTCCCCTTTTTACGGGTAGCCCCCGTAACCGTATCTTTTTCTACCGGTTTCAAATAACGCGCCAGTTCCAACCCCTTATAATTACGGATTCCTTCGGCTGCAGATTCTGCATTGACACGCGCGCCAAAAGCACTTGTGTGAATACGGTCCAGATAGAACATATACTTTACTTTTTCTTTGCCGAATTTCTCAAATTTGCGTGCCGAGATATCATTCAGATCAATAAAAGGAATTCTCGCTTTTTTAGCTACCTGCTTCGCCCATAATCCAAATGTCTGATTCACCCGGGTAATAATAGTGCTGTCTGCATCTTCCCAAGCGTTACGAGGAGTCAGAGACATCAAAACAGGATAAGCACCTTTTTTCTTCACATCATGAATAAAACGACGCATATATTCCCCATACGTATATACGGTTTCTTTTGCTCCTGTCTCTTTAATAGTCACATTCAGACTGTCTTTGCCAATTCCCGGAATAGAGGCACGGGCACGGCCACTATCGTACGGACCATTGTCATTATGCCCCAATTCTATGATAACCCAGTCACCTTTACGAACTCCTTTCAAGACATCAGGCCATAACCGGTTATAAAAAGTACGGCTACTGGTTCCTCCCAATGCGTGATTTTCAACGGTTATCTTATTTTCATCAAAATACTCGTGTTCAAAATATCCCCATCCCCATTGACCGTTATTTCCATTGCCCAAAGTACCGGTACGCATCGTTGAATTTCCAACAAGGAACAACACCGGATTATCCCCTTTCCGGCTAGAACCTGAAACAGGACGGGCAGAACGCGCCACATTTAAACTATCAAGCGTATTATCAACGACTTGGTTCACATCCTTCATCGGAGCAGCTATTTTATTTTGAGCATGTGCTCCCAATCCTACTCCGGCAGCTAACAAAAAGCATAAACAAAGTTTATTTCCTTTCATGACATTTATAGTGTTTTTCTTTTATTGCATTTCAAATCTTTCACAAAAATAAGATGAACGAACAAACCGGAGAATAGAAATTCATTCATTTTCCTGTTTATTCGTTCAACCAATAGTACATATATCCTAATCAGAGTAGCGACAAGGCTAGAAACTAGAGTGCGGCGGTTGGTTATACGCTACATTCTGCCAAGCTATCGCCAACCTGTACTGACGGTCATTCATCCATGTGGCACGTCTGTCCACAGCCGGTATGGTAGTAGAATAAATACGTAATTCTGTCTGGTCTTCGGAGGCCCAAATAACCTCTTCCCGCCAATCTCCTAAAATATCACCCGACAAACACGGATTACCTTTTGTTCCATTATTGGAAACAACTCTCTCGGCTTTCAATAATAAATCTGTACTTTCCGTATTCCAATTCCATTTACTGATGGAAACATGATCCAGTAGTTCCGCTAAGGGATCGGCATCCCAATAAATGGTAAAATTGCAGGAGTCAGGCTTTCTATTACTGATTATTTCTCCGGTATCCCCTCTTCTCAAACCTCCTATGTTGCACCAACACTCTGCTCCATCATAACGCGGATCAATATCAGCAGCTACTCCACGACCGGCATCTTGTCCCAAACCATCCTGCCAGATAATTTCTCCGGTCGCTCCATCAAACATAGCTACGGCAGGAGTACGCTTTACAATTTCATTATCGCCTTCATTTTCATGCACGCCAAAAACCTGCATACCTTGACGGGAAGGAATAAAACGTCCGGCATGTAAAGCATCCCCGTGACGCAAGCCCGTAGTAAACAGTCCTTTACCATCATGGTCTACAGTCATAGCCCCCACGCAGATTTCATCACAACCATCACCATCAAAATCCGCTACGGTCACACTATGATTTCCCATGCCCGAATAGGCCTCCCAACCCGGTGCCGCACTATCAAAAATCCATGTATGTTTCAATGCCCCGTTTGTAAAAGTCCATGCAGCCACCACCGTCCGTCCGTACCATCCTCTTACCATGACAGGTGAAGGCGTTTTTCCATCCAGAAAAGCTACTCCAGCTGTAAAACGGTCTGAACGACCACCAGTATTGTCATTACCACAATTACCACCGACACCTCCCCAACCATCCAAGGGATAACGGGTTGGAATATATTCTTTCGAATCCAGTTCTTTTCCAGTACGTCCCTCAAAAACCGTGAGGTATTCCGGGCCATTTACTATCTTACCATACGTAGGACTTTTTTTATCCCATGTCCTCCAGTCGGCTTGGGCATCTCCTATCCGATGTCCCAGTCCGTCGACAGTACCATCTCCTGTCTTACAACAGATTTCCGCACATCCATCTCCATCAAAATCAAAGACCAGGAAATTAGTAGTGGCTGCTCCGGAACGTACATTCGGTCCCAAATCAATACGCCACAATCTTGTTCCATCCATTTTATATGCATCCAAATAGGTATTACCGGTAAAGCCACGTTGTGGCGGTCGCTTTGAATTAGAAGGAAACCATTTTAAAATAATCTCATACTCTCCATCACCATCCAGATCACCTACACTACAATCATTAGCTGTATAAGTGAATGATTCACCTGCTATTTCTCCGTCTTCCGGTTTACAAACAGGAACACTTAAATAAGGATTCCGTTCCTCTCCTTTCAGACGGGTCCAGATAGCGACTTCCCCGGTAGTTGCTTTTAAAGTCCAACGATTATCCACCGTATAATCAACCGTACGGTCTAAAAAATCGGAAGTCCGATCTATCGGTTCTTTATTTAATTTCACCTCCGCACCTCCACCGGAACTACGGTATAAATCAAATTGTAATCCGGCTGCATCCTCCAAGGTCATGCGCCAGCTAAAATACATTCCATCCTCTGTAGGAATTCCAATCAATCCTCTTGAAAGCTTTTCTCCACTGTAAGGTTGGGAAAAAGCGAATATGCTTCCGACAAGCAGAAGCATATTCATCATAATCCAATGTTTCATCTAACAATTTATAAAACCTTAATACAGGTGGGGAGGCTCCCCACCTATCTACTTAAAAAAGAAATTCCTGTTCACCAATCTTTAACCCATGAAAATATCCGATTTATCCAATATTTTCGTTTTTATTGCCACAAATTCTCTTTAAACTCGATTTCAACAATGCGTAACTCGTGATTAGTTTTATCGCCATTTTTTGCCTTAAACAAGTCTAATTCACCTGCGGCAGGAGCAGCAACTTCTACAATTTGTCCGAAACCGTCACCTTCCTTGCTGGCACCTTTCAAACGAATGGTTATCTCATTTGTCAATACAGGTTTTACATTCAGGTGGATATACCCCAAACTTTTTTCAGTCTCACCACTCCAAATCAGTTCATCACCTGCATATATTTCCAAAGGATAGCTGCGCAAACGCCAACCGGTAAGTTTCATACAAATTTCATCCACACGGGCCGCACGTTCCAAACTATAAGTTATCCATGCACTGTTCAGTCTGCCATCATTCTTCCATTCACTCAATTCATTATCATCGAAACTTTTTATCACTTCATCCTGATTGGCTCCGGCAACCGCCGATAAGATATTCACATCGACTTTCGTATCCTTGTAAGAAGGAGTCAACGGAGTTTCTCCACGGGTCAGCCTGCCCTCCAGTTCATCTCCCGGAATATAGTTACTCAAGCCATTCTTCACTTCAACAGGTGCAGAAGAAAGACTGATTTCGGCAGATTGCAATCCATCAGCCTTGGCTGTTATACGAACTGTCCCCGGAGTCGTAAGAGAGCGTATCAAAGCCCGGTTGATTCCACATTCTACAGGCAAATCTTTTGAAAGAATATAATTATCTTTGCCCTGTGCTATTCCACCACGCCATTCAGCCGGTCCTTCTACATCAAAATGTATCAGATCATTAGCCAGCGGACAACGTCTGCCATCTTTATCCATCACTTCCACTTGAAGCAATACCATATCAGCTCCATCCGCTTTCCAGCCTTTAGGACTTTGAATCACACTGAGTTTAATCTGTTCCGGCTTGCCGGCAGTCTGCAATTCAGCGCGACAACATTCTTTTCCATTCTTATCATACCCTACAGCTTCCAACTTGCCCGGAACAAATGCCACATCTTTGAAAGTATACAAGAAATGATAATCTCTTTGACCGTTTCCTAAAGATTTACCATTCAGGAACAATTCCACTTTTTCAGCACTGGATACCACATAAACAGGTTTCACCACATCTTCTTTATAGTTCCAATGACCAACGATATGAATACGGGGATTCTCTATATCCACCCATCCGTCCCACATCACCTGATGTGCATAGAAAGGATCTTTAGGGATACGCATGGCATCTGTCACACCACTACGACGATAATTCTCCACACCACGATAATGTGTATTCGTATCCGAGAAGATGATTTTCACACCTCCCGAGCTGACACGGTCACCTGTACCCGGGCGTTCACGCCAATAATCAAACCAACGAATTACATTTTCAATAGTAAAGGAATCCTGATTGTGATTATAAGCACGGGCATCCACCTTTTTCTGGACCTTATTAGTCATTGCAGAACGGAATGAATTATTTCCTTCCCCATTTTTATGATATGGATAAGAATATTCATCCCAATATTTGCGCAGACCTTCATCACGGCAGTATTCCATGGCCCACATCGGATGATGTTTGCTTTTATTGATATAAAGCATCTCGCCACCATATTCGGCTTCACGAATATCAAGCATTTCACGAGAACCGATGGCACGGCCTCCATGAGGGTCATACTTATCACGAATCGCTTTCATTTCTATCATGTGTTCACGACTGATTGATTCGTTTCCACATTCATAAAATAAAATACTCGGATTATTACGGTTGTAAATAATGGCATCACGCATCAATTCTGTACGTTGTTCCCATTGACGGCCTTCACGGTCCTTTTCTGCATCACCGGCCTGCATCGCCTGAATCAATCCGACACGGTCACACGATTCAATATCCTGCTTCCAAGGGGTGATATGCATCCAACGAACCAAATTGGCATTATCTTCCACCATCAAACCGTTGCTATAATCACTCAGCCATGCAGGAACACTCATACCGACTCCCGGCCATTCATTACTGGTACGCTGTGCAAAACCTTTCATCTGAATCACCCGGTCATTCAACCAAATCATTCCTTTGCCGAAACGAGTTTTACGGAAACCGGTACGGGTAGCCACTTCATCTACTTTTCTGCCATCCACCCATAAACTGGTTTTTACTGTGTACAAATATCCGTATCCCCAACTCCAGAAATGAAGTCCGTCTATTTCTGCTGAAGCTTCCAAAGTCGCAGTTTCACCCGGTTTTACTACCGTCTGAGTACCCTCAAAACTTTTTATGCTTTTCCCGTCACGATCACACACTTCAACCTTATAAGCGACTTTCTTATCCCGATTATATTCATTTTTTATTTCGGATTCGGCGTGAACTACGGCTTTACGAGATTTTACACGAATATCCTCCGCATAGATATAGACACCGGTCGTTTTCAAATTACTATACAAGGGAAGTGTCTGATAAAGTTTATCAGTAACATGAAGCCACACATTCTTAGGAATCCCTCCATAATTGGCATTAAAATTACGGTCACTCCATTGATACTTAGTATCAGTGGCACGTTCCTTATAATTCCAGTTATTATCAATGCGGACTGCCATTACATTCTCTTGTCCATATTTAATATAAGGAGTCAAATCGAAACCTACAGCCATCGCACCATTTTCATGCAAGCCGATATATTCACCATTGATATAAAAATCAGCTCCTTGACGGACGCCTTCAAATTCAACAAAAACTTTTTTGTTTTTGCTATTGGCAGGCAGACGGAAATGCTTACGATACCACATGATTGTATCCGTCAGTTGTTCTATACTTAAACGAAAAGCTTCATCTTCATTAAAAGGACGGGGTAATGTTACTTTCTTCCAATCCGTATCCTGAAAACGTACTTCTTTGGCTTCCGGTATATCGCCAACATAAAGTAACCATTCAGAATTAAAATTGTATTTATCACGAACAGCTGATGCTGCCGCAATCTGACTTATTCCTATAAAAGCCAATAAAAATAAAAGAATTTTGTTTCTCATAGTTATCTCAAATTGTTTGTTACAAAACTAGCATAAAGTTCCCTCTCATACCATAGAATAAGATACATTTATATAGAAATTCGTTCAAAACGAAATTTCAGGGTATTCATGTTGCACATATTTACATATCACATTAATACTCAATATATTACACAAATACCCTGAAACATTTATTCTATAGGTTGCAACATCAGGACTATATAATTCATTGCTTCACCATAGCCGGAGTCAACGTTACAGGTCCCAATAGCCCTGAAGATTTTGGTTCCCAATCAGAAGCATCAAAGATACCATTTTTCACATTTTCCTTTTTTCTTGCAGACATATTTACATTATAGAAAATCTTCCAGTCCACTCCCTTCTTATCCATATAAGCAATTCGATTCGCCATAGAGTTGGCTACTCTGACAACTAACTCATCCTGTCCTTTGAATTTTTCAGCAGGGATATACAATTGATAAGGAGAGTCAATCACTGTACCTATATATTCTCCATTCAAATAGACAGATGCATTTTCTGCCACAGTTCCAAGGTTCAATTTGATCACATCCGCTACAGGCACCTTATTTATAGTAGTCGTATAAACGGCTGTTCCAGAAAAAGCTTTATATTCATCCCCTACAAAATCAGTCCATGAGCCCAAACTGTCAACCGTTATAGAAGCAGGAAGTTGAGGACCTCCTTGAACAAAAGAAACAGTCCAACTGCCGGAAACTGGATTTGGCTCACCTGCATTTTGATAATAAGCATAGGCATCTCCTGTAAAATGCTGACCGGAAGTTGATACAATGACAGTTTCACCCGGATTCAATTCCAGGTAAACATCTGTTTGCCCGTCATTGCGTTTCATAGTAGCCAAACCACTAGCACCAGTCATTGGATTGAAAATCGCCGCACTCCGAGCTTCTGTACGAAGTGGAATCCAATCCTCTATTTTACGGTCACTACTATTTTCTATAAAGTAATATTTTCCCGTCGTACTATTTCTTCGGATACATTGCAGACCTGCCTGATACATTTTCTCAGCACCCACATTCGCCTCATTCATCAGAGCATTAATATCATCTGACAAACAAACCTTCCCCTTACCTACACGAGCACATTTAACAGCACCTTCAGCATGAAAGTCCAAAGCATCCAGCATTTCTTTAAAATGAGCCTGTTTCTCTTCCGAAAGAATCATTCCGGCCATATCTTGAGGAATTCCCTTATAAAACACAACGGTAGCACCTTCATCAGCCAAAGCCATCAGTTTTTCCATTGTTTCATAAGGAATATATTGCGCTGCCGAAACAAGAACGGTTTTATATGCGGCACCAGGCGTTACAATCATTTCTTTCTCAATATTAGTTTTAAGAAGTTGCTTGTCAGAAATCATATCCCACGCATAACCATTCTCTGTTAAAGTTACCGCACTTTCTCTGACCGAAGATTCCAACATATTACGATCCAATCCGCTAAAGTGTTGAAGGCTTCTGTTCCCTTGCTCAGACATCACATCGGCTATGTTATAGTATAAAAGAACATCATTGTCAGGAGTGCCATCCTGTAAAAATGACTGCACGCGAGTAACATACTGATTCAAATATTTAAAATCCTCCCAAAACGGATTATTCGGATGAAAATGGACTGCCGCATAAAATAACCATCCCGGCCAAGGAGCATCCTGTGGACTAAAACAAGTACCATGATAAAAAATATGATTCACACCCCCCAAAAAGAAAAGATCAAGCGCTTTCTTTACATCTCCCAGATTCGATTGAAAATGTTCATTCAACCAAGTCGCACTTTCTGAAGATGAGAGTTTCTTTCCTTCCGTATGAGCTACAGACGGAGCTGCTTTTATACTGACCAAATCACGCCCCTCTATTTCGGGCACATCACTTACTGCATACAAATCCAGAATATTGGCAGGAGAGCCATGAGCCTGATTCCTTATACCCTTTCCTTGTTTTGCCGCCCAATGTTGCCAACGAATAGAATAATGATTTATCAATAAATCGTTTATGGTTTGTCTATAATCATATAACACTCTTGCATTTTTATCTGGTGTGTCAATACCTAACAATGCAGGTAAGTGTTGACGCAAGTCATATCCTCTATACTTCTGAAATTCTTCAAAAAAAGCAGGAGTCCAATTCGACTCGCCTCTTGCATCGTCCACTTCATAAGAGTCATTAAAATAATACCTCAGATAACTGATATCCTTTCCTTTAAAAGCCTCATCGAATTTACTGAGATAATGATCAATGGCCGAAGCTGAAAAATGATCTATCACATCACCTTCACCACCAGGCCCTGCACGTTCTACCATTTTCCCATGATGACCTTGGAACAGAGCACAAATAGTCCAGTCACCTTGAGGAGCCGTCCAGTCCAATGTACCATCCGGCTTTATTTTTGAAGTCAAGTCGAGACATTCACCTTTATCACTATTAGCGGTTACTATAATCAAAGGCAGTTCCTTTTTATATCGTACCTGATCCAATGCCAATGTCTGTAAATCAGCATTCGCACTGACTGGTTCTTTCAAATCCGCCAGTCTTACCGGAGTATGCCCCGCCAATCTGACAAAGCCTTCTTCTTTATACCGGACAGGTTCACCCAATTGTTCACCTTCTTTCAATTGATAAGTTTTATAAGCCACCGTCTTGCACGCATCTTCGGGAGTGACCCAAGGTCCTCCAAACGGCCATCCCGAAGCATTAGCCAGATCAATACCTAACCCCAACTGCTTTGCTTCCTGCAAAGTATACAGAAACAAATCAACCCATTCCGAAGAAAGAAAATCTTTAAAGCGGTCCTCATAACCATGTATTCCATAAATAGGAGTGATCTCCAATCCCCCCAGATTTGCCTCCTGGTACTTACGCATAACCGTATCCAAATCAGTAGTCCTGACCGCATTGCCTTCCCACCACCATCGCGTCCAAGGCTTGGTCTCGTTAGTCACTTGCGGCCATTCAATCTTCTGATTCTGTGTACAAGCCAAACAGCCACAAACTGCAAAAAGTACATAACAGAACTTACTGCATTTCTTTAAAAATAAGGATTGCTTCATAAATCTTACTTGTTTAAAAATGGAAACGGGCATTTTCAACACGTTGACCACCTATCATATTCTTTAATTTCCTTGCCACATCAGGATATTGCTTTATCACATTAGTAGTTTCTGCCGGATCTGTATAAATATTATACAATTCTTCATAAGTTTTAGACGGGTCACTAACTTCCAGTCTCACCAACTTCCAACCATCAGGTGTCATAATAGATTGCTTTCCTCCAAATTCAAAGAACTCATAATAAATACAATCATGCTCCTTCTGAATACCTTTTCCCGTAAGAGTAGGCAAATAAGATATACCATCAATATTTTGAGGAATATCCGCCTGCACCAATTCACCTATAGTAGGCAAAAAATCCCAAAATGCAGAAATATGATTAGTAACTACCCCTTGTGGAATAACTCCCGGCCATTGAATGACGAACGGAGTACGGATACCTCCTTCATATAAATCTCTTTTCTGACCCCTGAACGGACCATTACTGTCAAAATAAGATGGATCGTGCCCTCCCTCCGAATGGACTCCATTATCGGAAGTAAAAACAATTATCGTATGATCATACAAACCTTTCTCTTTTAATTCTTTAATAATCAAACCCACACTTTTATCCAAATAAGTAACCATCGCCGCATATGCCGCACGCGGAGTTTGCTGCGATTTATAACCGTCTTTGCTTCCTCCAAAAGGAGTTTCACAAAATTCCCCCTCATATTCCGTCATTACCTCTCCCATTATATCAAGATCTGCATGAGGTATGGTTGGTGAAAAATAAAGAAAGAAAGGTTTCTGCGCATTTTCATCAATAAAATTCAAAGCCTTTTCCAACATCAAGTCATGCGAATAATATTTCCCATCCAGCATAATTTTCTGCTCATTCTCATGCAAGAACTCAGGGTAATAACTATGAGCAAAACGTTGCCCCAGATAACCGTAGAAATAATCAAAACCATGTTTGCCGGGCATACCTTCCGTACCCGGTCCTCCCATTCCCCATTTGCCTACACATCCGGTAACATAATTCTTTGTTTTAAAAATATCGGCTACAGTAACTTCACCGGCAGGAAGCGGAGTTTCATATAACAATCCATCCGAACCTGCCACTTTTGCATTGCCTCTGATTGCGGCATGTCCCATGTGCTTTCCTGTAATCAGAGCACAACGAGACGGAGCACTGACCGTAGAACCGGAATAATGCTGCATAAACTTCATCCCATTCTGAGCTATCCCATCAATATTCGGTGTCTTAATCTGACGCTGACCATAGCATCCCAAATCACCTATTCCCAAATCATCCGCCATAATATAAATAACATTGGGCGATTTCTCTGCCGTTGTAGTCTGGGCCATCGTAAGCCCTGAAGACAACAAAGCTGCGGAAAATAATATCTTACGTGTTTTTTTCATATCCAACCTTGCTTTATTTAAAAGATGAAATATCCACCATCATTAAATTTAATCTTTTTCCATTTGTAAAATGTCCGGATTGGAAAAGAACTTTCGTACCATCCGGACTAAAGCTGGGATGTGCATGATCCGGTTTCATCTTGGTATCCGACGCCAACCAATGACGTTCTCCGGTTTGCACATTAATCAGCCATACATTACCTCCAAAAGTATCTCCGGCAGCCCATTTATTATCACGGCTAGCATTACAATGCCAGAAACCTCTTCCTACCAATTGGCCATCAATCGCTTGGCGGTCTTTTTCTAATTCTACCTGCCCTATCAACTCTACATCATCCGTACGCAAATTAATACGCACAATACCACTTGCCTGTTTGCGAAGGCGCGGCTGAAATCCTAAGACATTGAAATATACAAAATCTTTGGTTGCAAAAGTTTCATGAGTCACCCAATCTAGCGGAGTTTCTTTATATAAAGGTTTAAAGACTGTTCCATCTGCCGTGCAAAACCACATACGCTGATGGGCATCGCCACCGGTTTCGTTACAAAAAACAATTTCACCCGGAGTAAAACGGCTGGCTTGTATGTGGCCTGTTTTAAATTCCGTATCAATAACCTTAGTTACTTCTCCTGTACTGAGATTCATTTTACGAATTCCGCAAAGAGTTGGCTTTATCTTTACCGGCTGGTTACTTTCAGGCAAGAAAGCGTTTTTCATCATACGTTCCTTTTCCTCTTCCGTACCCTCACGCTCAACAGTTATGTAGGCATAATCATCATTGCAATCCACAGCATATCCTCCCGGACGTCCCATCTCAGTGGGAAAAGTGCCTATGAAAGTTTCATAAGCGGATGGTTTACCTACTTTTCCTTGTTTTACATCGGCAAAGAATTTATTCAAGTCCATTACATACATGTTCCAGTTTTCTTTTTCTTTCCGGCTGACAAACATACGATTCGTTTTATTAGCCAAAAAAGCACTGCCCAAGTTCGGTCCTTCCGTAGCTTGAATAATCTTACCGGTGGCCATTTCAATAAAATAAATTTGTGTAGGAGTCCATTTACGTTTTTCTCCGTTAGGAAGCGTACTTTCTACCTCTTTGTCATTTCCACGGCTGGAAGACCTGAACAATAAATATTTGCCATCAGCTGTCCACATGGGATCAGTCTGATAAAGAAAACGGTCATTCTTCATCGTATCGGTCAACATAGTGATAGTATTGCCGGTCGCACTATCTACATAAGTCCGCATTTCCGATGCAGTGCAGTTTCCAAACTGAGCCAATGCGGCTTTACTAAAAGCTAAAAATAATGTAATAGCTAAAAATGTCTTTCTCATAGCATGTCATTTTTTATCTGATACGACAAATTTATGCACGAGAGAAGTTATATCAAATAGAATTTTATCCATTTATATGGTTAATTGTTCACTTTATCTGATTTTAGTTATTGAAGAAGCATAAGAGATCTCTACTGGTCCTCCCCACGGACTGAAGTCCACAACCATTCCTCTACGACACAAGTTCACAGGCAAATTTCTACCATCCTGCAGAACAGTAACAGCACACTGATCGGGCAAATCTTCCAAAAGCAAAGTCAACGGCATGTCAAACAATTCCTTGTCCATTGTAAAATGAAAAGTCACTGTAATTTTTCCTGATGTCCTCTTTATATCCAGTACCAAATTCTCCCGTTCAGCCATGTACGCCGCTACCTCACGAAATGTCGTAACCCACAATCTGTCTCTTCGGCAGTTCACTTCATCCAAGTGATTCCAAAACACTTGAGGATCAGGAAAAGCATCATATCCCGTTACTATACCATGTGTCATACCGACACCCCACAATCTGTTTGCTATCAAACTATCCGTCCACTGCGTTAGCCACCGGGCATTACGGCGTGAACCTATATCTATTTGTCGGATACGAGTACCTACTCTGTCAACCGATGCACAAGCTATGGCCTCCTCATTTTTCCGGTTTCCCGGATAAAAATAAGTACGCGGAAATATACCTGTTTGCTCAAAAATAACCGTATCATTATGTTGTATTTCAAAACGCCTTTCTTCCCCTACCAATTTCGTCAGATTCTTATGCATCCACCCATGATTTGTTATCTCATGTCCTGCTTGTGCCATTTCCCTTGCTTGTTCCCAAGACATACATACTTTCTTTGCACTAATACACCCCATCCAACCTCCATTCACAGCGAATGTAGCCTTTATATTCCTTTTCTCCAATTCCGGAAAAACCAATGTATATTGTTCCAACAAACCATCATCAAAAGTATAACTGATTGCAGCATCTCTTCCTCCCCTATATTGGGCAATACTCACTTTTACCTCTTCATCATCAGCTGCTATGCTCTCTAGGGGCACATATAACAGTAAAAAAATTATTATTTTTATCATTTTTCCAATATACTATTTACCACACAAAGATAAGAATCAATCGCATGGCATCCAATAGAATTTTATCCATTATACATGTATTTTTGTATAATCAGTACCTTCACACATTTAATACGTTATCTCAAAACAAAACATCTACAATCACTTCCCAAATCTTATGATCTTAAAAAGATTCACGAAATCATTGTAAATGTTTTAAAAATTGCCCATCATTAATAGTAATGACAGGCAATTTTGCTATGGTTAGATTCAACTAATTAATAACCATAATTTTGATAAGCTTTTTTAGCAGAGGCATCCAGTAAAGCCCCATTTTCGTCAGTCAATAAATCAAGCAATGACTGTCTAAATGGTTTTAATGTATAAGCAGGTTTAAATGCTCCCAAACCATTACCTGTAGGTCCTGTCCCATTCACCAAATTATCAGCACTATCCCAAAGCCCAGTTAATGGTGAACCTACCTGATCATGATACATTATACGATCAGCCTGCCAACCAGAATGATGCAACCATTCATAATAAATAAATTCTGTATTCGCTTCACGTGCAACTTCATTCAATATAAAATTGACAAAACGATCTAATATAGAGGTAGCAGTAACAGGATAATTCTCAGCATCAGCATTTACCCCACCTGTCCAATAACTTTCATCAACCAACATGGAAGAAGTCATATCTGTATTTACAATATAAGGCCATTCTCTCTCTGTTTTAGCCAAATTCTCACTACCCGGATACAAACGAGCCAACACTTCATTTCGAGTTTCACCAGCTTTAAATGCAGCACGTGCACGTACTTTATTGATATCCAAGACAGCAGCCGAGAAATTACCTTTACGTCCATAAGCCTCTGCACGTATTAAGAATGTTTCAGCTAACCGGAACAAAGGAATGTCGCGCGATGAATAGTATGAATCATAAGAATTTCTATTAGGATCAGTGTATTTAGCAGTAGTCGGCCCTCCTGTTCCCGAAACTTTATCCAACCCTACATATGTTGCATTATTATAAGCATACGAACTGCCATCCGACTTTATTGGAGCACGATAATAATATTTATTTCCATCTTTAATCCAACGTGCCAATAATACAAAAGGTTGTGCTAACGCTTCTTTAATATCAATAGCTGTTTCCTTTGTATTTTCCAAATAAGCAAACGCCATATCACCTGCCCCCATCTTATGCTCTCCTGCGACAGCTCGACGACCACCCCACGAATCACGATTATAATTAGGCAATATATTAGAATTAAAAAAATCAGCCATATCTGATGTCCAGGTATATGTAGCATTATCTTCACTATCATAAGCGTAATAAGGAACATCTGCTGCCGGAGTCGATGTATTAGAACCACCCCTTAATGATGTATGATATTCCAAATAAAATGATTTTTGAAAACGAGAATCAGCTTGTTTGTTAGTAAAAACATCGTAGCCAAAATCAGTAGGCGAAACAGAATGCCCATTACCTTTACCTGGATATTCCCAAGTAAAATTAGGAATTCCCCACGAGGCACTTGTATAATTGGGAGTTAAAAAATAAGGCAAACGATTCCCATAACGTCCATTTGTACCACTATTAGCAGGCATACCATATACACAAGCTAAAATTATCTCACGACTCTCCTCATTTGAATAATCATCCAAAGGATGGCTAAACAATTGCTGAATTCAACTTGCAAATGCAACAGAATTCTGATTAATAATTTGTTTAAATTT
>ENA-OPWD01001045-OPWD01001045.1-human-gut-metagenome-genome-assembly--contig:-NODE-1045-length-20311-cov-2.432316_pt1 | contig 20311 bp, 15 predicted proteins | sample MGYA00241502_ERZ501996 | MGnify/ENA primary metagenome ERZ501996 (study PRJEB25962, sample SAMEA2042011) | human gut metagenome | biome: human gut; feature: human-associated habitat; material: faeces... | reverse complement strand
GCCGGGGATACCGGAAGCAATGGAAAAAGTAACAGAAGTATATGAGATGACAATTGAAGAAATAAAGAAGGGGCTGTAGTATTAAGTGATGCGACATGACTTTCTGCCTTGAATCAAGTGCTTGGAAGATCATAAAAAACGAGTGGATAAAGGAAAGAAAAATGTGGATAAAAAACAAAAAATACTGATTGTAGATGATGCAAAATTTAACAGGGATATATTGAAGGAGATTCTTGGAGATGCTTATAACTATCTGGAAGCCGAAAATGGTAATCAGGCAATCCAGATGATAGGAGAAAATATTGGAATTGATCTGATGCTTTTGGATATCAATATGCCACAGATGAATGGTTTTGAAGTCTTGAAAATAATGAAAAGAAGCCAGTGTATTGCTGAAACTCCTGTAATCATGATATCTTCTGAAGATGCTGTTGATACTATGCGTAAGGCATATGAGCTGGGAATCACAGATTATATCACACGACCGTTTGATTCTGTGATTGTAAAGAAAAGAGTTCAGAATACCTTGGGCCTCTATATGAACCAAAAGCATTTGATAAATGTGGTTTATAATCAGGTTTACGAAAAAGAAGAAAATAATAATATCATGATCCGGATTATGAGTAATATATTGGGATCCCGTAACAGCGAGAGCAGAGAACACATCCTGCATATAAAAACAGCAACGGAGATGATGCTGAGACAACTGGTAAAAGTAACAGATGCTTATCCTTTGACAGAGGCAGATATTGCTTTGATTACAACTGCTTCTTCCCTTCATGATATTGGTAAGATCCGTATTCCGGAGGAAATATTGAATAAGCCAGGCAGACTTACAGATGAAGAATTTAAGATTATGAAAACCCATAGTGAGCTTGGCGCAGCTATAATTAAGGATATGGACTTTCCGCAAGATCATCCACTGGTGCATACTGCATGGGAAATCAGCAGATGGCACCATGAAAGATGGGACGGAAAGGGTTATCCGGATGGCTTGAAAGGTGAAGAAATACCAATCTCTGCACAGGTGGTATCAATTGTCGATGTTTATGACGCACTTACAAGTGAAAGATGTTATAAGAAAGCATTTAATCATGACACAGCGATTCAAATGATCCTGGATGGGCAATGCGGACAATTTAACCCCATCCTTCTAAAATGTTTGAAAGAACTGAGTCTTCAATTTTCAAATATGTTTAATGATAAGGAAATGGATGAAAATAGCTATTACCATGAAGTACAGAGACTTTCTAATGAAATACTTAGCGACAGATCTTTGCCGAATCAAAATTATTCACAGAGTGTTGTCAAGGTCATGCAGGAAAAGATCGATTTCTTTAAATCAAACAGTGGAATGAACTCAATTGATTACAATGCAATTTCAGGCCAATTTACTATCTTAAACGGAGAACATCAGATTTTATGTCAGAGAGATAATCCGAAATTCAATTTTTTCAAAGAATTTGGAGTAAATGAAGAAGATGTTCAATGTATTCGTGTCTTATTACATCAGACATCTGTACAAAATAAAGAAATATCTGCCACGATAAAAGCGACGGTGGATAATAACAGTCAGATGTATAGAATGAAATTGCATACATTGTGGTCGCCTTTAAAGAAGGATGGATACATTGGAATCATTGGATATTTTGACACTGTAAAATAGAAAAATGCAAAGCGGTGGAGAAATGCGGTATATTTTGTTATGGCAAACAATTTTGTTTTATAGCAATTGTTTTGATGATCTCCCAGTATTTTAGATTTGTATTGAAAACTATTTATGATATGTTAATTCATCAATAATTGAGCGTTAAAAATGATAGAGCGTATGGAGAAACCTATATGCTCTATTTTTGATTTTGATTATGAAGAATCATTTCTTATATTCTTTAAAGTGAAAGATTGAAGTGCGGGAAGGAATATGTTATCATGATAGAACATATATTCGATTAAAGTAAGGCGGTGAATAAGATTGACGAATACTGGCAAAATACAGGCAATCTGGTCTGTCCTTTTGTTGAATGATCCGGATAAAAGCCGGTATGTTAAACTTCTGGAAGATCTGGGAGATTTGAAAACAAATTATGGCGATTATATGATTACGGAGCCGATTGACTGTAATGAGGAGCTGAAACGAATTTCAGGTGCAGATTATGAGCTTTGTACAGCATTACTGACAATGCTGCTGAGAGAGGATCCTTTTTCCAATGGTTCTTTTGACCGGAGATTTGCTGACGGGCAGGTGCTTCCGGTTCTGGTCAGGATGAAGGATGTTTTGAGTGCAGGAGTGTGATTTTATGAAAGTCGGGGATACTGCATATATTGTAGAATCAAACAGGTATGTGAGAGAAGTGGAGATCCGCAGGTGTTCCGGCGGGATGTTCCTGGTACGTTTTACAGATACGGGCGGCGGAATACAGGTGAAGGCTCACAGGCTGTTTGCAACGAGGGAAGAAGCTGAAAAGAGTATTGAGAAGGCACCAGAGACAAAGAGGGTGCGTGGGAATCCGTATGACCGATGGTATTGAACGGATGATAAAGTAAATAAATGCATCGGGGGAAACCTGTTGCTGTTTGCGGAGAAATCTGTGGATGGCAGCGGGTTTATTTTTTTGTCCGGAAAGTCAAAAAATCAGGGACCAGGACTCCTTGGAACAGTAGGAGGTGGTTTTTGGCTATGGGAAAAATTGAACTGATCGATACCGGCAGACTGACGGAGAAACAGGCCAGGCTAAACATGGAAAAGTGTGCAGAGTTTCTGGCAAGAATGATCCAGAAGTACGGGGATGTGGTTCTGGGGGAGATTGAGGAGAGAAATGCACAGCTGCAGGGAAAGTGATCGAGTGTGCCGGTGGTCTTTTGGGGCTGCCGGTCTTTTTGCACTATGGAAACCGCATAGGGGAAGGTGGACTTTGGGGCAGTTTTTTTGGTCGTTCTGCGAGTTGGCACAGAATGGTGATTCCGATATATTTTATGTACGGCAACCGTATGACGATGGGCAACCGAAATGAGGTGAAGATTTGAGAAAGAAATGTTACATATATACCCGTGTTTCTACAGCGGCTCAGACAGAGGGATACAGTCTGGAAGCACAGACAGAGCGGCTTCGGAAGTATGCGGACTATAAAGAAATGGAAGTGGTCAGGGAATACTGTGATGCAGGAAGATCCGGAATGAGTATCAAGGGCAGACCGGCTTTTATGGAAATGATGGATGATATTTCCTGTGAGAAAGATGAAATCTCCTGTGTTCTGGTGTTTAAGTTATCCCGCTTTGGAAGGAATGCGGCAGATATTTTGAAGTCTGTGCAGCTGTTGATGGACTTTGATGTGGATCTGGTCTGTGTTGAGGATGCCATTGACAGTTCCACACAGGGTGGAAGGCTGACACTTGCTATCCTGTCTGCTGTGGCAGAAATGGAACATGAGAACATTACTGTGCAGTTCATGGCGGCGAGGATGCAGAAGCTGATGAGCGGTGGATGGCCTGGCGGAGGCGTGCCGTATGGATATGTGAGTGTGAATAAGGAACTGGTGGTGGTTCCGGAAGCTGCAGATCTTGTGAGGCTGATTTATCAGAAGTATCTGGAGCCGGACATGAAACTGAATACGGTTGTCGGCTGGCTGAATGAGAATGGTTATAAGCGTGTTGTGAAGGGAGAGGATAAAGTTATTACTTCGGATTTTGTTTCTTCGGTGCTTGGAAATCCTGTTTATTATGGAATGATAGTATATAACAGACGGACAAATTCTGAGGAGATTAAAAGAAATCCAAAAGAGGTTATTTCCGTCAGGGGAAAGCACGAGGCAATCATTCCGGAAGATATCTGGATGCAGGTGCAGGAGAAACGGAAGAGGCTGCGAAAACAGCAGAAGAAAGTAGATGATCCGGGGCGGATCAGTCTTTTATCCGGGCTTGTGAAATGTCCGGAGTGTGGGACAGGAATGGTCACAAAAAAGAATAAACGAAAGAACAATAATCATGGCGGTTATTATAAGATTGTTTATTCCTATGGATGCAGGAATACACGTAAGAGTGAAGGTTATGTCTGCAGCTGCAGGCGGACGTACAATCAGGACAAACTGGACAGGGCTGTGATGGAAATTGTGGGAAAGGTGACAGAGACGAAGGAGTTCCGTCAGGCGGTTATGAATACGGTTGGAGACAGGAGTTCATTGGATGCCTGTGAAGCGGATCTGAAAAGAACCAGAAAAGAACTGCACAGTCAGGAGCATCTGAAATATAAGCTGGGGACGGAACTGGATAATCTGGATGTTCTTGCAGAAGGTTATGACGATGAATATGAGGCTGTTCAGTCAAAGATTGATGAGGTTTATGACAGGATCGAGATTCTGGAGGAAAGGATCCGGAAGCTGAAAAAGCGGATGGAGGCTTTGAAGAAAGGCGTTCGTTCTTCTGATAATATACAGAAGATTCTTGATAACTTTGACCTGCTGTTTGAGAGAATGAACTGTGAGGAACGCAGGGAGCTGTGCAGGCAGTTCATTGAAAGGATTGATGTATTCCAGGATGAAAGGGAAGATGGCAGGATTCTGAAAAGGATTGTTTTTCGCTTTCCGGTTTATTATGAGGATGAAGGGAAAAGGGCAGAGAATGATGAACCGGATGAAGTGGTGACATTTGAAGTAGACTGTACGGAGCATCGGGTGACTGTTTCTGAGGCAAAAGCAACCTATGCGGAAATCATGGCATATGTGAAAGAAAAGTATGGAATGAATATTTCTTCCTTATATATTGCACAGGTAAAAAGGAAGTATGGTCTGGATGTGGGAAAGGCTTATAATAAGCCGGCGAAAAATAAGAATCATGTGCCGGTCTGTCCGGTGGAGAAGGAACTGGCAATCATGGATGCTTTGAAGCATTTTCGGATGCTGAATGCAGATGTAGAATACAGGAAGGAGAATGTGGAGTGAGAAAGAAATGTTATATTTATATTCGTGTTTCTACGGCAATGCAGGTGGATGGTTACAGCCTGGAGGCACAGAAGGAACGGCTGATGAAGTTTGCGGAGTTTCAGGACATGGAAGTGGTCAGGGAATACTGTGATGCAGGAAAATCCGGAAAGAGTATTACGGGCAGGCCGGAGTTCCAGAGGATGCTGCAGGATGTGTCCGAGGAACGTGACGGGGTGGCATTTATTCTGGTGTTTAAGCTGTCACGTTTTGGAAGGAATGCGGCGGATGTTTTAAATTCCCTGCAGTTTATCCAGGATTATGGCGTGAATCTGATCTGTGTGGAAGACGGGATTGATTCCTCTAAGGATTCCGGCAAGCTGACCATCACGGTGCTGTCGGCAGTGGCTGAGATTGAAAGGGAGAATATTCTGGTCCAGACAATGGAAGGAAGAAAGCAGAAGGCCAGAGAGGGAAAATGGAATGGCGGGCAGGCTCCTTTCGGATATGATCTGGATTCCGGGAACAGCACACTGATGGTGAATGAGGAAGAAGCGGAGATTGTGCGGATCATTTATGACAAGTTTGTGCATACGGATATGGGAGCAGATGCTATCTGCAATTATCTGAACCAGAGAGGTTATACGAAGAAAAAGGTACGAGGGCATGAACTGAATTATTTTGCCAGAGGGCTGATCATGAAGATTCTGGATAATCCGGTTTATACAGGGAAGATTGCTTACGGAAAGAATGTTACGGAGAAGGTGAAGGGAACGAGGGATGAATACCGGCGTGTGAAGACTGATGATTACCTGCTGGCAGATGGACTGCATGAGGCGATTGTGGATGAAGAGACGTGGGAAGCGGCGAGAGAGAAAAGGAAGAGGACGGGGGTTAGGTTTGTTAAAACTCATAGTCTGGAGCATGAACATATTTTAACTGGATTAATCAGATGTCCTCTTTGCGGTGGTGGAATGAGTGGAACTGTTCAGCGACGGCAGAATAAAAAAACTGGGGAATACAAAGATACATTTTATTACAGATGCCATCACAGAAAAAAAGTTGATGGAAAGATTTGTGACTACAAGCCGATGCTGAACCAGAAAGTGTTTAATGCAGAAGTAGAGGAATTTATCCGGTATATGGTTGCGGAGGATGAGTTCAGGAGTTTTGTGCAGGAGAAACTGGAAGAGAAGGTGGATGTTTCTGCTTTGGAAACTGAGAGGGAGCAGCTGCAAAAACAGCTGAAACAGGTACAAGGGTCGAAACTAAAACTGATACAGATGCTGGATCGCCTGGATACTGGGGATAAGCATTATACGAGAAAATACCAGGATATGCAGGACAGGCTGGATAACATGTATGATAAGGTGGCAGAGTTTGAGGAGGCGATGAAAGATATTGATGCTAAGATTGGGGCATCTTACGGGAAAGAAATTACGGGTAAAAAACTGTATGAATTTCTTCTGGATTTTGATATACTGTATGATAAAATGACAGATATGGAAAAGAAAGAATTTATGAATACATTTATTGAGAAGATTGAATTGAAGAATGAAACTGTTAATAATGGGACAAGTCAGGGTTCGCGCATTGAACATATTGATCTTGCGTTTCCGGTGTATTATGGAGATTGTAAAGGGACAAGAATTCGTATGCCCAAAGAAAACACAGTCGAAGTCGTCTGTCTCCTGGAAAACCGCAGAACCCGTCCGGGGAAACGAAACAGCGGGAGAGTTTGACAAAAAATACGATATTATCGAGGAAAAAGTATGAATAAGAGCAGGAGAACTTTATGCAGACATGTGGGGCTGGCATTATGTCTGCTGATGATCTTTACAGTACTTCCGGTTCCTGTGGCTGCTTCGGAAACGAAGACAGATACAGAATCGAAAACAGTCAGGGTAGGTTGGTATCCGGATTCCTATCATATTACCGGTGAAAATGGTGAACGAAGCGGATATGGTTATGAATACGAACAGGCAGTTGCCGCCTATACAGGCTGGAATTACGAATATATAAAAGGCGACTGGGGAGAGCTTGTGGAAAAGCTCCAAAATGGCGAGATCGACCTGATGGCTGCACTTTCCTATACCGATGAACGTGCTGAGACGATGCTGTTCTCAGATCTCCCCATGGGAAAAGAAAAATATTATCTGTATGCAGATCTTACAAATACGGATATTTCTCCGTCAGATCTTTCTACCCTGAATGGCAAAAGGATCGCGGTAATGGAAGAGAGCGTACAGGGAACTCAGTTTCGCGAATGGGAAGAAAAGCAGAATATAAAGACACAGCATTTGGATGTGGACAGCTTTGAACGGGCGAAAAAAATGGCCGGGAATCGGGAGATTGACGGAGTGATATCTACAGAGACTCCTGCCTGGGTTGAAGCCGGAATGTCAGCGGTTGTGACGATCGGTGGCTCTGATATTTATTATGGCATCAGCAAAGACCGTCCGGATCTGAAAGAAGAACTGGATGCAGCCATGCGTTCCATGGAGTATGATAAACCATTTTACGACGATGAACTTTACCAGAGATATCTTTCTGCACAGTCTGTTGCCGTCCTTTCCAGTGAAGAAAAGGAATGGCTGGAACAGCACGGTGAGATAGGTGTGGGATTTCTGAATAACGACCAGAGTTTCAGTACTTTTGACAAAGAAAGTGGTGAAATGACGGGTGTGATCAACGATTATATTAAATATGCAGTGGACTGTCTGGGAAACAGCAGCCTGAAGTTTAATATAGAAGGCTTTGACTCCCAGGAAGAACTGATCCAGGCATTAAAAGACGGCAGGATCGACATGATCTTTCATACCAGCCAGAACCCTTATGCTGCAGAACAAAATGACATGGCCCTGTCCAATACGGTCCTTGTTTCCAGTCTGGCAGCAGTGACCGGTAAAAGATCCTTTGATGAAAATGAAGAAAACAGCGTTGCTATACCGAAAAGTGATCTGAATTTAAAATGGTTTATTTCCTATAATTATCCGACATGGAAAATTATGGAGTATGATTCCTTTGAGGATGCAAGAAAAGCCGTACAGGATAAAAAGGCAGACTGTTTTCTTTCCAGTTCAGGCCGGGCGACAGAGTATGTCAATGACAAAAAGCTTTACAGTGTTTTTCTGACACAGCCGGACAATATATCCTTTGCAGTCAGCCGGGGAAATTCCGTTCTTCTGTCGATCCTGAATAAGACTTTGAAGTCTATGCCTACATCCAAACTTACAGGTGCACTGTCTGCCTACGATAATGCTTCCCAGAAAGTTACTCTGCTGGATTTCATAAAGGAGAATCTGTTGGCGGTGGCAACTGTGTTTATCTGTGTATTTCTGGCAGTATTGCTGGTGATCCTTGGTATCCTGCAGAAAGCCAGGAGCGCAGAGACAAAAGCCAAAAAGGCAGCCAGACAGTCTTATGAACTGAACCAGAAGCTGAAAGAGAGCCATCATGAACTGGAAACTGCCCTGATGCATGCGGAAAGTGCAAACTCTGCAAAAACTACATTTTTGAATAATATGTCCCATGATATCCGAACACCTATGAATGCTATCATTGGTTTTACATCCCTTGCTGCTTCTCATGTGGACAATAAGGAGAAGGTAAAAGAATACCTTTCCAAAATATCAACCTCCAGTGAACATCTGCTTTCGCTGATCAATGATATCCTGGATATGAGCAGGATTGAGAGCGGAAAGGTAAAGATCAATGAGAATCCGCTGCATCTTCCGGAGCTGCTCCACGACATACGTACTATCGTGCAGCCCAATATTACTTCCAAGCAGCTGGATTTTCTGATCGATACCGTAGATGTAAAAAATGAAGATATCATTGCGGACAAATTGAGGCTGACGCAGATCCTGCTGAACATTCTGAGTAATGGTATCAAATTTAACAGGACCGGTGGAACGATCAGTTTAAGGATCCGGCAGCTGAAATCTGCACCGACAGGATATGGAAACTATCAGTTTATTATCCGGGATACCGGAATCGGCATGAAGCCGGAGTTTCAGGAACATATATTTGAATCTTTTACCAGAGAAGAAACCTCAACGGTAAGCGGGATCCAGGGAACCGGCCTTGGAATGGCGATCACCAAGAATATTGTAGATATGATGGGAGGTACCATCACAGTAAAAAGTGAAGAGGGACAGGGTAGTGAATTTACGGTAAATCTGACCTTTAAATTATGTGGCGAAGCAAAAAGCTACGAAAAGATCGAACAGCTTCAGGGTCTTAAAGTTCTGGTCGCAGACGATGATACAGATACCTGTCTCAGCATTTCCGGCATGCTGACAGAAATAGGTATGCGGTCAGAATGGACGGTTTCCGGGAAGGAAGCGGTGATCCGGGCAAAGCATTCCATGGAAATGGGTGATGAATTTTACGCATATATCATTGACTGGCTGATGCCGGATATGAACGGAATTGAAACGGTAAGACGTATCCGACGGGTTATCGGGGACAGCAGCCCGATCATCATACTGACTGCATATGACTGGTCAGATATAGAAGAGGAAGCAAAAGAAGCAGGTGTAACTGCCTTCTGCGAAAAGCCACTGTTTATGTCGCAGCTACGCGAATTGCTTACAAATCCTGTTCCGAAAACAAAAGAACCGGAAAAAAGGGAATGGATTTACAATGGAAAAAGAATTCTTCTGGTAGAGGACAACGAACTGAATCAGGAGATCGCACAGACCATTTTGGAAGATGCAGGCTTTATGGTCGAGACAGCCAATGATGGTGTGGAAGCAGTCAAAAAAATGGAACAGGCGGTTCCGGGACAGTATGATCTGATCCTGATGGACATCCAGATGCCTGTTATGAATGGCTATGAAGCTGCAAAACAGATTCGTTCATTAAAAAACAGAGAAACAGCGTCTGTACCGATTGTTGCAATGACGGCAAATGCGTTTGAGGAAGACAGAGAAAAATCTTACGAAGCCGGTATGAATGGATATCTGGCAAAACCTGTCAGTGCGGAAGCTTTGATCAATACGATTGATAAGATTATGAAAGATAACTGACAGAACATTAACCGATATGTATATAAATGAATGTAAAAACTGACCAGGGGCCTGTTATACAGCCTTCTGGTCAGTTTTTACATACAAAGCAGAGAGATGATCATTTTAGGAATCAATCATATTTTGGGCAGTTCACAGTGATATGCGATGCCAAGGGGTGTAACGAGAAGAGGATGTACAGGTCTGTACACAGGAAGTTTCAGTTTCTTCTCAAAAACGGTTGTAAATTCTTTAAACATGGAAGATCCGCCTACAACGTAAACAGCCGGAACCTGATAACCATGGAGAAATTTTTCGGTAATAACAGCCATTTTTTCAACGGTTGCCTTGATTACAGGAAAAATTTCATCTTCTTTTTCCGGAGTGGTCTTTAAAATTTCCGCTTCCTCATAAGGGATTTTATAGTGTCCGGCCACAGTCATGGTCATATGGCTGCCTCCGGTAGCCTCATCGTCTGTGTAAATGACTTTGCCATCTTTCAGGATACTGATGCCGGTTGTACCGCCGCCCACATCTACAACGGCGCCGTCTGTAATTTTGAGGACAGCAGCGGCAGCGGTAGGCTCGTCTACGATATTGGTAACCTCAAAACCTGCACCTTCCAGGACATAACCGATGCTTTTGACACTGCCTTCCGAAACACCAGGAGGGATGGCAGCTGCACCGTAGGTAAGTTCTGTGCCAAGCTTTTCTTCCAGTTCATTTTTAAGCTTTGTTACAAGCTGGACGGATTCGTAATAATTAACGATCACCCCATCCTGAATGGCATGGGACGGTGCGGAAATTCCGGCGATGGGACGGTTGTTCCGGTCAACGACAGCAAGAACGGTGTTGGCAGTACCAAGGTCAATGCCCGTTTTCAGACGGCCGCGGAATTTTTTGCATTCACCGGTTTCCACAAGTTCTGCGAAATTGGACAAAGTTCTGTTTTTTAATTCCATTCAAAATACTCCATTTCTTTCGGACAAGGACAAAAAAGATTTTGTCCCTGATATGAATTTTAATAATTACGACCGGTAAAGATGGCAACGGATCTGGGCCGCATGCAGAAATCGTGCTCAATACGTGGCTCCTGGCTTTCTTCATAGAAATAACGGCCATCTCCGTCTCCAAATGTGTTGACACAGAGATACCATGCACCAGGGCGTGCAAGTTCCGGAAGCGTAACCGTTACATCTTCCCAGTATGCGTTGATAACGATGTAGATCAGGTCATCGGCGCCTTTGCTCTTATCATAACCTGCAAAGCTTACGGCGAAGGTGTGGGCATCTCTTGGGATGGTCACATCCCTTGCATTAATGTTATGGGTGTGTATGCTTTCCATACCGCATACTGCGTTTGGAAGCTTGCGGGAGATGACAGGGTGGTCTTTTCGGAACTGGATCATATATTTGAAAAATTCGAAAAGATCGTGATTTTTCTCCAGAAGATTCCAGTTGATCCAGGAAGTTTCGTTATCCTGGCAGTAGGTGTTGTTGTTTCCGTGTTTGGTGTTTCCGAATTCGTCACCTGCAAGGAACATCGGGGTTCCGCGGCTGGACATCAGTACCGCGCAGGCGTTTCGGATCATGCGGAAGCGGAGGGAAAGGACTTCCGGATTGGTGGAATCACCCTCTTCTCCACAGTTCCAGCTGCGGTTGTCGTTGGAACCATCTGTGTTGTTCCAGCCGTTTGCCTCGTTGTGTTTCTCGTTGTAGGAATAGAGATCGTACATGGTGAATCCGTCGTGACAGGTGAGGAAATTGACGCAGGAATTGTATCCTGCATAGTTGTCATTGTGATCGGAATAAAAACCGCCATACAGGTCACCGGAACCGGAAATGCTCCATGCAGCGTCCCAGGCGTTCCAGAAATCTCCCTTCAGGAAAGAACGGAGGCAGTCACGGTAACGGCCGTTCCACTCAGCCCATCTGCGGCTGGCAGGGAAAGAACCAACCTGATACAGTCCGCCGGCATCCCAGGCCTCTGCGATCAGCTTGACATTTCGAAGAACCGGATCGTAAGCAAGAAGTTCCAGAAGTGGCGGGTTGTTAAGAGGGGAACCGTCCTCATGACGTCCCAGGATACTTGCAAGGTCGAAACGGAAACCATCCACGCGGTAGTTGATGGTCCAGTAACGTAAACACTCCAGGATCATCTGACGCACGATCGGATGATTACAGTTCAGAGTGTTTCCACATCCGCTGAAATTGTAGTAATTTCCTTCCGGAGTCAGCATATAATAAACTTTATTGTCAAATCCTTTAAAGCAGAAAGTTTTTCCAAGTTCATTTCCTTCGGCAGTGTGGTTGAATACGACATCAAGAATTACTTCGATTCCATTTTCGTGGAGCTCACGGATCAGTTCTTTCAGTTCGGTTCCCTCACAGTTATGTTCTGCCTTGTAAGCATAGCTGGTGTTTGGGGAAAAGAAGTTAACGGAATTGTATCCCCAGTATTCCAGAAGACGCTTGCCGTTTACGGTACGGGCATTCATGTTCTCGTCGAACTCGAAGATAGGCATCAGCTCCACCGCATTGATTCCCAGTTCTTTGAGGTAAGGAATCTTTTCACGAAGACCGGCAAAAGTTCCCGGGTGTGTGACACCGGAAGAAGCGTCCTGTGTAAATCCGCGGACATGAAGTTCGTAGATGATCAGGTCACTGATCTTACGGGTGGACTGAGGCATGTCTTCCCAGTCGAAAGAATCGCGTACCACACGGGCGTGATAGCTTCCAATCTTCTGCTGTCCCCATTCGCGCTGACCGGCAACGGCTTTGGCATAAGGATCAAGAAGAACTTTTGTCTTATCGAAGATATGGCCTTTTTCCGGTTCATAAGGACCGTCGATGCGGTAGCCGTATTCCAGGTCTTCGATGTCCAGTCCCATGACGATCATGGAATAGACATCACCGATACGACAGGCATTGGGAAAAGGAAGAACTGCGAAAGGCTCCTCTTCTCCGGAGTGGAAAAGAAGAAGCTCGCAGGATGTACCGTGACGGGTATGTGTGGTAAAGTTGACTCCGTTGGAAAGGGGAGTAGCACCATTTAATTCAAAAAAACCGGGACGTACAGGAAATCCCGCGATAATATCTGTGGGCCGGGATGTCAGTGTATTCTCAGAAAGCATAGTCTGATTCTGTGTTTTCATTTCCGGTATCCTCCTTGGTAGAATTTTTTACAAACAAAAAATATTATAACTGATTTTCAGAAAAAAGTACAGGCTGGTAACCTATGAAGTTCACGGGAGTTGACAGAGATTGCAGAAATGTGATAAAAACCTGTACAGAGATGAGGTGAAAAAGTGGAAGAAAAAAGAAGAGAAGAACGGGTGGCCATTTTAAGACAAAGCCGGCTCTGCAGAAACCTGGAAGAAAAAGAACTCCTAAACCTCATGGAGCAGGAAGGAACGGTACGGACTTATTCCAGAGGGGAGCGGATCTTTCAGGAAACAGACCGGCCGGATTCGGTTTACATGCTTCTTAACGGAAGTGTGATCATCGCAAAAGAGACATTTTCCGGAAAAAGGATCCTTCTGGCGCAGCTGGAAAATCCAGGGGCTCTGTTCGGGGAGGTTTATGCCTTTATGGAGAAAGCTTCCTATGATATGTATGTGGAAGCGCTGACGCAGGTTTCCGTTCTGATCATGAGCAGCCGGATCTTTACAGACAGGGAAGAAAATAGTTTAAGCCGGAAACTTCGGGAAAATCTTCTTGAGGTTTTTGCCGGGAAGGCTTACAATATGAACCGGAAGCTTCGGATCCTTGGAAGCGGCAGTCTCCGGGAGCGGATCGTTCGTTTCCTTGTGGAATGCCAGGACAGTGAAGGACAGATCCACATGAATCTTTCCAGAGAAGAGATGGCGGATTATTTAAACATTACCAGGCCGTCTCTTTCCAGAGAACTGGGAAAGATGCAGGAAGAAGGAATCCTGGAACTTGACAGGCGTCAGATCCTTGTGAAAGATCAGGAAAAAATGGAGTTATATCTGTAAGGTAACATATGTTACCGAAGAATCTCCGGGATTTTTGTATGATGTCAGTGAAAACAAAAACATTTGCAGAAATATAAAAATCAGGGAGAGATGATATCATGATAAGAAAGATCGTACACATTGACGAAGAGAAATGCAACGGCTGTGGTGCCTGCACAGCTGCCTGCCACGAAGGAGCTATTGTCATGGCTAGTGGCAAGGCGAAACTGATCCGGGATGATTACTGTGACGGACTGGGAGACTGTCTTCCGGCCTGCCCTGCCGATGCGATCCGCATTATAGAGCGGGAAGCCGCAGATTATGACGCGGAGGCAGTGGAAAAAAGAATGAAGCTTAAGAAAACAGAGGCCTCGATGCCAGCAGGGAAGCCACACGTGTGCCCCGGAAGTATGGCAAGAAGCCTTAATAAAAAGCAGGAACCGCCGGTGCAGGCAGAGCAGAAAGAAGTTCCCCAAAATGCAGGGGAACAGACAAGCCGTCTTGCCCAGTGGCCCGTACAGATCAAACTGGTTCCTGTCAATGCACCATATTTTGAAAATGCACAGCTTCTGATCGCGGCAGACTGTACTGCCTACGCTTATGCAGGTTTTCATGAGAAATTCATGAAAGATCATGTGACGCTGATCGGATGCCCCAAACTGGATGAGGGAGATTATGCAGATAAGCTTGCAGAGATCATAGGAAATAATTCCATCCAGAGTATCCGTATCGTCCGCATGGAAGTTCCCTGCTGCGGAGGCATCGAGACTGCAGTGATCCGTGCCATGGAGCGAAGCGGAAAGATGATCCCATGGCAGGTAGTGACCATTGCCTGTGACGGCACGATCAGGGAGGAGCTGTAAGGAAAGGAATAAAAACAGCATGAGTGAAGAAACACTGGAGATTTCTTTTGATGAAATAGAGAAGGAACGGGAAAAATATCTTCTGGTAGATACCCGTGATAAAGTAACTGTGGAATATGGAATGATCCCGGGAGCGATTTCTGTTCCGGAACAGGAACTGGAAGAACGGGCAGAAGAACTGAAAGGGGATAAAATCCCGGTTCTTTACTGTACCAGAGGACTTTTCAGCCAGGAAGGGGCAGGGATGCTCCGGGAAAAGGGAATTCCCGCACGGAGTCTGAAAGGCGGATATACAGGATGGCTTTTTCAGCAGATGCAGAAAGAGTCCAAGAAAGGGGACAGTGAAGAAACGGAAAATGAGGCAATGGAACAGCGCCGGAAAGATATCGAGCTGAGCATCCGCAAGAAATTCCACAAGCAGCTGTTTTCCAGATTCGCCAGAGGGATCAATGACTATGAACTGGTGAAACCGGGAGATAAGATCGCGGTCTGTATTTCCGGCGGTAAGGATTCCATGTTGATGGCAAAACTGTTCCAGGAACTGAAACGTCATAACAAGTTTCCTTTTGAACTGGTATTTCTTGTGATGGACCCGGGATATAATGAGGCCAACCGTGCGGTGATCGAACACAACGCCAAACTTCTCGGAATTCCTATCACAGTGTTTGAGACTGAGATCTTTGATGCAGTTTACAATGTGGAAAAATCTCCGTGTTATCTCTGCGCCCGTATGCGAAGAGGATATCTTTACAGTAAGGCAAAGGAACTTGGATGCAACAAGATCGCTCTTGGCCATCACTATGATGATGTGATCGAGACGATCCTGATGGGAATGCTTTATGGAGCACAGGTACAGACTATGATGCCGAAACTCCACAGCACAAACTTCGAGGGGATGCAGCTGATCCGCCCCATGTATCTGATCCGTGAGGCAGATATCAAGCACTGGAGAGACTACAATGACCTGCATTTTATCCAGTGTGCCTGCAAGTTCACTGATACCTGTACTACCTGCCGTACAGACGGCACCAGTGTTTCCAAGCGAATGGAGATCAAAAATCTCATTGCGGAGCTTAAGAAGGTAAATCCCCATATTGAAAGTAATATTTTCCGAAGTGTGGAAAACGTGAATCTTCATACAGTCATTGCCTATAAAAAAGACGGCGTGAAACATTCCTTCCTGGAAGGATATGACGACTGAAAGATATAAATAATAAAAGCTGCCACCGGAGTTATGGGCCTGTTTGAGGCTTATGGTTCCGGAAGGCAGCTTTTGCTTTTTGAGTATATGGAATTATGGGGTAAATGCGTATTGAGAACATTTACGTAATCTATATGTTCTGCTTTGCAGAATGCTGGGCGCGGGCTTTTTCCCGCTGCCTGGTAAGATCATAATATTCATTAGAGACGATCCCACGGCTGGAAAGCGCTTCGTAAGTTTTCTGCTGTGCAGGGGTCATTTTCATTCCGATGGTGGAATTGACATCTGTCAGCACGCAGCCTGTTTTTTCTACCAGCCAGAAAAGAGCGGAATCATCATCCGGGATCATTTTCCAGATTTCATTTTCCGTATATGGTAAAAGGGCCATAAGGGTCTTCAAATGTCCGTCCTGGATTAGGCGGTAATCCCCATCCGGCATGATGATGCCGTCACCGTAGAGTTCTTTTTTCTTTTCCATTTCTTTCAGAAGTTCTTCTGTAAGTTTCATGATCGGCTCCTTGAGATTTGCTGCTTGGGGCAGCTTTTTTGTGCTGTTTTAACCGAATCAAGGAAGTCCCCTGCGGGGTTGCGAATATCCGTTTGACTACGAGTTAAAAAAATAACGAACAGCGCCTATATTGTATGAAGAGAAGATCAAAATGTCAATAGGTTAAAAAATATTTTTAGCTGTTTAACAAGAGTTACAATTGTGCAATATGGATATTTTTTCGGAATGATGCGTTAAATCTATGTAAAATTCGTCGTAAAACAGGGACTCCTGTGGTATAATAAGAATATTCAAAAAATTCGAGGAAGGACGATGCAGATGTTAAAAAACTGGAACCCGGAACAGATTCCGGAAAAAGAGGATATCAAAGTGCGTTTAAGTGCTGCAAGAACCAGATTATATGAGCTGCAGATGGCTCTAAAGGAGCATAAGATTCCGGTGATCGTGTTGTTTGAAGGCTGGGGAGCTTCCGGAAAAGGCAGTACCATAAGTAAAGTGATCAAGAATATCGATCCCCGTTTTTTTAAAGTCGCAACTATGTCAGCGCCTACAGAAGAGGACCTTCGGAAACCATTTCTTTACCGGTATTTTAAGGAGATCCCGGAAGCCGGTAAATTTACATTCCTGGATTCCGGATGGATGGATCAGACCTGCCGGGAGCGCATGGACAAAAAACTGAAAGGGGATGATTATGTAAAACGGGTTGACAGCATCCGCAGATTTGAACGGCAGCTGACGGATAACGGATACGTACTTCTGAAATTCTTTATGCAGATCGACCGGAAAGATCAGGAGAAACGTATGGGCATCCTTCTGGAAAGCAAAGATACCCGATGGAGAGTGAATGAATACGATCTCTGGCAGAATGATCACTACAAGAAATGCAGAAAAGTTTTTGACCAGTATATGCAGGATACCAACACTTCTTCTGCTCCGTGGTATATCGTAGATGCCAGTGACCGGAAATGGGCGGAATTACAGGTACTGGAAACCATGATCAGCAACATCGAGGTTGCCATGGAGAACAGCAAACATGCTGTGCCGATTCTCCAGAATGTTTTTCCTCTGGTGGAGATGCCGAAATTAAGCGAGATCCCTCTGGATGGAAAAGAAGTGGGAGACGAAGAGTACAAGGCAGAGCTTAAAGAACTCCAGGCGAAGCTCGGAAGCCTGCATAATCGGCTCTACCGCAAAAGAGTGCCGGTGATCATCACCTATGAAGGTTGGGATGCTGCCGGAAAAGGCGGAAATATCAAGAGGATCACGGAAGCTCTTGATCCCCGTGGTTTTGAGGTACATCCCATCGCCAGCCCGGAACCTCATGAAAAAGCCCGTCATTATCTGTGGCGTTTCTGGACGAGACTTCCAAAGGACGGTCATATCGCAATTTTTGACCGCACCTGGTATGGCCGTGTCATGGTGGAACGTCTGGAAGGATTCTGCAGCGAAAACGACTGGAAACGTGCGTACAATGAAATGAACGAATTTGAGAAAGAACTGTCCGACTGGGGAGCTGTGATCATCAAATTCTGGGTTCAGATCGACAAGGATACACAGCTTGCGCGGTTTAATGACCGTCAGAACAATCCTGAGAAACAATGGAAGATCACGGATGAGGACTGGAGAAACCGTGAGAAATGGGATCAGTATGAGGAGGCGGTCAATGAGATGCTCAAGAAGACTAGTACGGCTTATGCGCCGTGGCATATTCTTGAGTCGGTGGATAAGAAGTATGCGCGGATCAAGGCGTTGAAGATTGTGATTAAAGAGTTGGAAAAAGCCCTGAAATAAGGGCTTTTTATTATTTTCTTTAATCCTGGGGATTTGGATGCTTGGGAGCAGAGCAAACCGCGAAGGGACGTCGCCCATCCCCTCGCCACCCCTCGGCTGGGTGTTTGACGGAAATTTTGTCGTGTGGGATGCCCTTTGAAAAATTCTCCTGGTGCAACAAGTCGGGAAACTTTCGTATAAATGGATTCGAAATTTGCACTGTGTCTCAGGGTGCCTGCGTCTGCATTTTCTAAGGCTCCCCCACAAGACAAAATTCCCGTCAAACATTCAGGAGGGCACTGAAAAAGTCTACAAGGTAACCGCCTTAACAAAAAAGTGTCGATACAAATCGACGGGTCCCAGGGCAGTACCCTACGGCTCCATAAACTTTTTTAGTTCATCCATAAAAGTACTAACATCCTTAAACTCACGATACACCGACGCAAACCGCACATATGCAACAGCATCGAGATCCTTCAAATGCTCCATAACGATCTCGCCGATGCGAGTACTGGAAATCTCCTTATCCGCGCTCTCAAAAATAGACCCCTCGATGGAGTCAATCATAGACTCAATCTTCTCGATCGGGATCGGGCGTTTGTAGCACGCACGAAGAACACCGTCCTGGATCTTAGAACGGTGATAAGCTTCTCTTGTCTGATCCTTCTTGATGACACTTAATGGAATAGTCTCAACCTTCTCATAAGTGGTAAATCTCTTGCCGCAGGATTCACACATCCTTCTCCTGCGGATCGCATTGGTATCTTCGACAGGTCTGGAATCAACAACCTTGGTATTATCCTGATTACAAAATGGGCATCTCACGGTATTATCCCTCTTTTCCCTTTTATGGGCTAATTATACTGTATTTTTTTGGGTAATGTCAATAAATTACAGTGTATATTTCCGGCATTTTATGCATATATTTTTGAAAAAAATGGTGTCTGTATGCGTCTTTGCGAATTAAGACAAAAAGAGATCATAAATATCCGCACCTGCAGAAGTCTTGGCTGTCCGATCGATCTGGAATTTGATGAAAGAAGCGGAAAGATCACAGCACTGATCGTTCCCGGACCTGGCAGATTCTGCTGTTTCTGGGGACGGGAAAGTGAATTTATCATCCCATGGAGCAGCGTCCGTCAGATCGGAGGAGATATCATCCTGGTGGAACTCCCGGAAGAAAAATGTCCTCACAGATAGTACCTTTTGCAAAACTGTCAAGGACTTATATTTTTTATATTTTTCGCAAAAAAGAATATTTCATATCCTCCCTGAGAATCATCTTTAGTACCAACTGAAATAAGGAGGATATTTCGATGGCACTAAACAAAGTTGAGATCTGCGGAGTGAACACAGCCAGTCTTCCAGTTCTGGCTCCGGAGGAGAAGGAGGAACTTTTTGAAAAGATAAAAGCCGGTGATAAGGAAGCGAGAGAGCGTTACATCAAGGGAAATCTGCGGCTTGTCTTAAGTGTGATCAAACGATTTCAGAACAGCAGTGAAAATGCGGATGATCTTTTTCAGATCGGCTGTATCGGACTTATGAAGGCCATTGATAATTTTGACACGACTTTGATGGTCAAGTTTTCTACTTATGCAGTGCCAATGATCATAGGGGAGATCCGGAGGTATCTGCGGGACAACAGCAGTATCCGTGTCAGCCGTTCGCTTCGTGACATTGCGTACAAGGCAATCTATGCCAAAGAAAGTTACATGAAAAAGAACCTGCGGGAACCGACGATCGCGGAGATCGCAGAAGAGATTGGGATTGAAAAAGAGATGATCGTGTACGCCCTCGATGCGATCCAGAACCCGGTCAGTCTCTTTGAACCGGTATATTCTGAAGGGGGAGACACCCTGTATGTGATGGATCAGGTGAGTGATAAGAAAAACAAAGAAGAAAACTGGGTGGAAAATCTGGCATTGCAGGATGCGATGAACCGGTTAAATGACAGAGAACGTCATATTGTGAACCTGCGGTTTTATGAGGGCAAGACGCAGATGGAAGTAGCACAGGAGATCGGCATTTCCCAAGCACAGGTCAGCCGTCTGGAGAAAAATGCCCTGCG
>ENA-OPWD01000970-OPWD01000970.1-human-gut-metagenome-genome-assembly--contig:-NODE-970-length-21403-cov-2.405050_pt1 | contig 21403 bp, 21 predicted proteins | sample MGYA00241502_ERZ501996 | MGnify/ENA primary metagenome ERZ501996 (study PRJEB25962, sample SAMEA2042011) | human gut metagenome | biome: human gut; feature: human-associated habitat; material: faeces... | reverse complement strand
AAACTATATAATGTATTGGGGGGTTTTTACGATGTATATAGTACCATGCGTCTACCGAAAAGTGTGCACAAAGTTCACAAAAATCACAATTTGTTTTTGTGCATCTTGCATACTTTATTTTGAGAGATCAACTTTTTCTGATGTAAAAAGTGCCTCAAACTCTTCTCTGTGGACTTTTTCCTTCTCTAAAAGAAGAGCTGCACACTTGTGGAGCACGTCCATATGCTGAGTGATGATCTCTCTTGCATCCTGGTGGCACTTGTCGATGATATCATGTACTTCCTGGTCGATCTCCTTGGCAACTTCCTCGCTGTAGCTTCGGGTATGTGCCAGATCTCGTCCGATAAATACCTCATCACCGTCATCACCATAAGTGATCAGACCAAGCTTGTCTGACATACCATACTGCATGACCATTGCTCGGGCAGTTCCTGTCGCACGCTTGATGTCATTGGATGCACCTGTCGTGATATCGCCAAAGATCAGTTCCTCGGCAACACGGCCGCCAAGCAGCGTTGTGATATCCTGAAGCATCTTGCCCTTGGTATTGAACATCTCATCATTCTCCGGAAGAGGCATGGTATATCCTGCTGCCCCAACACCTGTCGGAATGATGGAAATCGTATAAACAGGATCCATATCCGGAAGCACATGGAACAAGATCGCATGTCCAGCCTCATGGTATGCTGTGATCTTCTTCTCTTTGTCAGAGATGACTTTGCTTCGTTTCTCTGCACCGACACCAACTTTGATAAAGGCCTGCTTGATGTCCTGCTGCGTGATATAGGATCTGGTCGCCTTGGCCGCCATGATCGCAGCTTCATTCAGGAGGTTCTCAAGATCTGCGCCTGTAAATCCTGCTGTTGTCTGCGCGATCTGTGCGAGATCAACATCCTCGCCAAGAGGTTTGTCCTTGGCATGAACGCGAAGGATCTCCTCACGTCCCTTGACATCTGGTCTGCCGACTGCAACCTTACGGTCAAAACGTCCCGGACGCAGGATCGCAGGGTCCAAAATGTCGACACGGTTGGTTGCTGCCATAACGATGATCCCCTCGTTCACTCCGAATCCATCCATCTCTACAAGAAGCTGGTTCAGAGTCTGCTCTCTCTCATCATGACCGCCGCCCATACCGGTTCCACGCTGTCTTGCAACTGCATCGATCTCATCGATAAAAATGATACACGGTGCATGCTTCTTGCCCTCTTCGAACAGGTCGCGGACACGGGAAGCACCGACACCGACAAACATCTCCACGAAGTCTGAACCGGAAATGGAGAAGAACGGAACCCCCGCTTCTCCTGCAACAGCCTTGGCAAGAAGTGTCTTACCTGTTCCTGGAGGACCTACAAGGATCACGCCCTTAGGAATTCTGGCTCCCACACTGGTATATTTCTGTGGAGATTTGAGGAAATCCACAACTTCTACCAGATCTTCCTTCTCTTCCTGAAGACCGGCTACGTTCTGAAAAGTTACTTTTTTGTCGTCCGGAAGCATCATCTTTGCACGGCTCTTGCCAAAATTCATCATCTTGGAGTTGCCGCCCCCTCCTGACATCTGTCTGTTCATCATGACAAACAGGATCAGGATAAATGCTCCTGTAAGGATCACAGGTAAAAACGTTGTGAGAAAAGCACTCTCCTGCGGAACATCCTTCACATCCGGATGAATATCGTATTTCTCAAGAATCTCCTGTGCAGTGTTTACGTCTGTTACATTGACCTTTTTCTGTCCTTCGCCCTCGATCTCCGCCACAACAGATCCCGTCGGTACCTCCCTGTTCTGATACAAGGATGCAGAAGTCACCTTGCCGTCCTCGGCTGCCTGCTGCAGTTCTTCCATCGTGTAATTACTCTGGGAAGTTACCTGATTATTCAGATAAAAATATCCTGCAACCAGCATCACGATCAGCACCAGATAAAGACCAATTTTGCCTGGCTGTCTGTTCACTTAACTGAATCTCCTTTCACTCGCCGTCAAATTCCACAACTCCGATGAACGGGAGGTTTCTGTACTTCTGAGCATAGTCAAGCCCATATCCTACAACAAACTCATCTGGAATATTGAAGCAGCAGTAATCTACTTTTACATCTTTCTTAACTCTGCGCTCTGGCTTATCAAGCAGAGTACACAGACGGATGCTGTTTGGATGTCTGTCCTCAAGAATCTTGAGCAAATAGCTTAAAGTTCTTCCTGAGTCAATGATATCCTCTACGATCAGCACATCCTTACCGATCAGCGGCTGGTCCAGATCCTTCACGATCTTGACAACACCGCTTGACTTGGTATCATCTCCGTAACTGGATACGGACATGAAGTCCAGAGTTACCGGTACAGTAATTCTCTTTGCAAGTTCACAGGTAAAGAACACGCCGCCCTTCAGTACGCAGATCAGATGGACTTCCTTGCCTGCATAATCCTTGCTGATCTTGGCTGCAACCTGCTGGATTCTTGCATCCACTTCTTCTTCGCTCAGTAAAACCTTGATTCTCTCACTCATAACCTGGTTCCTCCTTGGTATGTAATTTCTAATACATTTCTTGTGCATGAAGTAATTTTATACCGTTCGCTGATCCTTCCGCCTATGATCCACAAAATCTCCCCGCCATCTGCGATCAGCGGTACCTGATCTCTGGTCTCCTTTGGAAATTTATCATCGATCATGCATCTGGTCAGCTTTTTGCGGCCTCCGTCCCTGCCGACAATGAGATAATCTCCTGTTTTGCGGGTACGGACTGACAAACCGCACTTTATTTTATCACAATCAAACCATTTCGTATACTTTTTTTCTAAAATCTTCTCGCCGGAATAGGAAAAAACTTTGATCGTAAACCGGCCAAACGGTGTTTCCACCTCTTCCGATGTGGCTGGAAGGGGAATTTCCTGTTCCTTTCGCCCTTCTGTTCCCGGTTTCTGCTGTATTTTCTTCCTGAGGATCACTCCATCGTAAGTCCGCACAGCCTCCAGTCCATATGGAAGCGAAATCCGCTTGCTCACCCGGCAGGAATAAAGTTCCAGTACCTGCCGGATATGCGTCTGTGTGAGATCCCGGCTGCGGCCGCTCAGTTTTTCGAGGATCGTCCGGACTCCATAGCTTTTGAGGATCTGTTTTTTCTGAAAAAATCCTTCTCCAAGGCAGTAACTTCCATCCGGTTCTCTGTAATCTGCGGCCAGCTGCGCCGCCTCGTCTGTCAGAAACTCCTCCGCCTCTGAGAGCAGCCTCGAAGTCTCTGCCATGTGCTCAACCGTTTTGGCATTGATCTCTCGCTCCATCACAGGAAGAAGATGCCTGCGGATGCGGTTTCTCGTATATTCATCCTCCAGATTCGTGCTGTCCAGGACACTCGGGATCCCGCACTCTCTAATATAATCGTCAATTTCTCTTCTTTCTAAACACAAAAGAGGACGGATCACCTCTCCATTCACCGGTTTCAGAGAACATAAGCCCCTGAGGCCTGTCCCTCTCGCCAGATGATGGAGCATTGTCTCGGCAAGATCGTTCTTATTATGTGCCAGCGCCGTACGGACAACCGCATATTGTTTCCGGCACTTGTGCGTCTCTGCGTCAAAAGCCTGCCTGCGCACGATCCTTCCCGTTTCTTCTGTTCCCAGTTTCCATTTCATCGAAAGCTCCGGGACATCATAGCGATACACGCTGCATGGGATATTCCATTTGGTGCATACAGTCTCCACCATCCGCTGATCCCTGTCTGCCTCCGCTCCCCGGATCCCATGGTTCACATGCACCACCCGGAGATGAAAATGCCAGATCTCTCTCAGTCTCCTCAGAAGATGCAGCATCGTCATAGAATCGTTTCCACCGGATACGCCCGCAATGACCGCGCAGTTCCTGGCGAGCATTTCATTTTCTTTCACAAAATCCTTTACTTTATCGAATGTCTTTTCCCGCATTTTCTTATGTCCTTTACTTTCTTACTACATTGGCAACCAGCACGGTCATGTCATCTCTCGCCCGATAGTCACTGTAGCCAAGCACTCTCTCCAGAATTCCCCGGCTGATCTCACGCGGAGCACTCTCCTGCACATCCAGAATGATTTCTTTCATTGTTTCTTCTTCACAGTCTGTTGGAAGGGCATCCAGAACTCCGTCCGTCATCATAACAAGACAGTCCCCATGATACAGTTTCCGTGAGGCTGTGTCAAAATCAATTCTCTGTACCAGACCTGCCGCAAGGCTTTCCGATGAGATTGCCTCTACCCAATGATCTCTCCTGATAAAAGTAGCTGCTGCTCCTGCCTTGAGGAATTCACAGATTCCCGTATAAAGGTCCACTGCACAGATATCAACTGTGGAGAACATACCTTCCCGTCCATTCAGAATCAGGGCAGAATTGACCATTCTCGCCGCTGCCTCCTGTGAAAAACCTGATTCCATGAACTGCTCCAGTAATTCTACCACAATCTCACTTTCCCTGCATGCATCCATTCCAGAACCCATTCCGTCCGAAAGACACATCACAAATTTTCCTCCATCCTCCTGTCGGCAGATGTAATTATCTCCTGAAACTTTTTCCTTTTCTCTGGTAAGCTTTGCGACACCATACAGCATCTGATAGCTGACATCCTCCACAAAGTGAACCGTATGGAAATCCCGGTTCACAATACAGCGGCTCCCCTGTGCCGAGGTCATTGTGCATTCGCATATCCCGGACAAAATCTGCGAGATTTCTGATACAGCAACACACTGTCCGCTTCTGGCACGCATGGTCAGAAAAATCTGTCTGCGCCCTTCGACCTTGTCCATGACCCATGCCCGTTTCAGGATCACATGACGCTTTCGAAGACTCCTGGCAAGTTCTTCCTGAAAAACGGGTTCCGCCGCACTGATATCATAGAGATCTTCTGCAACCTGCTGCATAATATGTGAAATCTCATTCAACTGCTGTGCAACTGCAAGCCGACTCTCGATCATCCGGTTCCCCCAGATCATCTCCTGCTTTTCCTTCTGAAAACAGTCCTTCAGGGATTCCAGGTACTGCGCTGATCTGCCGCAGTTCTCTCCACATCGTTTCCGTGCTTCTTCGATCTTCTCCTCATCCGCCTGCTCTATCGCACGTACCATTGCCTCCCCGCACAGATACATCTCCTCTGCGTGGTCTCCCCAGCACAGTTCTCTCCGGTAACAGTTTCTGCAGAAACGTTCTCCCGTCTCCCGGATAACATTCTCAACCTGGGCACTGCTTAAATATTCTTTCTTATATGGCATTCCATAAAAAGTATCTGCAAGTTTCTGAAATGAGGCTGCGTACCGTTCTACTTTTTCTTTCTGGGGATGTTCTCCGCCTAAAGGAAAAGGCTCTTCTTTTCTGGATTTTCTTCCCTTCAAAACAGTTTTTGCCATGTCCCGCAAAATCAGCAGAATGCTGAGCACGAGCATGGCAATTATCCATTCCTGCATGTTTTCCCCTCCCCTGATGTCTTCATTAAGGGAAATTATAAAAGGGATTTTATAAAATATCTGTCAAATACTGTCAGCTATTTCAGAAAAGTTTTCTTCAAAATATGTGTTATTTCTCCTCTTCAAAAACAATCTCATTGCTTTTGACAAGCCCGAGACGGTCTCTGGCGATCTCTGCCACATATTCATCTGTCTGCATATATTCTTTCTCTTCGTCGATCTGTTTGGTTCGATCCTGTTCTTCTTCTATCGAAGTTCTTATCTCTGCTGCTCTTGTATCGTAGGATGAGATTTTGGCTTTCAGTTCATTACTTTGCACTGTAAGAACTCCCAGAAGAAGCACAACAACTACCGATATCAGAGCCATCCCGAGGTAATTATTTAATATTCTTGTGTTTTTTTTCTTTTTTTTGGACTTTTTCAATCTGCTTTCCCCTCTTCCAATTACAAAAGCGGTTTTCCATAATTATTGAAATTTTACCTCTTTTAACAAGAAATAGCAACCTCTTTAACAAAGAATTCATCAAAAAAGCCCCCCAAAAGACGGCAGGCAGCAAAAAGAGCCTCAAAACGCCTTCATTATACTGGTAAAGCTCTGCAAAAACCACACTCCCTGACAGAATCCAGTACAAAAGGTCAAAAAACGCCACAGATCTCCGCCCCGGAAACATCCAGCGAAAAATTCCCAGGACCCTGTAAAACAAAAACAGCCCTGCACCGGTTCCTGCCGCTATCAGAAACAGGAACGTCTCTCTTTCCATATAACTGCTCATTTTCAGCGAAACATCCGTTTCAGAAGTTTCTCGTCCTTCTTCGGGGTGTTTCTGGAAAGATAGATCAGGCTGTTTATTTTGCCCTCGATATCTGCCTCACCTTTTTCCAGGTTCAGTCGTTTAACATGAAGTCCTTCGCCTTTGATCTGGAGCTTCCCTTCCTCGGTCAGAAGAAGGATTTCCTGTTCATGAAAGGACTGGACATCCTGGACTCCCGAAATCATGCTTTTTTTCCTGTTTTCGAGGACCAGTCTGTGAGGCTGCCGTGCGGTGCTCTGTTCCATGTCTCTGCCTCCTGTCGTTCCATTTGATCCATTACATTTCAGTTTATGTAAAGATCAGGGCAGATAGACCGGGCATTATCTGCGATCAGATATATTTATAAAGATTCTCCGCGTCTTCCTTGCGGACAGTATCCTTTACTTCCAGAACTTCTACTTTGACATTCTTGCCGCCGCCAAACTGGATCTCAATGGTATCGCCTGCCTTGACCTGTGCGGATGCTTTGGCAGGACGGTCATTGACAAGGACCCTTCCTGCGTCACATGCTTCGTTCGCCACGGTTCTTCTCTTGATCAGACGTGAGATCTTCAGATATTTGTCAAGTCTCATAAGTTTCTCCTTTAAATTCCGTTAAAAAATGGGGGAACTCATCGTTCCCCCAGCTTACGCTATAATTATTCGTTTACCAGATCTTTCAGAGCTTTTCCTGCTTTGAATTTCGGTGCTTTGGAAGCTGCGATCGTCATTGTCTCGCCAGTCTGAGGATTTCTTCCTTCTCTTGCTGCTCTTTCGCTTACTTCAAATGTACCAAAACCTACTAACTGGATTTTTCCACCTTTTTTTAATTCGGATGCCACAACGTCGGTGAAAGATTTTAAAACTGCCTCTACGTCTTTCTTGGAAAGGTTTGTTTCTTTCGCCATTGCTGCTACTAATTCTGTTTTATTCATGGTGTTTCCTCCTCTAAATAATCTCTTTCTTAATTTATTGCGTAATGCTTCCTGGCATATGCACGCTATTTACTATATATATACCTTTTGTGTCAAATTGTCAAGGCTTTTCCTGCCATTGGAGGCGGTCTCCTGTCGTTTTTTAAAAGAAAAAATCACTCTGATTTCTTCTGTCTTTCACGGGCTTTCAATTCATCCCAAGACAAAGACACTGCCTCTGCATCATCCGGTGAAAAAATCTTCGGATGACGGAATTTCATCTTGGATTCCACGCCCGAGATCACATCCTTGATCGTAAAAAGCCCTTCTTCCTCCGCGATCACACTGTGAAGTGCAACCTGGAACAGAACGTCTCCCAGTTCCTCGCAGAGATTCTGGCTGTCGCCCTCTGCATTCAGGTGATCGATCCCCTCGAGGACTTCCCCTGCTTCCTCCATAAGATATGGCTTTAGGCTTTCATGTGTCTGCACACTGTCCCACGGACATTTCTTCCGGAGTTCCCGGACAACTTCCATAAATCTGTCAAATTCCTGCATACGCCAGTTACCTGATTATTTCATGGAGTCAACCATATCCAGAACTGCCTTGCCCATGATGTCAGATTTCTCATCTGCATCTGCAAGGGAAGTTCCCTTAACGCCGTAGTAGAATTTAACCTTCGGCTCTGTTCCGGACGGACGAACGCATACCCATGCATCATCTGTCAGTTCATAGTACAGAACGTTGGAGTTCGGAAGTCCTGTAGGTTTCACTGCGCCTGTTGCCACATCTGTGATCGTGTCTGCCTTGTAGTCTCTTACAGCAACGACCTTGTGTCCTGCAAACTCTGCCGGCGGATTCTGACGCAGGGAGTTCATGATCTCCTGGATCTTCTGAAGCCCTTCGATTCCCTTCATGGTTACAGACTGGATCGCATCCTTGTAGTAACCAAACTGTTCGTACATCTCGATCATTGCATCCCAGAGAGTCTTGCCCTGAGTCTTGTAGTATGCAGCAGCTTCGCAGAGTGCCATTGTAGCTACGATCGCATCTTTGTCTCTTGCATATGTACCGATCAGGCAGCCGTAGCTCTCTTCAAATCCGAAGAGATAGCTTCCCTTGCCGCTCTGCTCGAATCCGAGGATCTGCTGTCCGATGAATTTGAATCCTGTCAGAACTTCGATCAGTTTTACGCCGTATCCTTTGGCGATCGCATCTGCCAGGTTTGTGGTAACGATGGTTTTGATCAGAGCGCCATCCTCCGGAAGACTTCCGTTGATCGCTTTCTTCTGGCTGATCTCATAGTTTGCAAGCAGGCAGCCTGACATGTTTCCTGTCAGATCATGATATTCGCCGTTCTTGTCCTTGACACGTACACCAAGACGGTCTGCATCCGGATCTGTGGCAAGAATAATATCTGCATCTACTTTTTTTGCCAGCTCAAGGGCAAGTGTCCAGGCATTTTTGTCCTCCGGATTCGGATATGGAACTGTTGGGAAGTTTCCGTCCGGAACTTTCTGCTCTTCCACAACATAAACCTGTGTGAAACCAAGCTCACGGAGAACTCTTCGGACAGGAATATTTCCGGTTCCGTGAAGTGGTGTGTAAACGATCTTCATATCCTTGGCAGCCTCCGGGATGATCTCCGGGTGGATGCTCTGTTTTTTCAGCTGCGCGATATATTTGTCATCAAAATCGGTTCCAATGATGCTGAACAGGTTCTCTGCTCTGGCTTCATCCTCTTCCATTGTTTTTACCATGGAAAAATCCGTTACTTTTGCCACTTCTGCAAGAATGTTTTTATCATGAGGCGGTGTGATCTGGGCACCGTCTTCCCAGTATACTTTGTATCCGTTGTATTCTCTCGGGTTATGGCTGGCTGTGATCACGATACCGGCAATACAGCCAAGTTCCCGTACTGCAAAGGAAAGCTCCGGTGTTGGACGAAGTGACTCAAAAAGATAGGTATGGATGCCGTTTGCATTCAGGCAGAGCGCTGCCTCTCTTGCAAACTCCAGCTGACGGTAGAAACAGTCCTCGATCTCTTTTTCGTTCCCCTCAAGGTTTTTCAGTTCCTCCTGGGTCTGTGCGTCGAAATACGGGTCTGTACACCACTTTTTGTAGGTTTCCTGATAACTCATCTTTTTACATCCTCCCTGATTTTTATTATTTTTACAATACTTAACTGGAAATTTCCCGCACACAGCCTTCCTATGAAGCAGCCCATGTGACTTTACTTTCCCGTCAAATATCCAATATCAAAACCTTATATCCCGTCAGTTTTTTCTGGTTACGCTTCTGCCAGCCGGTCAAAGATCTTCACCAGAAACAGCGAATTCACAAATGCCTGCACACCGCCGCCCACAAATACCCAGATCCAGAAGATCGCGGAAAAGGTCTGCGGAGAGATCAGAAACCAGAGCACAGGAAAAAGATTCACAACTGTGATCACAAGAGTCTGTCCGATGTGGCTGGCTGCCAGTCTGGCACCGTTCTCAAATGTCTTTTTTACCGTATTCTCAAACTTTGCAAGAAGCGGAAATACATAGGAAAAGACTGCTGCGCAGATAATCCCGAGAACAATACAGAAGCCGTACATAAAAGAAGCTCCCTGTGCCCTTCCTGCTGCTCCCAGGATATGAAAATCCGCGACCAGCACCACAACCACCACCAGAACGATCACAGTTACCGGTAATGACTGAAGAAAATTCTGTTTAAAAGAATGGAAAAATTCTCTTGTCACAGTGGTTTCTTCATCTTTTACAAGCTTCAGCATCACATAGTACAGAGCAATGGTAGATGCGCCGATGGTGATCACCGGGATACAGCACAAAAGCCACAGGATGCTCAGCCAGAAAATGTTGAAGATCTTTGTCATGATCTGTGTGTAAGCACTGTCGCCGCGAAAATTATCTTTAAAAGCCATTATCTTTTCCTCCCCAAAAAGAAATATTTAACCAAATAATTACTTCACCGTTATTCGATGTAGATCTGCGTAACGAATATGGATTGCAAATATCCGACCGGCCACTCATTCTTCCATCAGATACTCCAGAAACTTCAGTGCGTTCTCCGGATTTTTCGTTCCAACCGCTACTGCAAATACCGGATCTTTGATATATTCCGACATCTCCGTGAACCGATTGTCCCCGGAAAGACTGATCCCGTAAGGTTTCACCTCTCCCTGACCGGTTTCATGATCCTCAAAGGAAACCTCGTCATCCTCTTTATAACCGACTGCATACTGATAAGATTCCCCGTATTTTTTCTCCAGGTCTTCTTCTGTTACCTCATCCAGGCTTTCAAAATAGCCATAACCTGCATATTCCTCAAACAGCTCCCGATCCAGGATCACCACATCGATCTGCACGGTTTTCCGTTTTCCATCTGCTCCCAGAAGATTACTCATATCCGCTGTAACCTGTGCAAGTTTCTTCTCATCCAGAGATTCATCGATCACTGCCGCATAGAGAAGATTCTCCGTTCTCGGCCTTGCCACATGCCATATCAGGGATACTGCCACAGCAATAAGAAGGATCACTCCCACTGCCGGAAGGAGATAATAGTCTTTCAGATATTGTATTTTCTGCTGCCGGTCCATTTCCGGCCATTTTCTTACTTCGGATTTCCGCATAGGTTCTCCTCGTCACAATTCCTGACATTCTTCACATTTAAGTAAGTAGAATGTTTATTTGTTTTTTATTTAGCTAAATTTTAATATCTTTTTAGCTAAATATCAACCTGATCAGCCCATTAATTTTGCAATGTACTTAACTTTGTCTAATACGCACAAAAAAAGAGGCACTGTTTTTGTTACTTTTACAGTGCCTCTCTGAGTCGTTATACTACTGGCCTAAATGCCGTTGTTTTATTTTGCAGTAAAATGATACAGTCTGCTCTTGAAATCGCCCCAGAAATCTTTCATCAGGAATCCACCCTTCATCAGCATCTCTCCTGTGTAAGTTTCCTCTGTTCCTTCCAGTCTGTATGTTACCTTCGGATCAAAGCCTCTCAGAAATACTTTTCTGGAATGGCTGTTTGGTACGCCAAGTACCTGTACATAAGTTACCAGCACTTCTTTTTTGTCCTGTGAGGAAAGTGCCCAGCAGTCATATTTATGGTTTTCCCGGTAGGATGCGATCCGGTAATACTCTCCCTGCTGGATCAGGTGTCTGTATTTATTGTAGGTTGCCGTCTGCTCCGGAATCAGCGCTCTGTCCTCCTCCGGGATCTTTGTGATATCCAGCTCATAGCCGAAGGTTCCTGCAAGAGCCACATGGCCCCTTGTCTCAAATGGTGTCACACGTCCCACAGAGTGGTTCGGGCAGTCGCTGACATGGGCACCGATCACAGAAAGGGGATATATCAGTGCGCTTCCTTCCTGGATCATCAGACGCTCCACTGCATCCGTATTGTCGGAACACCAGATCTGCGGGCTGTAATAAAGCATTCCCGGATCAAAACGTGCGCCGCCGCCGGAGCAGTTCTCAAGAAGAAGATCCGGAAACTCCGTAACCAGTCTCTCCTGAAGCTCATAAACACCAAGCACATATCTGTGGAAAAGCTCCTGCTGTCTTTCTTTGGGAAGATAGCTGCTGCCAAGGTCAGAAAGCTGACGGTTCATATCCCATTTCACATAGGCAATGTTTGCACTTCGAAGAACAGATGCCACACATTCGTAGGCATAATCTCTTACTTCCGGTCTGGATAAATCCAGAACATACTGGTTTCTGCTCTGGGTTGCCTCACGGCCCTGGATCTGGATCGCCCAGTCCGGATGTGCACGGTAAAGGTCAGAATCCGGTGAGATCATCTCCGGCTCAAACCAGATTCCAAACTGAAGGCCGATCTTGTTTACTTCATCTACCAGATGTTTCAGGCCGCCTGTGATCTTCTCTTCGTTGACTTTCCAGTCACCAAGAGAACAGTTGTCGGAATTACGTTTTCCGAACCATCCATCATCCATGACCAGCATCTCAATGCCACATTTTTTTGCCTCTCTGGCAATGTCAAGAAGCTTGTCCGTATTAAAATCAAAATATGTAGCCTCCCAGTTGTTGATCAGGATCGGACGTTTCTCATATTTAAATTTGCTGCGGATGAGATGGTTCCGGTAAAAGTCATGATAACTTCTTGTCATCGCTCCAAGACCGTTTCCGGAGTAAACTATAACCACCTCCGGTGCCTGGAATTCCTCTCCCGGTGTAAGGAGCCAGGAAAATTCCTCCGGATTGATTCCCATAGTCATACGGAGGTTATCAAACTGGCACAGCTCTGTCTCCGCCATAAAGTTTCCGGAATACACGAAATGCATGGCGTAAACTTTACCGTTTTCCTGCTCGGTTCCGTTTGTCACAAGGGCAATAAACGGATGTTCCTGGTGGCTGGACTCTCCTCTCGCGGAAGAGATCACCTGTTTTCCGTAATGGAGCTCTCCTGTCTGGATGTGACGCTCTCTTGCCCAGGTTCCGTGAAGAGACAGCATGGAAAAATTCTCATTGTCCATATCCAGGCAGGCACTTAAGATCTTCTCGATGCGGAGATCTTCTTTTCCCTGATTCTGTACACGGACGCTTCGCGTAATTACATTTTCTTTCTCAAAGGCAGTATAGGAAAGGACCACCTCGAGATCCAGATCTGCATCTTTCAGGGTAATCTCCAGTGTTTCTGCCTCATCCTCTGTGGCAAAAGATGCCGGAAGCCCTTTCAGTCCTTTTTTGCCTTTATAGATCTCATGTCCTGTGTAATGCAGCTCACATCCCATATTTCCGGCTGCATTTCGGATATTCAGGCAGCTTTCCCGGTAATCTCCGATTCCTCCGGTTGGATACTCCATGGGAAAGAAATCAAGGAATGCGGATTTCTCTCTTTTGTTTACCGATGGTGTATACGGCGGCTCTTCCATTCGAAGAAGATAATTGTCTGCCTCCATAAAAAGTCTGTCCCCGTAATAAATATGTCCCAGAAAACCTTCCGGGCTTACCCCCATCACATAGGTGCTTTTTTCCGTATCAAGACGGAAGATCTTTTTCTCTTCATTAAACGTAACTGACATGTGCCTTCTCCTTTTTTATATTATTAAGCGGATCTTTACGATCTGACTTTATGACTTCCCCAAAACCTGTCAACGCTTCTGCTCTTTATTTTATAAAGCTAATTTTAGCTGTATTATAGTTAATTTTAGCCTTTAAGTCAACGTCTGTTTCTGCTTTTCCCTGATTCTTTTTTGCCCCACTATGTCTCTACTCTTTCACAGACACCGCCGGCATTTCCAGATACCGGTTCAGATCTTCCGTGAGAATACGGATCTTGTCTCTGGTGTCTTGCTCTTTGTAAGTCAGCCGGCTGGCGATCCTGGTAATATAATCCTCCTCTTCAATGATCTCACAGGTCTCCGGGAAATTAATATCATAGTACTGGGCAAGATAAGATACCCAGTAGTCCACCGGCACCTGTCTGTCTGCAGATAATACTGACTCCCTTCTGAGACAGGATTCCCACACTGCCGGCGAGATCAGGCCTTCTCCGGCTGTTTCCTCGGAAACTCCCAGCATGGCTTCAATGGATGCCACCAGTTTCACCCGGCAGTTATCCAGTTTATCTGCATCCCGGATCAGTTTTGCATGAAACAACGTTCTGGCATCATGGATTCCTTCCAGTTTAAAATCACTGTGCTTACGGATCGCCGCATTGATCAGATCATCAAACAGATCCTCACGGACAAAACGCCGGATCATCTTTTCCTCCCCGAAGAGAAGTTCCGCCCCAAATACTGCATGATCCATGGTTCCCGGCTCAAAACTGTGAAATCTTCGGATCTGTTCAAAACGTCCGATATCGTGAAGCAGCCCGATCAGCTCTGCAAGTTCCACATCTTCCCTGGAACACTCCATCCTCCTGGCGATCTCCCCTGCGTATTTCACCACACCGTAAGTATGCTCGATCTTCAGATAGATCTGCTCATCCTGCCGGTCGTATTCATCCAGATAATTTTCAAATTCCTGCTTTGCGTGTTCAATATCGATCATCCCGCCACGCACCTCCTGACTTTTCTTCTGTTCCTCTGATATCCCCTGCAAAGAATCCCCCGTTTATAAAAATGGTATCAAAAAAAGCGCTATCCTTCAATAACGCTTTTTAAAATATTTAAACTTTTTATTTTAATTTATTCATATTTCACGATTTCTTTCCGCAGCCGCTTCATGATGCGTTTTTCCAGGCGTGAAATATAAGACTGTGAAATTCCCAGGAGATCTGCCACCTCCTTCTGTGTTTTCTCCATTCCTTCCCGGTTTCCGATTCCAAAACGCAGACGGATGATCATCTGCTCCCGCTTCGTCAGTTTACTGATGGCTTTTCCCAGAAGCGCGATCTCCACCTCATCTTCCAGACGTCTGGAGATCACATCATCGTCCGTTCCCAGGATATCAGAAAGCAGTAACTCATTTCCATCCCAGTCCACATTCAACGGCTCGTCGATGGAAACTTCCATCTTGGTCTTGCTGTTTCTCCGGAGGTACATCAAAATCTCATTTTCAATACATCTGGATGCATAGGTAGCAAGTTTGATATTTTTTACCGGATTAAATGTATTGATAGCCTTTATAAGTCCTATGGTTCCGATAGAGATCAGATCTTCCACACTAACTCCTGTGTTGTCAAATTTTTTTGCAATATAAACCACAAGCCGGAGATTATGCTCGATCAGAACGGCCTTTGCCTCTTTTTCCTTTTCTGTCCCAAGCATTGCTATCACTTCAGCTTCACGCTCCGCCGGCAGCGGTGCCGGAAGGATGTCATTTCCCCCATAAAAAACATCTCCCGGTCGATTGATCATAAACCTCTGGATCACCTGAAATGGATAAGATCTTACAGCTGCTCTGTTCATAATATAAGCCCCCTTCTTAATTTAATAGTCTGGAATTCAAAAGTATCCCGTACTCTTCTCCCAAAGCTGAGGGCTCGGATGTTATGGCAAGCACTGGTTTTCCCACATGTACCACCCTTCCGGGAGTTTGGATCAGAAATTCGTCAAGAACCACTGCCAGCAGCAATCCTTTTTTTCCATCTGCGGTACGACAACTCAGAAAATGTGGCTGCAGACTGACAAGCTCCGTATTTTCCAGTCCCTCTGGCTTATCTCTGATATCCATCAGTTTTTTTACCAGTTCTTCCGATACCAGGCTTCCCAGAAGTTCCTGTTTTATAACAGATACCGGCTGTTTTTTCACGGGATCCATAAGGAAGTTTCCCGTATCAAAAAATCCATATGTCTGCTGTATCTTCCCCTGATATTTAAGCGTGACCGGATAAATATTCCTTCTGCCAAATCGGAAGGTCTCGGCTGCACACCCCAGTGTATTAAATGCACCGTAAATCCCTGCCACAAAAAGCAGAAATGTTTTCACCGTCATGGTCCTTTCCGTTTCCAGTGCCTGATAGATCCCGCCTACCACAAAAGCTGTGAAATACAAAGCCAGAATGGTTTTCGCAAGAAGGCCTCCTTTTTTCAGGCGAAAAGCAAAGGATGCCATAAAAAAAGCGCAGCCGCCATGGATCAGTACAGCAGCAGGAAAAATAATCTTAAAAGGTACACAAAGAAGCAGGCAGGATACAAAAGATCCAAAGGCAGCGGATAACACGCATCTTAAGCGTTTCCCGTCAAGATGCAGAAATTTTCCCACAAGTCTTAAAAGCATATAATCCATAAGGAAATTCGTCATAAAAACGATATCTATGTATATATTCTGATACATAAGACTCCCCCACTGCTGTTTTATCTGCCATTGATTCTCAACTTTGGTAAGTACATTTATTATAGGGCAGGCTCTGTGCATATTTTGTCAAAGTTGGATGTCGATTCTTCAAACTTATCGGGGCATTTCTGTCTGCATCGACATTTATAGATTTTTTCTATGGATCAGCGACAAAAATGTATAAATTTCCGTACAATATGTGTATTTATTGATTTTCGCACTTTATAGTGTTAAAATATTTTTTATTATATATTTCGTAAAAAAATTCTATTTTATGAGATACAGGAGGGAATCGAACAATGATCAATATTACCGGACATACCGGGCTTACCGGCCTTCTGGGAAGCCCAGTGGCACACAGCGTATCACCTTTAATGCACAATGAGGCATTTCGTTACCTCGGGCTTGATTATGTGTATCTCTGTTTTGATGTGACAGAGGAGACCCTTCCCCAGGCAGTGGAAGGACTGAAAGTCTGCGGGATCAAGGGCTTTAACCTGACCATGCCAAACAAGAATAAGATCGTGGAGCTCCTGGACGAACTTTCTCCTACCGCACAGCTGATCGGAGCGGTAAATACCGTCCGCAATGATAATGGAAAATTAAAGGGATTTAATACCGATGGTTATGGATTTACCCAGTCTGCCAGAGATGCAGGCTGTGATGTGAAGGGACGCACCATCACCGTTATGGGTGTGGGCGGTGCCGGAATGGCAATCTGCGGACAGTCCGCCCTGGAAGGTGCAAAAAAAATCCATGTTTTTGCACGTCCTACCAGCCGTTACTGGGAACGTGCCGCTGCCATGGCAGAAAAAATGTCTCATATGACAGAATGTCAGATGATCCTTCATGAGATGGATGATCACGCCGCTCTGAAAGACGCACTGGAAGAAAGCACTCTTCTGATCAACGCTACCTCTGTGGGAATGGTTCCGGATGTGACCGGCACAGTCATCCCGGACAAAACTCTGTTCCATCCGGAACTTACGGTAGCCGATGTTGTGTATGAACCAAGAGAAACAAGACTTCTTAGAGAAGCCCGGGAAGCCGGATGTCCAACCTTTAACGGAATGTACATGCTGCTTCACCAGGGCGTAAAAGCATTCCACATCTGGACCGGACTGGATATGCCGGTTGAGATTGTGAGAGAGAAATATTTTAAATAATTCATCCCTGTTAATACACGATCCGCATATTAATTCCCTGTGGGAAATCTCCGTATTTTTCTCCGAAGAGATTGATTCCGCCCTGATTTACAGCATCCGGACGCACTCCGATCCTCAGAGAAATATACGGTTTTCCTGACAAGCGCACGGTTTCCAGTATATTCTCATCGGTTACCCTGATCTCATTGATGTAACATCCATCTTTTCGCAGAGAAACTCCCGTCATAAATCCATACTGTGTCAGACCTATGGGCCATACATTTGGTGTCAGTCTTCCTCTTCTTGCTCCCAGATCTCCCGGACATGTATAAGTCCCAATCTCTGTTCCATTGACAGAAAAAGTAATATCCGACGGCCACTGGGCATTATATCCAGGTGCTTCCGAACAGAGTTCCATGGAAAAGTTCATCTCCTGGATGTTCCAGAGGGGATTTATTTTGTTGGGAAAACGATATTCTATATATCCCCGGCTGAACCAGATCAGCTGCGCCTGCTGCCTGTCCGTCGAATAAAAAGACCTTGGATCATCAAAAGTATCAATTACCCCGTTCATTCCGGCCAAGCCACAGGAAGGTTCCACCTGAAAATCTGTATAATTTCCAAGAGGCATCTGGTATACCAGTGTATTTTCCGCCGCACTGATATCTGTATCATAGGCCTCCAGATGAAACGAAATAAAATCACACATGCAGACTCTCATAGAGCCATGAATTCCCGGCTGGCTTTCTGTAGATACCAGATGAGCATCCTCCAGACAGCGGATATGCAGCGCTGTTGAAGATAACGGGATTCCCAGTCTTCTGGAAATTTCCTGCAGAGACAGCGGATGCACCTTTATCAGATTCAAAATATCAATCCGCACCGCTGAAGACAACGCCTTTCCGATTGCTGTGATCCATGGTTTGTGACTCTCTGTTGACAGGTTCAGTTCCAGTTCCTTTTCTGTTGTAATTCCCTGACTGATTCTTTCTTCCGCCATTCTTTTTCCTCCGTTTCAAGATTCATGTAATGAATATCTGCTTCTTTTCTTATTTATTTCATTATTTATGTAATAAATATCATTTTTTCAAAAATATATACAAATTGCATTATACATTCTTGTTACAATCGCAGATTTGCGTCATTTTGCATTAAAATCATTGATTTTTTCGAATTTTATAGCTACAATTATGAGTATAAAAAAGAGAAAAAACTTTTTGAAGCTTCGTTTTTTCCTCCACTTCCAGTAATTATGTAATAAATTTATTAACCCTATTATATGGCAGCCAGCGTAACCTGACAACATTCTTTTTATATCCCGGGCAATACCCATTACGGATATTTCAATATTGATTTTACTCAAAGAAAGGATTTAACTCTATGAGAAATGAATATCCGCGCCCTGATTTCATCCGGGAGAAATGGATGCCTTTAAATGGTACCTGGAATTTTCAGGACGGAACCGACAAAACTCCCGTAAAAATCCAGGTTCCCTTCCCGCCCCAGAGCAGACTCAGCGGGTTTCAGAAAGAACTTACTTCTGACAGAATCACCTATCAGCGAAATTTTTTTATCCCGGCAGAGTGGATCGGTCAGAGAATTCTTCTTCACTTCGGAGCTGTTGACTACAAATGCAGCGTATTTATCAACGATCATTGTGTCGGCTTTCATGAAGGCGGTCAGTCCTCTTTCACCTTTGATATCACAGATTTTCTTTCCGGAGGTGAAGAAACACTCACCGTGGCAGTTACCGATTACCTGCATGATGAAACCGTTCCCAGAGGCAAACAGTTCTGGAAATCATCCGGCGAGTTTATCTGGTACACGCAGTCCAGCGGCATCTGGCAGTCCGTATGGCTGGAGCCGGTAAATGAAGCTCACCTGGAAAAACTGTGCGGTCTTTCCTCAGACTGTGACTTTGTTGCAATCCGCCCGGAAGCCGTCCTGATTTCTCCGGAAACGCTGAATGATGCCGTTCATTTCCAGGGAAAGATCACCGGTGTGATGCTGCGTGGAACTACCATTTCCTACACCATAGACTGCGATGGTATCGAATTACGGGCAGATACCCTGTTTGAAACCAACCGGCAGCGCAATATGGGCGAAATGCTTCAGCTCCAGATTTTGAAAGAAGATATTCTTCATCTTCATTAATAACTCCTGACTTTACGGAGGTATTCCCTGCAAAAAAACTCCCACCAACAGGCAGCTATAAACAGCTGTCTCTGTCAGCGGGAGTTTGGTTATGTTATTTTATATCTTCTTATTTCTTTTCTTCCTGAACTTCGATCTTACGGATAGTCTTATTCTTGATCTCTTCTTTGATGAAGCTGATGAACTCGCCAAGATCTTTCATTCCTTCATCACCAAGGTAACGGCTTCTTACGGAAACCTTGCCCTCTTCTTCCTCTTTTGCACCAACGATAAGCATGTATGGTACTCTCTCAAGACGTGCCTCACGGATCTTGTATCCCATCTTCTCAGAACGTCTGTCAACGGAGCAGCGGATTCCTTCTTCTTTCATCTGTGCTTCTACTTTGTCAGCATAAGCGTTGAATTTCTCGGAAATCGGGATCACACGAACCTGCTCCGGACACAGCCATGTCGGGAACATTCCTGCGTATTTTTCGATCAGCCATGCAAGTGTTCTTTCATAGCATCCCATGGATGTACGATGAATGATACACGGACGTTTTTTGTCACCGTTTTCGTCGATGTAGTACATATCAAACTGTTCAGCAAGAAGTGCATCCCACTGGATTGTGATCATGGTATCTTCTTTTCCATATACGTTCTTTGCATTGATGTCGACTTTTGGTCCGTAGAAAGCTGCTTCTCCGACATCCTCTGTGAATGGGATGTTCAGTTCTTCGAGCATCTGACGAATATCTTCTTCTGTCTCATTCCATACTTCCGGATCACCGATGTATTTTTCTCTGTTGTTCGGATCCCATTTGGACAGATGGTAGGTTACATCCTCCTCAACTCCAAGTACCTGCAGGCAGTACTGTGCAAGTGCGATACAGTCTTTGAATTCTTTTACCATCTGGTCTGGTCTTACGATCAGATGTCCCTCAGAGATTGTAAACTGACGAACTCGTGTCAGGCCGTGCATCTCACCGGAATCCTCGTTACGGAACAGTGTGGATGTCTCGCCCAGACGGATCGGCAGATCACGGTAGCTGTGCTGCTCTGCTTTGTATACATAGTACTGGAACGGGCAGGTCATCGGACGAAGTGCAAATACTTCTTTGTCTGTCTCTTCATCACCGAGAACGAACATTCCGTCTTTGTAATGATCCCAGTGTCCGGAGATCTTGTAGAGATCACTCTTTGCCATCAGAGGAGTTTTTGTTCTTACATAGCCACGTTTTGTCTCCTCATCTTCAATCCATCTCTGCAGTTCCTGCATCATGATAACACCGTTTGGCATGATAAGCGGAAGTCCCTGTCCGATTACGTCTACTGTTGTGAAGATCTTCATCTCACGGCCAAGTTTGTTATGATCGCGTCTCTTAGCCTCTTCCATCTGCTCCAGATGCTCTTTCAGCTCATCCTTTGTTGCATATGCAGTTCCGTAGATACGTGTGAGCATTGCGTTTTTCTCGCTTCCTCTCCAGTATGCGCTGGAAGAAGAAAGAAGCTTGAATGCTTTGACTCCTTTTACGCTCATCAGGTGTGGTCCTGCACAGAGGTCTGTCCAGTCTCCCTGGGAATAGAAGGAAATCTCCTCTCCCTCCGGAAGATCCTCGATCAGCTCTACCTTATATGGCTCATTTTTCTCTTTGAAGTATGCGATGGCATCCTCACGGGATTTTGTGAAACGCTCAATCTTTGCGCCTTTTTTGATGATCTTCTTCATCTCTTTTTCGATGGCATCAAGATCCTCACGGGAAAATGGCTCGTGGTCGAAATCATAGTAGAATCCTGTATCAATGGATGGTCCGATGGCAACCTTTGCCTCCGGATACAGATTCTGTACAGCCTGTGCCATTACATGAGATGCTGTATGACGGAGAACTGCAAGGCCCTTCTCATCTCTTGCTGTAAGGATGTTAAGCTCACAGTCATCCTCAAGGACTGTACGAAGATCTACAACCTCTCCGTTTACTTCTCCTGCACATGCAGCACGTGCAAGGCCTTCGCTGATGTCATATGCGATATCGATCACTGATCTTGCTTCTGAGTATTCTTTTTTTGAGCCGTCTTTTAATGTAATAATCATGATTGTTTCTCCTTTCGTTTTCAACGAGTTTCTATGATACACAGTGCATTTTCCTGTACCGGAGATCTTTTCCCGGAAAATACTGTTGAGTAATTTTCTCCGGAATAAAAAAATCCCTTACAGTACATCACGCACTGTAAGGGACGAGTTTAT
>ENA-OPWD01000965-OPWD01000965.1-human-gut-metagenome-genome-assembly--contig:-NODE-965-length-21506-cov-2.286700_pt1 | contig 21506 bp, 20 predicted proteins | sample MGYA00241502_ERZ501996 | MGnify/ENA primary metagenome ERZ501996 (study PRJEB25962, sample SAMEA2042011) | human gut metagenome | biome: human gut; feature: human-associated habitat; material: faeces... | reverse complement strand
CCGCCAATGGCCTGCTTCATGTCATCCATATTCTCGTCCGCCTGCTTGATAATGGCCAATGTCACTGCCCGTTTACCATTGCTCATGGATACGCCTTTTTCCCTGACGGGAACAATACCTATCCGGCAGAACTCTTCCAGACGGATGATGCGTCCGTTTTTGTTAATAAGAATATTCTTCACATCCTCTTCCGTACGCAACAGAGTGGAAAACTTGATATTGTATTCATAATATCCATCACGTACGGTCATACTTCCCGGTTCCACATTATTTTGGGCAAGAGCAGATTCTACATCCTGTATGGAAAGTCCCAGTACGGCAAGCTTATTTTCATCGGGAACAATCTGCAACTGGCGCTCCACCAATCCTGTGATATCCACCATGGCTACCTCTGTCAGCTGCTCGATACGCCGTTTGATAACGCTTTCGGCAAATTCACACAGATCCAGAAAGGACTGTTGTCCCGTAATGCTATAAGCACTGTCATTCTTCAAAGTCAGATTCAGGTAAAAAACAGGTATATCCGTTGCGCTCGCCTTAATGACTTTCGGACGTTCCGTTTCCTTCGGGAGATAGTTCATTGCAGCGTCTATCTTTTCATTGACCTCGATAAAGGCCAGGTCCGTATTAGTACCGAAATCAAAAGACAAGCGGATAATACCGGCGCCGTCTCTGGACTCACTGTGAATATCTTTCAATGTAGAAACCTGTATCAACTGGCTACGCAAAGGTTTCACAATCGTATTTTCCAGTTCGCGGGCAGATGTATTGGCAGCAGACACCTGTATAGTGATCTCCGGAATAGCGATATTCGGAAGCAGAGATATCGGAAGTGTAGAATAAGTCACCAGCCCGATTATAAAACAGGCGGTGAAAGCCATCAGCACGGCAATAGGACGCTGGATTAAAAATTTTATCATGCTTTTCTCTGTATTTATCGTTTGCAGTCAATCATTCACCGCTTATAGTCACCTCCGTTTCATGCGCTAGATTCAAGTTCCCGGTGACAATAACCGTATCTCCTTCCAAGAGGCCATCTTCAACACCTCCCTGAGATTTATCCGAGACAACATATTCCGTAGCATTCTCCAATCCCGTATGTACATAATTCCACATTGCCTTGCCTTCTTTTAAGGTAAACACAACCTGTTTACCGGAACGCAGCACCACAGCCGTTTTAGGAATGACCAACTGCTCCCCTAAACTCCGCTTGACGCTTACCCTTACGTTCATGCCGCTAAACAACTTCCCCTGTCCGTTTACCGCAGCTTTTACTTTTACCATTCCGTTCGCATCCACCAGCGGATTGATTTCAGATACACTACCTTCATAAGAACCTCCGCCGGCATAAGGAGTAATCATTACTTTGTCACCGGTTTTAATAAAAGCCAGTTCGTTCTCCAACACGGTGAAATCAGTTTCCATCCCACGAGTGTCAATGACAGTACAAAATGCCTCGGACGTATTAGCGAGATTATAAGGTTTTGAAAACAGATTAGCTACTATCCCGTCAAAGGGGGCAACAAGTGTAGCATGTTCCGTTTCTCTTTTCGTAAGTTCATACTGGGACTTCGACTGTTCATAGCCGCTCTTTACTTTCGCAAGTTTCATGGTTTCTTCAGGCACCTTGCTAAAATCATCCGGCGTATATCCCTGCCCGATAAGTACATCTTTCAGTTCAAGCTCCGCTTTCAACAAAGCATCTTCCGCCTGTGATAATTTCTGTTCCAGACGGAATTTATCCAGCTCGGCCAACTTCTGCCCCTTACGAACACGATCACCGTTTTTCACATAGACATGAGCAATAACCTCATTCGTTTCAAAACGAAGATCAGCCTGCCCGCGGGCACTTACCTTGCCGTTACTGACTAGTTCGTGATGAAAATCACACCTCTTTAGAATTTGAACGGTGACTTCATTCTTTGAATCCGGAAGAACGGTAGAAACACCTTTATCCTGCTCGTCTGCATCACTTTTCTTGCCAGAGCAAGATGTCATTCCACCATAAGCTAAACAACATAGCAGCATCCATATATAACTGTATTTTCTCATAAGGATATTTGTTTTCATAGCATTTTATTTTATGTTCTACTTAGCTACAAAAGTAACATAATTGGAATATCTATATTTTTTTTATCAGTAATAATTTTCTCAGATACATAATATCATAACTATTCTTAACAGTATACATTTACATTTCGCCCTAACCTATGCGTTCATTTCAAATATTTCTGTACTTCCGCCCGCATCTCTTTTACTGCCGTCGATTGCACTTTCGGTTCTTTCTCCAATCCCGTCTGTACCATCCGCTCCAATTTGTCACACCGATAAAAAAACGGATCCGCATATAGATTGGCCAAAAGATAATAAGGATAAATCCGTCCCGGAAGTCGATGAGTAGACCGTATCAAACTCTCTTCCGCCTCTTCGTATTCTCCTGTTGCCTGATAGTTTTTTCCGATAATATTAAGAACCATCGGATCACAAGTATATTTCATTGCTTCTTGCATCAATCTTGTAGAATTATCATATTCTTTCAATTTATGCAAACAGTGTCCATATTCAAAAAGGAAAGTTCCCCGAGTCTTCAAATCCGGATACAGCTTTTCATACCCTTCTTTAGCTGCCTGATAAGCGCCAATATTATAAAGCATTTTACTTCGATACCACTCTTTACAAGCCTTATATTGATTATTCTTCCAGTAATATGCTCCTAACAAAGCTATCATCAAAATAAAGAATAGCAACGCCACCTTTGAACGCCCTATGACACAAGCGGCTAACAAGAAATAGAATGTCATTGCAAATCCCGGAATCTGCATCGGATAGGAAGATAAGGCAAACACTAAAACCGAAATCACCCCACCACAAATACCTATTTGTTTTTCGGTAATTCCTCTCCAAAAACAAAAAGCAATAACTAGTAAAACAACAAATAAGAAAGGGATTCCATATTCCACCGCCACCTGCAGAACATAAAACTCAAAATGAACAAAAGCCATCAGCAGAACATAAAACTCAGAGTGAACAAAAGCTGCCAAGAAACGAAGAACAGCCAAAAGTGCTGTCAAAACTTTCTGAGCCTGTTTGCGAATATAAGGCAGAAAAAAAGCAGACAATAAAGGATTCTGATTCGAAGTGGGAGTCTGCCTCTGGAATACACAAACGTATTGGACAGGATGTATCTCAAACTGTTAATCAGATGCCTACTCAGCCAGAACAAAAATTAGAAAAACCAGAACAGCAAACGCTGTTTACGGAGCCGTTATTGTCGGAGAAGGCAAGAATCCATCATCGTCTGATTGGACAGCTGTTTGATACATACTGGCTGATTCAGTATGGAAATCAACTTTATATAATGGATCAGCATGCCGCACATGAAAAGGTAATGTATGAGAAGTTAAAGAAAGATTTGGAAAATAATACAATTGTCCAGCAGATGGTTGCCCCTCCGGTCATTCTTACTTTTAGCATAAAAGAACAGCAGAAGTTTAAGATTTGTGAAGAATCTTTCAAAAAACTTGGATTTCTTATTGAAGAATTCGGCGGAAACGAGTATTGTATTCGTGGGGTTCCGGCGAATCTGCTCGGAATTGACCCACAGGAGCTGTTTATCGAAATTTTTGACCAGATTGAGGAAAACAGTGGTAAGATGAATTTAGAAATGATCACAGACAGATTGGCAACGATGGCTTGCAAGGCAGCCGTAAAGGGTAATACAGCCATGTCTTATCAGGAAATGGATGCACTGATGGATCAGCTTATGAAGCTCGATAATCCATATCAGTGTCCACATGGCCGTCCAACGATTATTTCTATGACAAAGTATGAATTAGAAAAAAAGTTTAAGCGAGTACAGTAGAGGGGGATGGTTGTGGAACAGAAAAAACCTCTTATTATATTAACCGGACCGACAGCCGCCGGAAAGACAAAGCTTTCTATTGGTCTGGCAAAAAGTATTGGCGGAGAGATTATCAGTGCAGATTCCATGCAGGTGTATAAAAAGATGGATATCGGTACAGCAAAGATTCGTCCGGAAGAAATGGACGGAGTGCCGCATTATCTGGTAGATGAATTTGATCCATCAGAAGAATTCAACGTCGTTGTTTTTGTAGAAAGAGCGAAAGCTGCGATGGAGAAGATTTATGCTGCAGGTCATATCCCGATCATTGTCGGGGGAACTGGGTTTTACATTCAGGCGTTGCTTTATGATATTGACTTTTCAGAGCATGAAGAAAAGGAGAGTTACCGAAAGGAATTAGAACAGCTTGCGAAAGAAAAAGGAAAAGAATATCTTTACGAAATTCTTAAGGAAGTTGACCCGGAATATGCACAGATTGTACATTTTAATAATGTAAAAAGAGTAATCCGGGCACTCGAATACCATAAAGAGACCGGACATAAGTTATCGGAGCATAATAAGGAACAAAGGCAGAAAGACTCCCCTTATAATTTTGCGTATTTTGTATTATATCACGATAGAGAAGTGCTGTATGACCGCATCAACAGACGTGTCGATCTGATGATGGAGGACGGGCTTCTTGAGGAAGTAAAAGGATTGATAGAAGAAGGATACACAAAGGATCTTGTATCCATGCAGGGACTTGGCTATAAAGAGTTTTTTGATTATTTTGATGGGGAGATGTCTTTAGAGGAGACTGTCGATAAAGTCAAAAGAGATACAAGACGTTTTGCAAAAAGACAGCTTACCTGGTTTCGACGGGAAAAAGAAGTTGTCTGGCTGAATAAAAAGGAATATGAACAGGAAAAGAACCTGCTTGATTCTGTTTTAAATATAATAAAAGAGAAAGGAATCTGTAATGGAACAAAGAGATAAGATACTGGAAGAGTATTATGCACAGATGGGAATCGCAAAGCCGGTCTACGACTTTTGCATGAAAGTAGAGGAAGAATTAAAAGACCGCTTTTTATCTATAGATAAAACTGCAGAATGTAATCAGATGAAGGTGCTCCGTGCGATGCAGAAAAATCATTTAAGTGAGGCTTGCTTTGCACCGACAACTGGCTATGGATATAATGATATTGGAAGAGAGACATTAGAAAAGATTTATGCTGATGTATTTGGAACAGAAGATGCATTGGTAAGACCACAGATTACCTGTGGAACACATGCGCTTGCGCTTGCATTAATGAGCCAGCTTAGACCAGGAGATGAACTGTTATCCCCTGTAGGCAAGCCATATGATACGTTGGAAGAAGTTATAGGGATTCGTCCGTCCAATGGCTCTCTTGCAGAATATGGCATCAGTTACCGTCAGGTAGATTTGCTGCCAGATGGTGAGTTTGACTGGGATGGTATTGAGAAGGCATTAAATGAAAAAACAAAGCTTGTTACTATTCAGCGTTCCAAAGGCTATGCCTCCCGCCCGACTCTTTCTGTAAAAAGAATTGGAGAGTTGATTCATTTTATTAAGGAAAGAAAACCAGATGTACTCTGTATGGTAGATAACTGTTATGGAGAGTTCGTTGAGATTGAGGAACCATCACAGGTAGGAGCAGACTTGATTGTCGGTTCTCTGATTAAGAATCCGGGTGGCGGACTTGCTCCAATCGGCGGTTATCTTTGTGGAACAAAGGAATGTATCGACAGGGCAGCTTACCGTCTGACTTCTCCTGGACTTGGCAAAGAGGTGGGAGCAACGCTTGGCGTTACAACTTCACTTACACAGGGACTTTTCTTAGCACCAACAGTTGTAAAGGGCGCGTTAAAGGGTGCGGTTTTTGCGGCAAATATTTATGAAAAGTTAGGATTTAAAGTAATTCCTGACAGCAAGGAGAGCCGTCATGATATTATTCAGGAAGTAGAATTCCATGATCCAGAACTGATGGTAGCTTTCTGTGAGGGAATTCAGGCGGCCGCACCGGTAGACAGTTTTGTTCGTCCAGAACCGTGGGATATGCCAGGATATGATGCACAGGTAATTATGGCTGCGGGAGCATTTGTTTCCGGTTCCTCGATTGAACTTAGCGCAGATGGTCCGATGAAAGAACCATATGCCGTTTATTTCCAGGGCGGACTTACATGGGAACATGCCAAATATGGAATTATGATGTCTCTGCAAAAAATATATGAGACAGGAAAACTTAAAAATATCTTAATAAATGACACAGAAAGTTAACGAAACCTACCCTTGAACCCTATATACAAAAGTTTGTTTTTATGGTAAAATATTTTCAATCAGCGTGTCCGTGTCTGGAGAGAATTCAGGAGGGACCAATATGGAAAGACAGTCAGTAACGATGAAGCAGCGCCCGGAAACAGAACGTCCATATGAGAAGTGTTTGAAGGCAGGAGCAGAGAGCCTTACAGACGGAGAATTACTTGCCGTACTTATCCGTTGTGGAACGAAGAACTACTCGGCATTAGAACTTGCATTTGCACTTTTGGACAGACATCCTGTTTATAAAGGATTGGCAGGCTTGTATCATCTGGATATGGAGATGTTAAAGACGATTCCGGGAATAGGGAATGTCAAGGCAATTGAGATTTTGTGTGCACTGGAGTTGTCGAAACGTCTGGCAAGAGCTTCTATTAAAGAAGAGAGTGATTTTAGCTCGCCAGAGTATATTGCGTCTTATTATATGGAAGAGATGCGGCATCTTTGTGTTGAAAAGGTAATGCTTCTTCTTTTGGATGGACGGCACAGGCTGATGAAAGAGATTTTACTGTCGAAAGGAACAGCGAACAGTTCCTGGGTTCCGGTTCGGACCATTTTTGTGGAGGCGCTTCGGTACGAGGCAGTTTACATGATTTTGATTCATAATCATCCGTCGGGATGTCCAGAACCAAGCAGAGAAGATCTTGTGATTACAAAACAGATAAAAGAGGCGGGAGAACTCCTGGGGATTCCGCTTTCTGATCATATCATTATAGGGGATAAGTGTTATACCAGCTTAAGAGAACAGCAGATGATGTGAGGATAAATGTACTTTTAAAATCAGGTATAAAGGATTTTAAAAGTACGCTGACAAAGAGTAGAAACAAATGCGGTAATGCCGCATTTGTTTCATGTATAAATGCTAACGAAAGGAGACATACCAATGTCTGAAAAAATATATGGAATTGATATGGGAACGAATTCCATCAAAATTTACCAGAAAGCTGCAGGAGTAATTTTACATCAGAAGAACATGATTGCTATGGTGAAGAAAAAAGAACCATTAGCATTAGGTGATGAAGCATATTCTATGTATGAGAAAGCACCGAAGAACATTGAAGTAAAACAGCCGATCATCAACGGTGTTATTGCTGATTTTACAGCGATGCAGACGATGATCCAGCTTTATTTTAAAGGAATGCATGGCAAAAAGTTTGCAGAAGGTCTTGCTGCCGGCGGTAACGCAGAGTTTTATATCGCAGTACCATCTGATATTACAGAAGTAGAGAAACGTGCATTCTATGACCTGATCGCAAGTTCTTCTTTAAAGACAAAGAAGATTCGTATTGTGGAGAAGCCAATCGCAGATGCACTTGGTGCAGGACTTGACGTAATGGATGCAACCGGCCGTCTTATTGTTAATATTGGAGCAGATACAACAGAAATCAGTCTGATCAGTCTTGGAGGAATCGTGCAGAGCCGTCTCTTAAAAATTGGTGGAACAAAGTTTGATGAGGCAATCCAGCAGACTGTAAAGAAAAAGCATAATCTTGTGATTGGTATGAAGAGTGCAGAGAGACTGAAAATGCAGCTTGCCAGCGGTATCAAAGAGGATGAGGAGATTACCTATGATGTAATGGGACGTAATCTTATTACGGGACTTCCTAATAAGGTAACTGTTACAAATCATCTGATTTTTGAGGCAATGTCAGAAAGCCTTTCTTCTATCATTGATGCAATCAAGTTTATTTTAGAGAAAACTCCGCCAGAATTATCTATGGATATCATGCATGATGGTGTATGTATGACTGGTGGTTCTACACATATCAAGAATCTTGATCTTCTTATTCAGCAGGAGACAGGTCTTTCTATTATGAAGATGGAAGAGCCAGAACTTACTGTAGTAAAAGGACTTGGAATGATCATGGAAAATCCGGATTATGAAAGACTGGCTCATAATTTACAGGATTCTGATTTTCACTAATCAGGGAGTGGTACTATGAAAAATCGTCATAATTTTGAGTTTTCACCCAAAACGATGCTTGTCTTTCTGACAATCATCTGCATATTGCTTCTGTCAGTCAGTGCAGTATTAAAAGATGCAGTGAAACCTCTCTCTGCGGTTGCAGAAACAGTAGTAATCCCAATGCAGGACGGAATTAACTCTTTTGGTGTATGGGTAGGCGATCATGCTGGCTCTTTTAAGAGTATGAAAGAACTAAAAAAAGAGAATGCAAAGCTTAATGAAAAAGTCAGAGAGTTAACACAGGAAAACGAAACTTTAAGTACCAACGAAAAAGAATTAAATAATCTGCAGAAGCTCTTGAAGATAGACAAGGCCTATTCTCAGTACAAGAAGGTTGGCGCAAGAGTCATCAGTAAAGGAAGCGGCAACTGGTATAACACATTTGTTATTAATAAAGGTTCCAAAGATGGAATTAAGGTGAATATGAACGTTATAGCGGATGGCGGGCTGGTAGGAATTGTGACAGAGACTGGCCGTACCTATGCTAAAGTATGTTCTATCATTAATGATAGCAGTAGTGTCAGTGCAAAGTCTTCACAGGCAGGAGACACCTGTGTTGTACAGGGAAACAGCGAGTCTGTGCAAAAAGATGGCACAATTGATGTGACCTATATTAGTAAAGATGCAGATATGAAAGAGGGAGAGGAGCTGGTTACGTCACATATCAGTTCTAAGTACTTAGAGGGAATCAAAATCGGAACAGTAAGCAAGATTTCCACAGACTCCTCCAATCTTACAAAGTCTGCTAAGGTAACTCCATTTGTGGATTTTCAGCATATCGAGGATGTGTTGGTCATCACACAGTTAAAAGAAGTTCCCGCAGACAGCGACAGTGCAGATTAAAGGATAAATCAGGCGGAAATAAGAGTATCGTACAGATATTTCTCTTTCCGCCATTTGTGTAAGAAGGGATTTATTATGAAACGAGGAATTGTGACAGCAGTGCTGGTATTTATTTGTTTTATATTACAGACATCTGTGTTTGAGTTGATTAAGTTAGCAGGAATCACGCCAAATATTTTACTTATTCTTATTTCCTCAGTAGCGGTAATGCGCGGACAGAAACCAGGAATGATTGTTGGCTTCTTCAGTGGTCTGCTGATGGATATTTTTTACGGTTCGACAATCGGTGGATTTGCCTTTTTATATATGGTATTCGGTTTCGTAGATGGATTTTTTAATCGGATTTATTATTCTGATGATAATATTCTTCCTCTCGTTTTAATCGGAGTGAATGATTTGATTTATGGATTTATTATGTATATTCTCTGCGGACTTTTACAGAATCATTTGCGGATTATTTACTACCTTAAGAATATTATTCTCCCGGAAATGGTATATACCGTAGCGGTAGGGCTTGTATGCTACCAGATTTTATTAAGGATAAATGATTGGCTGGATAAGAACGAAAAGAGGGGTGCAGATTTTGTTTAAGTTCAAGAAAAAGCAGGAAAAAGATAAAACAAAATTAAGAGGACAGATTATAGAGCTGCTTTCAAATCGTATTATAATCATGGGAGTACTGCTGATGGTGTTATTCTGCCTCCTTATTTATCGTCTTTTTGTTTTGCAGATTATACAGGGTAACGAACATTTAGCAAACTTTAATTACAAAATAAAAAAGACGATAGAAATCAGTGGTGCAAGAGGTAATATTTATGACTGTAATGGAAAAACGTTAGCTTATAACCAGCTGGCTTATACGGTGACATTGGAAAATACGGACGAGACAAGCCGAATTGCTCGTGAGAGAACGAATGCGAATGGGAAGAATGGTCAGAAAGTAACAGAGAATGATGTTAAGAACGAAGTAATCTACAAGCTGATCAAGGTGCTTGAAACGAATGGAGATACGATAAACTACAGTCTTCCTATGACAGTAAACAGTAAGGGAAAACTGAAGTTTACGGTATCAGGTTCTTCGCTGGCCAGATTTAAAAAAGATATTTATGGTATTACCAATATTGATAATCTTTCAGGAGACGAGAAAAAGAAAGCGGAGAAGTATTTGAATTCTACACCAGAAGAGGTATATGAATATTTAAGAAGTGGAAAGAACGGACCGCAGGGAACAGGTAATATGTTTGGAATCGCAGATAGTTATTCTACAGAGGATACATTAAAGATTATGTCTGTAAGATATGATGTATTTATGAATCGTTATTCTCAGACAACGCCGATTACCGTAGCAACGAATATCAGCGATAAAAGTATCGCGGCAATTTCAGAACATGATGATGAATATCCGGGAGTTTCAATTAAGGCAGACTCTCTTCGTAAATATAATGATGCCAAATATTTTTCTTCTGTTTTAGGATATACAGGTGTTGTTTCAGAAAGTGAATTAAAAGAACTGAATGGCAATGGCGGCAAGTATGAAGCAAACGATGTTGTAGGAAAAACCGGAATTGAAAAAACAATGGAAAGTACTCTCCAGGGTAAGAAAGGCCAGAAAGATGTTTTGGTAGATAATCTTGGTAAGGTTATTAAGACAGTAAAGACAACAAAGGCATCTGCCGGAAATAATGTTTATCTGACGATTGATGCAGATTTACAAAAATATGCATATAATATTTTAGAGAGACGTCTTGCAGGAATTCTGCTTGCACATCTGACAACAGCAGACACAGCAGGTTCTGAAAAGAGAGTTCCAATAAAAGATGTGTATTATGCACTTATTGATAATAATATTATTAATATTTCCAAGCTTTCAAGGAAAAAGGCCAAAACGAATGAAAAAGATGTCTATCAGATTTACAGGAAAAAGCAGGAAACGGTTCTTAGTACTCTTCGAAAAGATTTGCAGAGCGGCACGACAATCCGTAAGAACTTAAGTGAAGAAAAACAAGACTATGTAAGCTATATTTACAAGATGCTTGAGAACGATGGTATTCTTGTTGCTTCTTCAATTGACGAGAATGATCAGGTATACCTTGACTGGAAAGATGAGAAGATTACGTTCCGTAAATTTTTAAGACATGCGATTAATAATGAGTGGATTAATATCAGTTCTTTTAACATAAAGTCCGATTATTATGATGCAGATGAAATTTATGATGAATTGATAAATTATATTGTTGATGCATTGAAATCTGAGGAAGACTTTGATAAAATTCTATATGAGTATATGATTAAAAACGGCAATTTAAGCGGCAAGAAGGTCTGTCTGCTTTTGTATGATCAGGGAGTTCTTGATAAAAAGAAAGATAAGGACTATAATAGTTTGTATACAGGTAAAATGTCTGCCTATAACTTTATGTATAAGAAGATAAAGAATATAGAGATTACGCCGGCTCAGCTCGCACTTGATCCATGTTCTGGTTCTGTTGTTATCACAGATCCAGATACAGGGGAGGTAAAGGCAATGGTTTCTTATCCAAGTTATAATAATAACCGCCTTGCGAATGGAATTGACTCTTCCTATTATGCATCGCTTAATACGGATTTATCTTCTCCAATGCTAAACAGGGCAACGCAGTCAAGGACAGCACCTGGATCTACATTTAAGCCAATTTCTTCCACAGCAGTTTTAGAAGAGGGGGTAGCGAATGCCTCTACATATGTGAAGTGTACAGGGATTTTTGATAAGATTTCACCGGCAGCTAAATGCTGGATTTATCCGAATGCACATGGATCTCTTAATGTAAGTGGGGCAATCGCAGTATCTTGTAACTTCTTCTTCTATCAGATGGGATATAATCTTGGTACAGTGAATGGAACGTATAATAGCCAGAGAGGTCTGACAAAGTTAAAGAAATATGCATCTATGTACGGTTTTAATCGTAAATCCGGAGTAGAGATTACAGAATACGAACCACATATTTCTGATGAAGATGCGATTCGTTCTGCAATTGGACAGGGTACACACAGTTATACACCAAGTCAGATTTCAAGATATGTAACTTCTCTTGTAAATCATAAGAATTTAATAGACCTCTCTCTTATAGAGAAGACAACAGATTCTTCGGGCAGTGTAATTACATCATATAAGAAGAGAACAGAAGAGAAGTTAGACATAAAGTCTTCCACATTTGATCTGATCAAAAAGGGTATGATTGGAGTGGTAAATGGTAAGGACAGTTCTATCAAATATCTGTATGAGAAACAGGGTATGAAGGTAGCAGGTAAAACTGGTACGGCACAGGAAAATAAAAAGCGTCCGAACCATGCATTATTTATATCTTATGCTCCATATGACAATCCAGATATTACCATGACTGTAGTAGTGCCAAATGGTTATACTTCAGCAAATGCGGCAGAGATTGCCAGAGATATCTATAAGTACTATTTTGGAAAGGCCAGCAAGGCAGAGAAAAAAGCAACAACAGCATTACTGCCTACAGGTTCAGATGGAAGTAATGATTAATGATGTACTCTCACAAATTCAAGTACAGAAAGATTCCGGGAGCACATGTTAGAAAACAGGAGGAGATATGAAAAGTTCCGTCATTATTAAAGGGAATAAATATGGATTTCAGATTGTGTTGAATCCGACACTTCCTTTTGAAGAACTTCTTCGGGAAGTCGGGAACAAGTTTAAGGAATCTACTCATTTTTTCGATTTAAATAAACCGATTGCAGTCAGTTTTACAGGACGTGAGCTCACGTCAGGAGAACAGAATCTTTTGGTTGATACAATATCTGAAAACAGCGGACTGAATATCAGTTGTGTGATTGATGGTGCAAAAGTATATGAGACGCAGTTCGCAAAGGTACTTAATGAGATAAGAGAAGAAGAAAAGAAGGAAAAGAAACGTCAGGAAGCAGAGTCTTTTCCGGAAAACCGCATTGCAAAGAATGGACAGTTTTACCGTGGAACATTACGTTCCGGACAGAAGATAGAAGTAGATGGAAGTATAGTAATTCTTGGGGATATTAATCCGGGGGCGCAGATTGTTGCAGGTGGCAATGTTGTTGTATTAGGCTGCCTTAAAGGAACGGTACATGCAGGCTATCCAGAGGATAATAGTGCTTTTGTAGCGGCACTTATGATGGAACCAATGCAGATTCAGATTGGCAGTTATATTGCGCGCTCGCCGGATCAGAGGGTGAAAAATACAAAGAAGAATGCCAAAAAGAAGAATCGTCAGGAACTGCTGGCAAAGCTTGCATTCGTGGAGAATGACAGTATTTTCATTGAGACGATTACGAGGTCGTTGATTAGCGAAATCAGTATTAGTTAATGAATATAAAGGAGAACAGAGATGAGTGAGGTAATTGTTATTACATCTGGAAAAGGTGGAGTTGGGAAGACCACTACAACGGCCAATATTGGAACGGGGCTTGCAAAACTTGGAAAGAAAGTTGTTATGATTGATACAGATATCGGACTTCGTAACCTCGATGTGGTTATGGGACTTGAGAATCGCATTGTATATAATCTTGTAGACGTTGTGGAAGGAAACTGTCGTTTAAAACAGGCATTAATCAAAGATAAGAGATATTCTAATCTTTTCTTGCTTCCATCGGCGCAGACAAGAGATAAAAGTGCAGTAAGTCCAGAGCAGATGAGAAAGTTAGTAGATGAATTAAGAAAAGACTTTGATTATATTCTTCTTGACTGTCCGGCAGGAATTGAGCAAGGCTTTAAGAATGCGATTGCAGGTGCAGACAGAGCAATCATTGTAACGACTCCGGAAGTTTCAGCAATTCGTGATGCAGACAGGATTATCGGACTTTTAGAGGCAGAAGAGCTGAAAAAGATTGAATTAGTTATCAATAGAATCCGCATGGATATGGTCAAGCGTGGAGACATGATGTCTGTAGAAGATGTTGTTGATATTCTGGCTATTGATTTAATTGGGGTTGTCCCAGATGATGAGAGTATTGTTATTGCAACAAATGAAGGAGAACCTCTTGTTGGTTCTGATACACAGGCTGGAAAAGCGTTTGCTAATATTTGTCATAGAGTGCTTGGAGAAGAAGTGCCAATTATGGAATTCGAGACAGAAAGCATTCTGAAAAAAATAGCAAACTTATTTAAGCGTGGCTATTAAAGGGGGAGAATCTAATGGGGTTCATGGATGGCTTTCTTAGAAAAAAAACATCGGGAAATACGGCGAAGGACAGGTTGAAACTCGTTTTAGTGTCGGATCGTGCAAACTGCTCGCCGGAAACGATGGAATTAATAAAAAACGACATAATAAAAGTGATTTCGAAGTACATGGAGATTGATACAGACGGATTAGATATTCAGATAACGCAGATGGAATCGGATGGCGGACACGGAAATGTTCCGGCAATTTATGCTAATATTCCGATTAAGGAGTTGCGGTCTCCAAGGTAGCGAATACAGGAGGACAAACATGTTAAAGCAGAAATACCAATTTAAAAATTATAATTGGGTATTGATAGGCGCGGTTCTCATCTTGAGTGGAATGGGAGTATTGTTTATCAATAGTGCGGACAGCAGCTACACGAGCAAGCAGCTAGTTGGACTTATATTTTGTACAGGAGTAATGTTGTTTTTGTCTGTTGTAAATTTTAATTTTGTATGTGGTTTCAACAGAGTTTTATATATGATTAATATTGTACTCCTTGTTCTCGTAAAGCTTGTCGGTGTTAGTGTAAATGGTGCACAAAGATGGATTAATCTTGGATTTACCAGACTGCAGCCATCAGAGCTGACTAAGATTATTATGATTATATTTGTGGCGGTATACATACAGGAGCATGAGGAAGATCTCATGGAGTGGAAAGTACTGCTTAAACTTGCTCTTTTATGTGCCCTGCCTCTTTTTCTGGTAGTAATAGAACCGAACTTGTCTACAACATTAGACATTACGTTTATTTTACTGTCTGTCATTTTTGTAGGTGGATTTTCAATGGCTTTAATTAAGAAATGGTTGAAGATCATTATACCAGTAATGATACCACTTGGATTTTTATTCATATGGTATATTCAGACACCGAATCAGATCTTACTGCATGATTATCAGGTTACCCGAATTATGACTTTCTTAGAACCGTCAAAATACTCATCCACATCAGCGTATCAGCAGGATAATTCTGTTATGGCAATCGGTTCAGGAAAGCTGTACGGAAAGGGATTAAATAATAATACCATAGCCGATGTTACTGTAGCAGATACCGGTTTTGTATCGGAACAGCAGACGGACTTTATTTTCTCGGTAGTAGGAGAGGAAACCGGTTTTGTTGGAAGTGTTATTGTTATTGCATTATTGGCTATAATAGTGATAGAATGTTTAAAGACGGCATATGTGGCAAAGAATATGAGCGGGCGGCTCATTGCCTCGGGAATGGCGGCGCTTATAGGCTTTCAATCATTTATAAACATTGGAGTGGCAACGGAATTTCTTCCGAATACAGGATTGCCGTTACCATTCGTAAGCTATGGATTAACATCACTTTTAAGTTATATGGCAGGTATAGGGATTGTGCTAAATATAGGATTACAAAGACATTACTAGGAGGGGAAATATATGAATATTGGATTAATCGCACATGATGGAAAAAAGAAACTGATGCAGAACTTTTGTATTGCGTATCGAGGAATTCTCAATAAGCATGAGTTGTTTGCTACAGCAACGACCGGAAGACTGATTGAGGAAGTGACCAACCTTACAATACACAAATATCTGGCAGGCCCGCTTGGCGGAGAACAGCAGATGGCTTCACAGATTGAACATAACCTTATAGACATGGTTATTTTTCTGCGTGATCCACAGAACCAGCAGGTTCATGAGCCAGATATCTTCAATGTTATGCATTTATGTGATGTACACAATATTCCACTTGCAACGAATCTTGCAACTGCCGAATTATTAGTTAAGGCACTTGAAAGAGGAGATCTTGAGTGGCGTGAGATGTACAGATAGGACAAAAAGAAAAGAGTGACTATGAAAAAGAAATTAATATGCACAATAAGCATTTTGGTTTTGGCAGCAGCATTATGTAGTGGATGCAGTACAGCGCCTTTTAAGATTACAGATTCTTTTGCCTCTTATTATGCAAAGAATAAAGAAGAGGTGGGGTCAGATCTTAAAGGCATGGCATCGGATCTGGCAGTGTTATCTGATTCAGAAGCGACCGATCCAAATTATCAGAGTAATGATTATGCGGATCTGCTCATCAATGACAGCACCAATGAAGTATTAGAATCTTATCATTGTTTTGATAGATTGTATCCAGCGAGTATTACAAAAGTCATGACAGCTTTATTAACATTAGAACATGGAAATATGGATGATGAAATTACGTTAAAACATGATATTAATCTGACGGAGAATGGAGCGGTTATCAGTACGCTTACGAAGGGAGACACTGTTACGGTAGGGCAGGTTTTTCATACAATGCTTATCAAATCAGCGAATGACTGTGCAGTGATACTTGCAGAGTATGTGGCTGGCTCCGAATCTAAATTTATTGACATGATGAATGCAAAGGCCAAAGAATTAGGAGCGACGCATACCCATTTCGTAAATCCGAATGGACTTCATGATAATAATCATTATACAACGGCGTATGATCTTTATCTGATATTTAAAGAAGCTGTAAAGTATGATACTTTTGTTGATACGGTATCTTCTAAAGATTATACAATGACATACACTACGCCGAAGAAAACACAAATTAATGAGTATATGCAGAGTACAAACTACTATCTGTTGAATGAATTCCCAGTGCCGGAGGGCGTTGTTATGTATGGTGGAAAGACAGGAACTACTTCCATGGCTAAGTCCTGCCTGATCCTAATGACAAAGAATAAAAAGGGAGAGCGTTTCTTTTCTGTAGTACTTGGAGCAGAAACAAAAGATATGCTGTACTCATCTATGTCACAGTTGTTAGAGAAAACTGCAAATTAAAGGTTGTGCTTTTATATGATATAAATTATAATATAGCATATAAGAAAGTGGCACGAGCCTTTCATATTACAAAAGAAAGGACTACGGTCCAATAACATATCTAAAGGAGGATATTCACATGATTGATATTATTGCAGGAGCGAAAGGAAAAGGAAAAACTAAAATTTTAATTCAGCAGGTAAATGATGACATTAAGCTGACAAAAGGCACGATCGTTTACCTTGATAAGAACAATAAGCATATGTATGAGCTTAGCAATCAGATTCGTCTTATCGTAGTTCCTGAATTTAATGTTACAGATACAGATATGTTCCTCGGATTTATCGCAGGAATTATCTCTCAGGATCATGACTTAGATAAGATTTATCTTGACAGTTTCCTTACAACAGCTTGTATCAAAGACAACCTTGACTATGCAGTTGAAAAACTGGATGCTTTATCCGAGAAGTTTGGAGTAAGTTTCGTAATCAGCGCTTCCGTAGATAAAGAAAATATGCCGGAATCTGTACAGAAATACGTTTCTCACGCATTATAATCCGATGTTATCTGATACAGAACCGTCCGGTAATATACATACATGGCGGATATCTGGAATTTGAATAAGATACGAAAAGGTTTAAGCTAAAATGGAAAAACAATATTATTACGCATATTCAAAGTATTTAAAAGAAAAATATGGAGAAAAGGTATATAAGCTTCCGGTAAATCTTCCGGTTACCTGTCCGAATAGAAAAGAGGGAGGCGGATGTCTCTTTTGTGCAGATGCAGGAACAGGATTTGAAGCAAAAGAAAGTACGATGCCTGTGTTAGAGCAGTTACAGTCCTCCAGGGAAAAAGTAGAGAAAAGGTATCATGCTCATAAGTTTATTGTGTATTTTCAAAATTATACAAATACGTTTTTGCCGCTGCCTGCCTTGCTTCAATATATGGAAGAGGCCGCTGGAATGGAGAATATCGTTGAAATTTCTCTTTCAACAAGGCCGGATTGCATAAGACAGGATTATTTGGAAGCATTTCAGAATTTCCGTGAGCGGACGGGTATTGAAGTTTCGATAGAATTAGGACTTCAGACAGTGAATTATCATACATTATCGGCTATGAACAGAGGACATGGTCTGGCGGAATTTATTAATGCTGTATTATTGATTGCGCCATATCATTTTCCAGTTTGTGTGCATATGATCTTGAATCTTCCAGGAGATACGATGGAGGATGCCAGAGAGTCTGCAAGAGTATTATCTGCACTGCCAGTTTCTATGGTAAAGTTACATTCTTTATATATTCCAAAGGAATGTGCATTATATAAAGAATATGAAGCGGGCAATATACAGATATGTTCGAAACAGGAGTATATAGAACGCCTGGCAGAATTTATCTCTCTTTTAAGAAAAGATATTGTTGTAGAGAGACTATTTAGCCGAATACCGGAAAAAGATTCTGCCTTTTCAAATTGGGGAAACAGTTGGTGGAAGCTTACAGATGAGTGGAAAGCACTTATGGAAGAACGGCAGTATGTTCAGGGGATACGCTGTGATTATCTAAATGGCGCGGCGCTAAATAGATGGGAGATGTAATATGGCCGGAAAAGAAAAGGGAAAGCTACATATACACATCAATCTTGGAACACTGGTGTTTCTTGTTATTGTAGTATATCTGATGGCATATATGCTTACCTATATTGGAAAAGATAAGCTTGCTATTTATGAGGTGAGTGCAAGCGATATTGTGGATAACATAGAAGGGACCGGAGTAATTCTTCGCCAGGAAAATCTGGTCAATGCAGCGCAGGATGGATATATTAATTACTATGTCCAGGATGGTGCGATGGTAAATAAAAACGGTGTAGTATATATGATAGATACTACCGGTGAGATTCAGGATTATTTAAAAAAAGTACTCGAAAAAAAGAATACAATGAGTCTTGATGAAAAAGAACAGATCATAGAAAAGTTAAAAATTTTTAGTGAGGGATATACGGATAATCATTTTTCCCTATCCTATGAAACGCAGAATGACATAAACAATACACTGTTAGATTATACGGATGCGATGTTGACAGAGCATAAAGCAGAATTGGAAGAAAAATATGGAAAAGATTCTTACGTTGAAGTAACCTCTGCACAGGAGGGACTGGTTTCCTTTGTGTCTGATGGGCAGGAGAATTTAAAGCAGAGCCAGGTGTCAGAAGAAACATTTCTTAGTAAGGCGAAGATGAGTGATCTTAGAACGAATAAGAAGCAAAAAGCCGGTTCTCCGGTATATCGTTTTATAAAAGGGCAGGACTGGCAGCTGATGGTGCCGGTTGGACAAAATGGTTATAACCGCCTCAAAAAAAGAGCAGAGGATAATTCATCCATACAGGTTACGTTTCAAAAAGATAATTTTACGACAACAACATCCTACCGCTGCCTGAAACAGAATGGAAAGTATTATGTGATACTGTCATTTGATAATTATATACAGCGCTATTTAAATCAGCGGTATCTGTCTGTATCACTTACATTATCAGAAACGAATGGATTAAAAATTCCGTCCAGTTCTCTTGTGAAAAAGAGTGTTTACAGAATCCCGAAAAGTTTTCTTGTGCACGGAGGCAATTCTGCTGAAAAAGACCAGCTTAATATTATGGAAACAAACAAAAAGGGAGAAAAAGTATTAAGACAGACTTCAGCCATTGTCTATAAAACAAATGATAAATATGCCTATGTTGTATCGAAAGATTTGAAGACCGGAATTATTATATCTGAGACGGATAAACAAAAGATATATACCATAAAAGACAGCGATAAGGTAGAGATTCTGGGGGTATATATGGTAAATAAGGGTTATGCGGTTTTTGCTCTGGTGGATATGGTTGAAAGGAATGGAGATTATTGCATTGTTTCTACTTCCGGCAGTAAAATAGAACTTTATGATAGAATTATTTTAAATAGTGATACAGTGAAGGAAGGCCAGGTGATTTACTGATGCTGAAGGAAAATTTAAAAAATGTACAAAACAACATAAAAAAAGCATGTGAACGTGTAGGAAGAAAACCGGAGGAAGTTACGCTTGTTGCGGTAAGTAAGATGAAACCTCTCTCTGATATTGAGGAACTTTTAGAGACAGGACAGCTTGAATATGGAGAAAATTATGTACAGGAACTGTGTGATAAATATGAGAATATTTCAAAACCGGTACATTGGCATATGATTGGACATTTACAGACAAATAAAGTGAAATATATTATTGATAAAGTAGAATTGATTCATTCTGTAGATTCCCTTCATTTGGCAAAACAGATTGAGAAAGAAGCGGTAAAAAAAGGTGTGGACGCACAGATACTTGTACAGGTAAATATCGCGCAGGAAGATACGAAGTTTGGTATCGACGGTCCAGAGGTGATGAGTCTTGTAGAAGAAATTAGCAAATTTCCACATATCCACATCAGAGGACTGATGACAAGTGCTCCTTTTGTGGCAAATCCAGAAGAAAATCGCTGTTATTTTAAGAAATTACACAAATTATTTGTTGACATTAGAGAGAAAAACATTGATAATGTATCTATGGACATTTTGTCTATGGGTATGACCAATGATTATGAAGTAGCCATTGAAGAAGGTGCAACAATGGTACGAGTTGGTACCGGAATCTTTGGGGCGCGGAATTATAATAAATAACAGGAGGTACATGGGGTGAAGTTCGCAGAAAAGTTCTTAAACATGATGAAGTTAAATGATGCTGATGACGAGACGGAACCGTTTGATGAGGAATATAACGAAGTAACCGAAGAAGAAGGTTATGACGAAGAAGAGATGGAAGATGAGGAAGAAGAACCTCATAAACCGATTCTTTCCTTAAGACGTAAGAAGAAAGATCTTACAGAATCACAGGAAGACGATGAGGACAGTCAGAGCAGAGTAATCCCATTTCATGGAAAAGAAGAAGAAGGTGAAAGTGTGAAAGTAATCAGACCTCAGACATTTAATGAAGCACAGATTGTAGCAGATTTCTTAAAGGAAGGCAAGACAATTGTGGTGAACTTAGAGGGAATCGAAATCGGACAGGCACAGAGAATCATTGATTTTATCGGTGGAGCAAGTTTCGCAGTAGATGGCTCTCTTAAAGCGATTTCTAATAATATCTTTATTGTGGCACCAGGTAATATTGAAGTATCTGGAGATTTAAGAGACGAGATTGTAAGCGAGGATATGTTGTCCCCGGAACTTACGAAGTTTTAAGCTGACATAGATGTCAGATACATAAAGCGAATACATAAAAGGTGATAAAAGAATAGTTGAACGAGAAAAGACAGAGGGGATATATGGAGGCCGTTCATATATCCCCTCTCTGTGTAAATATTTATTCTGGAGGGAACAATGGAAACAAAAAGATTAGAAGTAACTGCAGAGGGTAAAAAGGTATATGATATTGTAATTGAGAATAATTTTAATCAATTAGTAAAAGAACTTTCTGTTTTTGGAATAAAAGAACGGAAACTTTGCATCGTAACAGAAAGGCAGGTTGCATCTTATTACCTTGAGGAAGTGTGCAGTC
>ENA-OPWD01000959-OPWD01000959.1-human-gut-metagenome-genome-assembly--contig:-NODE-959-length-21638-cov-12.747162_pt1 | contig 21638 bp, 20 predicted proteins | sample MGYA00241502_ERZ501996 | MGnify/ENA primary metagenome ERZ501996 (study PRJEB25962, sample SAMEA2042011) | human gut metagenome | biome: human gut; feature: human-associated habitat; material: faeces... | reverse complement strand
CTGCGGCTGATGAAGGCCGATCACCAAAGCCAGCAGTATCGGCTGGAAGATCAGCTGCTGAAAGTTTTTCCGCGGCAGCTGGAACAGGATGCACAGCTGCTGGAAGGTTTTGCGCAGGATAGGGCAACGCTGGCGGCGAATCCCGAACCCGAAGCGGAGTTCGGCGGGCTGACCGTTCGCGGAAGTTTCATTGAAGAGAAGGAAGCGGCGGGCAAAGCCATACTTGCCGCGTGCAAGGAAGCCGCGCAGGGGAATCCGGTGGAGTTTGGCGCTTATCGCGGGCTGACCATGAGCGTCCAGTTCGATTCGTTTGCCAATAAATTCAGGCTCACCCTGCGCGGTGCAGTTTCGCATATCATGGAAGTCGGCAGCGACGCAAGGGGCAACATCACCCGCTTAACGAACCTGATTCAGACGCTTCCCGACCGAATGGCGAAGGTTCAAGCGCGCATTGATGCGACAAAGCAGCAGATGACAGCGGCGAAAGCGGAGCTGGACAAGCCCTTTCCGCAGGAGGAAGAGCTGAAAACCAAAAGCGCAAGACTGGCGGAACTGGATGCAGAATTGAACATGGATCAGCGCGCTGTCAGCCGAGAAAAGAGCGCAGAACAGGAACGATAATCCGAAAAGGAGGATGAAATGGACACGATTGCAATGACAGCCGTCTACCCGCACGATGCGGCATATGCCCGCGCGCACGGCGAACTGGCGGAGTACCGGAATGCGCGCCGAAGCAATATCGCCTGCAAGAATGCCATCGAGGAAGCGATTGCGAAGCATTTCGACGGGATGCACTTGGACGAAGCGTGCGTCAAGGAGGTGCTTGACCAATACGGCAGCGAGCGGGTAACGCTGGTGCTGGCGGCGACGGTGCAGGAAAAAGTCTGGGATGGACGCTTCTCCAATGCGAACAAGCGCTGGGCGCTCGAAAAGGAGATTCCCTGCGAGCCTGACCGCTGGAGTGCGTATGCCGTCGCCGCGCATCCGGTGATTCTGAATGACTTCATCAATCTGGCACGGCAGGAAATGCAGAAGCGCGAACGTCCGCCTGCTGCAAAAAACGAAAAAGCGATTCGACAGCCTTGCGCAAAGGCGTTTCAGGAGAGGGAATGAAGAAGGAGAACGCGCGGCGGTCGAAGATGCTTCACTTTGCCGTGACGGAAGAGGAAGCACGCATCATTGACGAAAAGATGAAGCAGCTGGAAATTCGGAACATGTCGGCGTTTCTCCGCGCGATGGTGCTGAACGGCTATGTCCTGAAACTCGATTTGCCGCAGCTTCGCGAAATGATTCGCCTGCTGGGGAATCTAACGAACAACGTCAACCAGATTGCCCGCAGGGTCAACGAACACGGCAGCATCTACGAATCAGAGATTGACGAAATTCAGGAGAAAGTCAATCAGCTGCTGGGCATGATGAACCAGATGCTTTCTACGCTCCAGCTGAACACGGTTTGAGGAGGGATTTCTATGCGCAAGAGAATCCTGAAAATCATCCTGTGCCCCGTGATCCTGCTGGCAAGGCTTATCTTGTGTGCCGCTGCCTTCGTCACTTCGCTGGCGGGTTCCGTTATCGGGCTGAGCGCATCGCTCTTTGGCATCCTGTCGCTGATGGCGTTTGTCACCGGCAGCTGGCAGAACGGGATTGCCTTCGCGGTGCTGATGCTGCTGGTAAGTCCCGTCGGTCTGCCCGGTATCGCCCATCTGATTTTGGAGAATGTCAGCCGAGTGCTTGGCTTTTTCGAGCGGATGCTGACGTGAAAAACGCAAAAATCATGAAACGCGCTTCTCTTCGGAGGGGCGCGTTTTTCTGCAATCAGGAGGATAACAATGGCGACCACCTGCATCATGTCGATGCACATCAACAAGGGCAAGACAATCGCCCAGTGCCTCAAAGCACGGCTGGATTATGTGAAAAACCCGGACAAGACCGAGCAGGGCAGGCTGATTTCTGCCTATGCCTGTGCGCCCGAAACCGCTGACCAAGAGTTTCTGCTGAACCGAAATGCCTATATCGCGAAAACCGGACGGCGCATTCACAATGAAGTGATTGCGTATCAGGTGCGGCAGTCCTTCCAGCCGGGAGAAGTAACGCCGGAGGAAGCCAACAAAATCGGCTATGAGCTGGCTTCCCGGCTGCTGAACGGGGATTTCGCGTTCCTCGTGGCGACGCATGATGACCATGCGCACATCCAGTATGTATGATGTAAAGGAAGATTTTAACCATCTTCCACGGTATGCTGCCCCATGGGAACTGCACACAAAAAGCAGTTATGGAGGAAGGAAAAATCTTCGTGTCCATAACTGCCCGCTATAATTTGAAAGGAGCGATCTGTATGAAATTGACGTACCACCGCAGTGGGGACTACCTGCTTCCTAATCTGGCTGTTCCAGATGCACCCATTTCACTTGGAAAGTATGGCCGGATGCGCGCAGCCTATCTGAAAGAACATAAACCCATACTGTATAACAACCTGCTGCTTTCCGGCAAGCTGACTAAACATCTTGCTGAAGTGGATACGGCCTGTCAGGAATATCTTGAAACACTCTTGCCACAAATGATGCAGCACGAGGGCGTTGATGAAGCACTCAAGGCATGTGACCAGATGGAATGGGTGCGCAGGATGAACAGTATTCAGAACCGTGCGGAAGAACTGTTGCTAGACGAACTGGTTTACGCTTAAAACGCATGGAGGGAGAACGTGATTATGCAGCCACTTTTTTGCCTCCATGCGCAGTCAGATTCTCTCGGATATGGCGCAAGGCTTCCTTTTCAATGTGTTTTGCCCGACTGATGCTTAAGCCGTAATCTCTCGCTGCTGCTGCCAGCGCACAGGGTTCACCATCGAAGCCAAAGCGATGGCGAACCCATGCGACATCGCGCAGCGATACAAGCTGCATGGCGTTGCGAAGAGCCATCATCTGTTCTTTGTCCAGATAGAGCTGTTCTGGTGTTTTCCGGTACATGGCCCAACTGGGGACGCAATAAGCAAACAATGCTTTTTCAATCGTCTGCTGGTTTTCTTCCAGTGAAATCGTGCTGACTTCCGGGTGGACTTGTCGGAGGGCATCAAGCATCGCAGTCCGCAGAATAATGGTAGCATACGTCTGAAATTTGCCTTTTTCTGGGCAGTAACGTTTCGCCGCATCCAGCAGGGCAATTCGCCCTTCCTGCTCATAGTCGTCACAGCTCAGGATGGTATTGCTATGGTGCTTCGCAAACTGCATCGCTACAGCGCGAATAAGTGTTGTATTTTGCTCAATCAACTGGGAACACACCTCACATTTTCCCTGCTGGATCATCAGGCACAGCGCTTCATTTGTGATGGGCGATCATCTCCATCTGAATCGCGTAAGTGGCGCTCATGTAGTTCCAGATAGCCTGTTTAAGCTGATCGGCTGCGCCGCTTAATTGCGCCTGATATTTCGCCGGAACGGTGATCTGGTCCAGCGAAGCTGAAAGCATCCCCATGACGCCTTCGGGATTGAGTTGCAGCCCGTTTCCCTGCCGCGGATATTCCTTCGTAATTTCATTCATCTTCTGTTTCGTCAGCGCTGCGGTCTGCTTTACACGTTCCGGCCCGTCCTGTTTCATCTCTGCAAGTATCTGGCGAAAGTTTCGCGTGATATGATCGGCTTCATCCGCATAGATAGGACGCTTGAGCGCCTGTACCTCTTGGACAGCTTCTCGAACGGCAGGTATATCCTCCGGATTCGTCTGCCCGTGTTCCAGCATCAGACTGCTCATAGAATTGTACATCTGGTTCTGCGCAGCAACGCCGGAGGCGAGAACGCCCTCCTGATAGAGTGCGATTTGGCGCGTCAGTTCTGCAAATTTCTGATTTTCCAGAAGCTGACAGACCACGGAACGATTTACTTTCCCCTGATAAAGATTGACAGCCGCTTCCACAGATAAGCCCAGCTGCTCAATGTCATGGTTGTTGCGGGAAGGAATATCCGTTAATCCCAGCAGAAAATCCGTAGAGACCTCAAAGTAGTTGGCAATAGCAACAAGATTCTGGCTGGACAGCTTGCTTGTCTTTTCAGACATGACACGACTCAGTGTGCTTCTGTCCATACCAATCGCCTGCGCCAGCTCAACCTGGGTGATATTTCGATGCTTGCACAGGTCACGGATTCTATCCATTGTATTTCCGGGGAGCCATTTTTCCTGCATCTGTTTGTCCTCCTGAGTTTTCTTGTGTCGTATCATAGCAGACACTATGACCTAAGTCAAATTTGTTGCACATTTGCATCAGCAAAGCAGGCTAAAGTGAAATTGTTGAAAAAGCGCCACTTTTTAGCCGATTCTCCATTTCTCCCCGTATAAGTAAGTAGTGCGTAAAAATCTTCTTTTGCACCATTGAAACCTAAAAAAGCTGAAGAAGGAGGAATTTTATTGAAAAGTAATTTGATTACGGCGCTGTATGAGCGTCTGTCCCGGGATGATGATCTCGATGGAGAAAGCAATTCCATTGTTAATCAAAAGCGCTATCTGCAAAACTATGCTGATGAACATGGTTTCACCAACTGCAAACATTATACGGATGATGGATGGAGCGGCGGAAACTTTGACCGTCCCGGATGGAAGAACCTGATTGCAGATGTAGAGGCCGGGAAAGTCGGGGTGATTCTGGCAAAAGATATGAGCCGCATTGGGCGCAATTACCTTGAAACAGGCTTCTACACGGAGGTTGTGTTCCGCAAGCACAATGTTCGCTTTATTGCCATTGCTAACGGCGTGGACAACGATCAACCTGAAACAGGTGAATTTGTGCCATTCTTGAATATCATGAATGAATGGTATCTGAAGGATCAGTCCAAGAAAATCACAGCGGCCTATCAGCTGCGCGGAAAATCCGGCCTGCCGACAAATAATAACTGCTTATACGGTTATCGAAAAGACCCGAATGTTAAACACCACTGGCTGGTTGACGAGGATGCGGCGGCGATTGTACGCCGAATCTATCAAATGGCCTGCGAAGGACATGGCCCATATGAGATTGCCCGTATCCTCACCAAAGAAAAGGTGGACAGTCCCGGCTATTACTTTACGAAGCACGCCTACGGCTTGCGCCGAGACTATATGAAAGAAACACATGCCCATGACTGGAACGGAGAAACGGTCTCCAGAATCTTAGATCATCAGGAATATATGGGACATACAGTCAACTTTCGTTCCAGTAAACGATATTACAAGGATACACGACACGCTAACCCGCCGGAAAAGCTGCTGATTTTTGAAAACACCCATGAACCTATTGTGACAAAAGAAACATGGGAGCTTGCTCAATGTGCGCTGAAAAGCAAAAAGCGCACCGATACACTAGGCGTAGCGAACCCCTTGACGGGCTTGCTCTATTGTGCAGACTGCGGGCAGCGGTTGTATAATCACCGCCGCGGGCCGCAAAATGCGCAAGGTGTTTTTCAAAGTGATTCCTATAATTGTTCAACCTATATGCTTTCCAGGAAAAGGGAAACCATGGAATGCTCATCCCATCACGTCTCGACAAAGGCGTTAAGAGCCTTGATCTTGAAAACGATTCAGACGGTCAGCCGTTATGCGCTCTCCAATGAAATGGAGTTTACGCGCAAGGTTCGAGAAGCCTCTGCCTTGCAGCAGGCACAAGAAGTAAAAGAAGCAAAAGCCAGAATCCGCAAGGCACAGAAGCGCTGCAAAGAATTGGATGTGCTGATTCAGAAGCTGTATGAATCGTATGCGCTCAACAAAATTACGGAAAAGCGTTTCGATGATTTTCTTGCAGCCTATGAGCAAGAACAGGCTGAACTGAAAGCCGTTCTGGAAACGGATACGGGAGAGCTTCAGGCATATGAAGCCGATTCCGATCATATCGCTTCTTTTCTTAAACTGGCTAGAAAATACAGGGATACTGATGAGCTGACCACACCCATGATCTATGCGTACATTGAAAAGATCATTGTCCATGCGCCGGAAAAAATCAACGGGGAGCGGCACATGCAGCTGGATATTTACCTGAAATTCATCGGCAATTTTCAAGTGCCGCAGGCCGCCCCAACGGCAGAGGAAATCGCCGCAGAAGAAAAGCGCAGACAGCAGCGGGCAAAGAATCGGGAGAAGGTTGCCCGCTGCATGGAAAAGAAGAAGCTGAAAGCTGCACAGGAACAGGAGGATGCCAGACATGAAAATGACAGCGCTGTATGAGCGCATATCCCGGGAGGACAGCAGTACCGATACCGCCCTTTCGATTCTTCGGCAGAAAGAATACCTTGAAGCCTATGCCGCTGCAAATAGCTTTGAAAACTGTCAGCATTATACGGATGATGGATTCAGCGGACGAAACTTTGAACGCCCCGGCTGGCAGCAGCTTATCGCGGATATTGACAGTGGGAAAATCGGAGCTGTGCTGGTCAAGGATATGAGCCGCATCGGACGCGATTACCTGCAAACGGGCTTTTACACAGAAATTTATTTCAAAGAGAAGGACGTGCGGTTTATCGCCATTGACAGCCATGTAGACAACAGCCGTTCAGACAGCTTCGAGTTTGCTCCCATGCTGAACGTTTTGAATGAAATGTATCTGCACGATCTATCCAAAAAGATCAGCATTGGATTTCATGCCAAGGGAATGTCAGGACGACCGCTGGCCTCGACACCGCCATTTGGCTATGCGCGAGACCCAAACAATAAAGACCATTGGATTATTGAGCCTGAAACAGCAGCCATTGTACAGAGAATTTTTGAACTGGCGGCAGCAGGCATCAATCCACATCGCATTGCCAAAACGCTGCAAGCCGAGCAGCGTATTACGCCAGCTACATATTTTCGCCGCATAGGCATGGGCAACCGATGCCATGCCAGAAAGGAAGAAACGGGAGACTGTGACTGGCAGCGGGCAACGGTTATCAGCCTTTTGAACAGGCGCGAGTATCTGGGAATGATGGTCAATTTCAAAACGTATCTGCCCTCTTATAAAGCCAAAAGGATCAGTAATCCAATAGAGAAGCAGGTGATTTTTGAAAATACACATGCGGCGCTTGTGGATATGCAGACATGGGAAAAAGCTCAGAAAGTGTTTGCAAAGTCTCAAAGGAGAAGAACCGAAAATGCCGACAGCTGTTTTAAGAACTTTGTATTCTGTGCCCGGTGCGGTGCACCCATGCACAATCTCCACTATGCACAGCGCTTGAAAACTGGGAATATTTGTTACTATGACTATTTTGTGTGCTCGACCTATCAAAAGTCTGATCATTTAGCGCAGCGGCAATGTATTCAGAACATGTTTAGCGCAAAGGTGCTTCGCTCCCTGCTGAAAGAAACAATTCAAACGGTCAGCCGGTATGCGCTGACTAATCAAGAGGAGTTTCTGGCACGGCTGCAAGGCGAAATACTAGTAGAGCAGCCGGAACGGGCAAAACAGCTTAAGAACGGGATGGCGGCAAAGCATAAAAGGATCACAGAACTGAACCGACTTTTGAAAAAGCTCTATGAAAACTATGCGCTTGAAAGAATCCCGGAAGCACGGTTTGATACGCTGTCTGCCCAGTATGAGAAGGAGCAGATGCAGCTTGAAGACGCAGTTTTAGAGGAACAGCGTCAGCTGGATGAAATGCACTCTGGAAAAGCTAAGGTTGAACAGTTTATGGCGCTTATCGAGCGTTACCGTGATTGCACAGAATATTCCGATGAGATACTGCGTCAATTTGTGGAAAAGGTTGTTGTTCATGAGACAACAAAGGACGAGGACGGCGAACGTTCCCGTGAGATTGAAGTGTATTTGAATTTCATTGGGAAGTTTGACGTTCCCGTACAGCCCATCGAGCTTTCGCCAGAAGAGCAAAAACATCAGGAGGCGTTGAAAAAGCGAAGAATCCATGCAAGAAATAAACGTGCGCAAAAGCGTCAGGAAAAGCTGAGCGCACAGCTTAAAAACGAATCCCAAATCTGAATCAGAAAACTGAACAGGTGTAAAAGCGATGCCCCGCTATGATGCTGGGTGCATCGCTTTTTGCATTGACTGGAAAGGAGCTCCTATGACTGAAAATCGTATGCCCACGTTTACCTTTACCCAGCGAATTGGCAACACAAATTTCACCGTTCATGCATACTGCAACAATGATGTTGCTGTCACCTATGAGGACAAGTTGCTGGAACTGATTCGCAGCGGTGCGTTGCAGATGAACGCTTCTGCAATGCAGGAAGAACCGCCTGCCGAACATGCAGCGTGAACCGAAAAAGCAAAACGGCACGATTCTATTCTGAGGAGGAATGCTTCATGGCATCTGAACGAATTGAAAAATTGCTTGCGGCACAGCAAAAGGCCGAAGCGCAAAAACGGAAAGCGGAACAGCAGCTCAAAGCAGCAAAACACAAAATCTCCATACAGCGCAGCAAAGAGCGGACGCACCGTCTGTGCGAACGCGGCGGGCATTTGGAGCATTACCTGCCAGCACCCGAACTGCTGACGGATGAAGATGTATTCCTGCTGATTGATTACTTTTTTTCATCTCCCCGTGTACGTTTGCTGGTGGAGCAGATGACCGCCAGCCGCCGCGGAGAAATCTCGCAAAGCCCCAAAGAGCTGATCGAAGCGGCTGTCCAACGGATGCCGAAACCGTCCCTACAAAGCGCGAGTCGCCCTAGCGCAGACGAGGAGAACGCGGAGAGCAGCGCAAGCAACGCCCCCCCGTGAGGGCGCACTTATACGCATCTTCGATGCGCCGTGCGTTCTCCGAAGGCCCCTGCGGGGAGCTCGATGCCCTTGGCATCAACAGGGACAAGCCCCTGCGCCGATGGCATCGGCTACCCCATAGTGGCGCTTTGTACCATGAAACGGAGGTGAATTCATGCCCTGCCCGACAGGGAGTTTCAAGATTATCAGTCGCGGGAAAGGCCAATCCTGTATGGCTTCATGTGCGTATTACTCTGGCGAAAAGAAATATTCCGAATATGAGTGCTGCTGGAAATATCCGCACAGCAGTCCGGCGCGTGTGAAGTTCGTCGAAGTCATGCTGCCGACCAACGTGCCGAAAGCATATGCCGACCCGCAGACACTCTGGAACGCAGTGGACGCAGCAGAGACAAGCGTTAATGCACAGACAGCGCGCTCGATGCTCTTTGCCTTGCCGCGTGAACTGACCTATGAGCAGAACCTCGCCCTTGTCCGCAATTACTGCCAAAGGGAGTTTGTAGACAAGGGCATGGTCTGCAATTTCTTTTATCACGATAAGGGCGATGGCAATCCGCACGTTCACATCATGCTGACGCTTCGCGCAATGGATGGGAACGGAAAGTGGCTGCCCAAATCAAAGAATATTTACGCGCTCGATGAAAGCGGGAACCGCATCCGTACCCCAAATGGAGGTTGGAAACGTATCAAGGTCAATACCGTTGACTGGAACGAACAAAAGTACGGCGAAATCTGGCGGCAAGATTGGGCAGCAGCACAAAACGCAGCGCTCGAAGCAGCCGGACGGATGGAACGTGTCGATATGCGCTCCCTTGAACGGCAGGGAATTGAAGATCGTCTGCCACAAAAGCATCTTGGCCCAACCGCTTCTGCGTTGGAACGTAAAGGCATTTCTAGTAAACACGGCGATGAGAACCGAAAGATCATTAGCCTGAATGCACTGCTGGCCTCGTTGCAAAAAACCGTTCATGCTATCGGCGCATGGCTGGATAACTTGCGCAATGCAATCAGCCGTCAGCAAATCATAGAAAATCCTGATGATTATCCGTTGAGCGATGTGCTTATCGCTTATTTGGATATGCGAAAAAACGAGCGCGAAGGGTGGGGCCGCTACGCGCAGGAAAAAGGCGCTGTCCATGACATTAAGGACGGATTCCAAGCGGTTTCTTTTCTCACCAGTCATGAGATTTATACGGTTGGTCAGTTGGGGCAACGCATCCAAGCAACGCGGCAAACATTTTCTAAAATCAAAGCAGAAGCAGCGGTGAAGGCACGCAGGATCCGCGACATCGACGCGCTATTTACGGCAATCCAGACAATCAAGGAATTAAAGCCGCTCCAGCAGGAATACGAAAGCATCCATTGGCACGGCAAGCGTGAAAAATTTAAGGCTGAACACGGCGAAGCATTGAGCCGTCTGCAAAAAGCTGTTTGGCTGTGCGAAAAGCTCATCAAGTCGCTTGGGCTTGCTTCTCCTATCGACAAGGAGCAGCGCATGGCGCTGAAAGCCGAACGTGCACAGCTTGAATCGGAGTGCGAAGTCCTTCTTTCTAAACTCGAAGAAGTCAAAAGCGAATTGACGGAGCTGAACCGCATCCGATATTGGACGCGCAAGGTTATTCCCGATGCATTGCCGCACGTTTTGGATGGACGGGTTTCGGTTGAGGATGCGATGGAAACGGCGAGTAATCGGAAAGAGCTGGAGCAGGTCGAGGATGAAGCGGTGCAGATGGCCGCGCGTCAGCCGCAGGAACAGGAAAAACAGAAGGTGAAACAGCAGGGAGAGATTGCTTCTCTATAAGGAAAAAACAGGAGACGCCCCTTCGGCGTTTACGGCCAGCGGCGGCGAACCTTTCTGAAGGAGCACCACCGGGTATTGTATGATAACCTGCTGAATACTGGGACGTTGTACGATCATCTTGTGGACATTTAGGGGCAGGCGCATGGCGATGGCCTCCACCTGTTTTGTATGCAGAAAAAGAATAATGCTGCTTTGCAATGGCATTGTTCTGAGCTCTGTTGACATTATTCTTTTGCTTGGGTATAATGTACTTGTGATTTTATGCGTGGAGGTATCCCCTATGGCTGAAATGATCTCAGTAAGAGAGGCAGCAGTGCGCTGGAATATAACGGAGCGGAGAGTTGCGACGCTCTGCAAGAATGGGAGAATTTCCGGTGCGAAAAAGCAGGGCAATCGTTGGCTGATCCCCGCTGATACGAAGAAGCCGGCGGATCAGCGGCTCAAGACGGGCGCTTTCCGCAAGACGGAGCGCGCGCCGAAGCTGCCCCTGCCCATCGGCGTGTCCAACTATTGCCTTGCATCGTCGGAATACTACTACATCGACAAGACGATGATGATCAAGGACTTCATCGACGAGCGTCCGATGGTGACACTGTTTACCCGCCCACGGCGTTTCGGCAAGACGCTGAATATGGATATGCTGCGCACCTATTTTGAAAAGAGCGATAAGGATACCTCCGTCTACTTCCGGGATAAGAAGATCTGGGCCTGCGGCCAGAAGTACCGGGATTATCAGGGCAAGTATCCCGTGATCTTCCTGACCTTCAAGGATGTGAAGTTCGACACTTGGGAGGAGACCTTTGCGGCCATTCGGGATATTTTCGCAAAGGAGACCCGGCGGCACAAGGAGCTGCTGACCAGCGATAAATGCGACGAGTACAGCAAAAAGACCTATGAAAAGCTGGCAGACGGCAAGGTCGGCGAGGTAGAACTGGCTTCGGCGCTGCTGGATCTCTCCGCTATGCTGCACAAGCACTATGCCGTTGCGCCCATTATCATCATCGACGAGTACGACACCCCCATCCAGCAGGGCTATCAGAAGGACTATTACGACAAGATCATCCGGTTTATGCGAAACCTGTTTTCCGGCGGGTTCAAGGATAATCAGCACCTGTCTTTCGGCTTCCTCACCGGCATTCTGCGGGTGGCAAAGGAGAGTATTTTCAGCGGGATGAATAACCTGTCCATCAACTCCGTGCTGGACAACAAATACAGCGCCTACTTCGGCTTCACCGCCGACGAGGTGATGAAGATGACGGAATACTACGGCGCTGCCGATAAGTATGACGAGATTTGCCAGTGGTACGACGGCTACCGCTTCGGTAAGACGGAGATTTTCAACCCGTGGTCGGTGGTCAACTACTTCAGCAATGAGTGTGAGCCAAGGCCCTTCTGGGTTTCCACCGGCAGCAACGATATTATCGGGGAAGTGCTTGCTCAGGCGGACGAGGAGATTTATAACCGTCTGACCTCGCTGGTCAACGGCGAGACCTTCACCACCTTCATCGACACCGGCGTGATCTATCCGCAGATCAAAAGCAATCCCTCCACCATTTACAGCTTCCTGCTGGTGACCGGCTATCTGAAGGCACTGAAAACCACGCCCTCCTTCAGCGGCGATTTTATGTGCGAGGTCTCCCTGCCCAACCGGGAGATTTCTCTGGTGTATAACAAGGAGATTTTGCAGCGGTTGGAGAATCTGATCCCGCCGTCCACGGCGATTTCTGTTCAGGAGGCCATCTTCTCCGGCGATAACGCACGGCTGAAAGCGCAGATACAGACGCTGCTGACCCAATCGGTCAGCTCCTTCGATACCGCCGGGGAGAACTTCTACCACGGCTTTATGCTGGGGCTGTGCGCCCTGCTGGGCGGCGCTTTCGTGACCTCCAACCGGGAATCCGGCGACGGGCGCTATGACATTCAGTTGAAGCCCACGAAAAAGGGACTTCCGGGCATCCTGATTGAGCTGAAAGCGGAGAAAAATTGCAGCGATGAGCAGCTGAAAAAGCTGTCCGAGACGGCCTTGCAGCAGATCAACGATAAGAAATACGAAACCGAGCTGACGACCGCCGGGGTCAGGACGATTTATAAATACGGCGTGGCCTTCAGCGGTAAAAAGGTCGAAGTGGCAGTAGGGTGAGGAGAGAAAGCAATGGTTAACGAAAAAAGCAGCGCCGTGGGCGTGAATATACAGGAAAAGGCCACGATGATCTGGAATGTGGCGGATGTGCTTCGCGGGCCGTTTAAGCCCCACGAATATGGCCTTGTGATCCTGCCGATGACGGTGGTCAAGCGGTTTCACGACTGCCTGCTGCCCACCCACGATGTGGTAATCGAGCAATATGAAAAAGTCAAGAAGCTGGCGGTTATCGACGGCTTTCTGACCCGTGCCTCCGGCTATCAGTTCTATAACACCAGCCGGTTTACTTTTGAGAGCCTGCTGGCCGACCCGGACAACATTGAGGCGAATTTCCGGGACTATCTGGCCGGGTTCTCCGGCAATGTGCAGGATGTGCTGGCCAAGTTCGATTTTGACAACATCATTCGCCGTATGGTGGAGTGCAACAGCCTGTATCTGGTCATCAAGGAGTTCAACTCCCCCAAGGGCTACCTCGGCCCGGACAAGATCAGCGCCGTGGACTGCGGCTATATCTTTGAGGACCTCGTCAAGCGTTTCTCCGAGTCCTTTGGCGAGGAGGCCGGAGCGCACTTCACCAGCCGGGACATCATCTACCTGATGACCGACCTGCTGCTGTGCGACGCCAAGCTGGATGACGGCAATGTGACCGTATACGACATGACGATGGGCACCTCGCAGATGCTTTCCTGTATGGAGGAGCGCATCCACGAGCTGAACAGCGATGTGGAGGTGACCTGCTTCGGGCAGGAGTTTAACCCCTCCACCTTCGCCATTGCAAAGGCGGATATGATGATCCGGGGCGGCGACCCCAACAATATGCGGTTCGGGGATACGCTCTCCGACGATCAGTTCCCGGGCTTCACCTTCCGGTACTGCATTTCCAATCCGCCCTTCGGCATCGACTGGAAGCGGGAACAGAAGGCGGTGGAGGCCGAAGCCGCCAAGGGCGAGCTGGGGCGCTTTGCGCCCGGTCTGCCGAAAATCAGCGACGGACAGCAGCTTTTTGTGCTCAACGGCCTGTCTAAGCTGGCGCCGGGCGGCAAAATGGCGATCATTCAGAACGGCTCGCCTCTGTTTGCCGGCGATGCCGGGAGCGGCCCCAGCAACATCCGCCAGTATATCCTGGAAAACGATTGGCTGGACGCCATCATTCAGCTTTCCACCGACCAGTTTATGAACACCGGCATTTCCACCTATATCTGGGTGCTGTGCAAGGACAAGCCCGCCTACCGCTGCGGCAAGGTGCAGCTCATTGACGCGTCCCACTGCTACGAACAGCGCCGCAAATCCATTGGCACCAAGCGCAACGACATCAGCGACCATTGCCGGGAACTGATCGTGCAGGCCTACGGCGAATACCGGAACAATGCCGTGTATGGGGATAAATCCGGCGTGTACTGCGAGAGCAAGATCTTCGGCAGCGAGGAGTTCGGCTACAACAAAATCGTTGTGGAGCGCCCGCAGCGGGACGAAAACGGCGAGATCGTGATGAAGCGGGGCAAGCCGGTGGCGGACGCCGCCCTGCGGGACACCGAAAATGTGCCGTTGGTGCAGGATATCGACGCCTACTTTGCCCGGGAAGTCCTGCCCTACGCCCCGGATGCGTGGATTGACAAGAGCAAGACCAAGGTGGGCTATGAGATACCGATGACCCGCTATTTCTACGAGTATCAGCCGCCGGAGCCGGTGGACGACATTGTGGAGCGGATTCAAACGCTGGAGCGCGAAATTGCCGACAGCCTGAACGCGATGTTCCATAAGGAGGGCTGACGGCAGATGCGTGAAATGAAAGATAGCGGTATCGCTTGGATTGGGGCTATACCAAATCACTGGAAAGTTTCGAAGATAAAGCAGATTGTATGCTGGAAAAGCGTGAAAGGACAACCCGATTTACCTGTTTTGTCGTTATATAGAGATTATGGAGTTGTTCCTAAAGATAGCAGAGATGATAACCATAATGTAACATCATTAGATACTTCTGGGTATAAAGTAGTTGAGCGCGGCGATTTAGTTATTAATAAAATGAAGGCGTGGCAAGGTTCTCTGGCTGTTTCTGAATACAATGGAATTGTGAGCCCCGCCTATCATATTTGTAAAATAACTTCAGAAAAAATCTGTAAAAAGTACCTTCATTACCTACTGCGTGATGCTTCTTATCTGCCTGAATATATGCGCCTTTCAACGGGACTGAGAGTTGGCCAGTGGGATTTGTCTTTTGATGATTTCAAAAATATACCGTTTTTGGTACCACCGCTTGCCGAGCAAGATCGCATTGCGGCGTTTTTGGATGCAGAGTGCGCCGAAATTGACGCTGTGTTGGAAAAGACCCGTGCGTCCATTGAAGAATACAAAAAGCTGAAACAGGCGGTCATTACGCAGGCAGTCACTAAGGGTGTCCGTGGGGATAGACCGATGAAGGATAGCGGCATTGAATGGATTGGAGAGATTCCGGCGGAGTGGGATGTTTTGAATCTTGTTGCGCATACTTCAATGCTTACCCCGATGCGAGATCGTCCTGAAAATTTGGATGGTCCTATTCCTTGGGTCCGCATTGAGGATTTTGAAGGAAAGTACATTGAATCATCAAAAGCAGGATTAGGCGTTTCGATGAAAACCGTTAAAGAGATGAATCTAAAAGTTTATCCTGTCGGAACGATTTTATGCACTTCCAGTTGCATTATGGGAAAATGCGCTATTGTATCAAGAGAACTCGTTTCTAATCAACGATTTATTGGAATAATCCCAGATCGAACCACAGATAAAACTTACTTGTACTACCTGATGACATCTAATGCAGAACGGATGAACTTCTTATCTACCGGTGCATTGCAGGCCAATCTGTCGCGCTCTGCATTTGAGCACTTAAAAGTTCAATTTCCACCATACAGTGAGCAACAAGAAATTGTGGCTTATCTAGATGATAAATGCGAAAAAATCGATGCGTTGATTGCCAGGAAACAGCAATACCTCACCGAAATCGAAAACTACAAGAAATCCTTGATTTATGAGTATGTGACGGGCAAGAAGGAGGTTGTATAAATGAACCAGTTCTACAACATTTGGAACTATGACTATATCCAGAAGCAGGCGCAGCAGCATCATTATGCACAGGTCAAACAGGTACAGGATACAGCGAAAGCTCTGTATGATTTTCTGGATGGCTATGACAAAATCGAGCCAGCTTACCAGCAGCAAGCAATGAACGAATTTTGTGCAATTCTTTTTGATTATTTCAACAAGCATAACAGAGGATAATATTTCATAAGGGGAACGAACTATGATTACCACCGAAAAACGCTTTGAAGCGGATATAGAATCCTTCTTTCTCTCCCCGGCGGGCGGATATACCAAGGGCGCGGATACCTATGACGCGAAACAGGGGCTCTATGTGCATACCCTGATCGACTTTGTTCAGCGCACCCAGCCCAAGGAAAGGGCGCGTTTCGAAAACGCCAATCAGGTGGACCCGGTGCGGAAGTTCTGTACAGCGTTCAACACCGCCTGCGAGACGGAAGGACTGCTCTCTGTCCTGCGCCACGGCTTCAAGCACCGCGGACTGCGTTTTCGGGTGTGCTATTTTAAGCCGGAGTCTGCTCTGAATCAGGTGGCGGCTGCCCAGTGGGCGGCCAACACCATCGAGTGCTATCGCCAGTGGTACTTCTCCGCCGACACGAAAAAGAGCGTGGATATGGTGCTGGTGCTCAATGGCATCCCGGTATTCGCTTTTGAATTAAAAAACCAGTACACCGGTCAAACAGTGGACGATGCCAAGCGGCAGTGGATGTATGACCGCGACCCGCGGGAGCTTTGCTTCCAATTCAACAAGCGTATTCTTGCCTATTTCTGCGTGGATCACACCGAGGTGTGGATGACCACAAAGCTCGCCGGAAAGAACACCTATTTCCTGCCCTTTAACCAGGGCTCCAACGGAGCCGGAAACGACGGCGGCAAGGGCAATCCGCCTAACCCGGATGGCTATCCGACGGCATATCTTTGGGAGAATGTCTTTCAGAAGGACAGTATGATGGACATTATCCAGAAGTTTATGAACCTGAAGGACGGCAAGACGCTGATCTTCCCGCGCTATCATCAGCTCGACGTGGTGCGCAGGCTGCTGGCCGATGTCCGGCAGAACGGGGCGGGGCATAATTACCTGATCCAGCACAGTGCCGGAAGCGGCAAATCCAACTCCATTGCGTGGACGGCATATCGGCTGGCATCGCTGTTCAATTCGGAGAACAAGCCGGTGTTTTCCAGTGTGGTCGTCATCACCGACCGCACCGTGCTGGATGCACAGCTGCAAGAGACCATCTCCGGATTTGACCACACCCTCGGCGCCATTGAGACCATCGGGGAAGATAAAACCTCCAAGGATTTGCGGGACGCCATCAACGGCGGCGTGCGTATTATCGTCACTACCTTGCAGAAGTTCCCGGTCATCTATCAGGAAGTGGACAAGGTGGCGGGGCGGAATTTTGCGATTATTGTGGACGAGGCTCATTCCTCCCAGACCGGCAGCTCGGCGCTGAAGCTGAAGGCCGCCCTTGCGGATACCGAGGATGCTCTGCGGGAATATGCCGAGATTGAGGGCAAGACCGAAGAAGAACTGGACCCGGACGACCGCCTGATGCGGGAGATGACCGTTCATGGGCGGCATAAGAACCTGTCCTTCTTTGCCTTTACCGCAACGCCCAAGGACAAAACCCTGGAGCTGTTCGGCACGGAATATGAGGACGGCAGTTTTCATCCGTTCCACATATACAGTATGCGGCAGGCCATTGAGGAAGGCTTCATTCTGGATGTGCTCCAGAACTATATGACCTATGATACCTGCTTCAAGATCGTCAAAACCTCCGAAGATAACCCGGATGTACCCGCCAGCCGTGCGGCTAAAGTGATCCGCAAATATCAGGAGCTGCATCCCTACAACATCTCGCAGAAAGCGCAGATCATCGTAGAGACCTTCCGCGAAACCACCAGAAACAAGATCGGCGGCAGGGGTAAAATGATGGTCATCACCTCGTCCCGCCTTGCGGCAGTGCGCTACTATCACGAGGTCAAGCGCTACATAAAGGAACAGAAATACGACGATGTGCAGGTGCTGGTGGCCTTTTCGGGCGCTGTGCAGGACGGCGATACGGAGTACACCGAGCCGAAGCTGAATGTTCGCACGGATGGGACGCACATCGCCGAAACGCAGACAAAATCGGAGTTCCACGACCATTTCAATGTGCTGATCGTTGCCGAGAAGTACCAAACCGGCTTTGACGAGCCGCTGCTGCACACGATGATCGTGGACAAGATGCTGAAGGGTGTCAAGGCGGTGCAGACGCTGTCCAGATTGAATCGCACCTGCACCGGCAAGGTGGACACTTTCGTTCTCGATTTTGCCAACAAGAAAGAGGACATTCTGGAGTCGTTTCAGCCGTTCTATCAAGAAACCTCGCTTTCGCAGGAAGTCAATGCTGACCTGATCTATCAGACGCAGAAGGAGCTGCGGGGATTTGCGGTCTATAACGATGCAGATATTGAGGCTTTTGCTAAGGAGTATTTCGGCACTGGGCGGCAGGATGCCCGTGCGATGGGACGAATGACCAGTGTGTTGAAGCCGGTGGCAGACCGTTACAATCAGAAAACACCCAACGAGCGGTATCAGTTCCGCCGTCAGGTACGCAATCTCATTAAGTGGTACGGCTATATTTCGCAGATCCTGCGGATGTTCGATAAGGAGCTGCACAAGGAATATGTATTCTGTTGTTATCTGATCAATTTGCTGCCTGCGGAAACCACGGATATGGTGGACCTTGAGGGTAAGTTGAAGCTGGAATACTACAAGCTGCAAAAGACCTTCGCCGGAAGTATTGAGCTGGAACAGGTGAAGGGCGTGTACGAACCGGCCAGGCAAAAGGGCGCAATGGGTCTGGACGCAAAGTCGCCGTTGGATGAGATCATCGCCAAGATCAACGAAAAGTACAAGGGTGAATTCACTGAGGGAGACAAAGTGCTGCTGACGGCTCTGCGCAGCCGTCTGATGGCCGACAAGAAGCTGACCAAGATGGCGCAGACCTCAGATCCGCAGATTTTTGTGGAGAGCATTTTCCCCAAGGCCTTCGGAGCAGCGGCTCAGGACAGCTATCTAGAATCGCAGGATACCTATACCTCTCTCTTTGAGGATCAGCACAAGTACAATGCCATAATGAGCGCATTGGCCGATGTAGTGTATCGGGAGATGCGGATGGGATAAAATTGATTGCTTATGTGGAGGTGAAATATAGTGGGCTATGTATATGCGACTATCAATAAAGATACTTTGGCTCATATCTGCAAAGAAAAGGGCGTATCCAGTGAATTCCTCGCTAGTAAGACAAAATTAAATATGTCTAGGCTAAATCGGTGGCTTACGCCTACGGATATAAACCTGCCAACCATCAATCAAGCAAAGAAAATTGCAGCCTGTTTGCATATACCCTTTGCAGGCCTCTATATGAATCCTTGCGATATACCATTGAAGCGAATCCCAAGTGTTCGGAATATGCGAACGATGTCTGGGACAGTTAGCACTGATGATAGTTCGCTGAATATTGCTATGATAGATGTTCTTCTTGAACGCGATTTTCTGTTAAGTGCCGATGATGAATTCGGAATAACTCCACCAGATTTTGACCCACTTATTCCTGATAGCAATTCTGTTGATGAGTGGGCCGACGCAATCCGCAAACAATTTGCCATCGAGATAGAAAAGCAGTATAAATGTAATTCCACACGCCAGTTTTACCTATATGTTCGCGATAAAATAGAGGCAAAAGGCATTTTTGTACATTGTTTCACAGATGTAACGATTGATACAGCTCGAGGCTTTTCAATTTATAATACACTATTGCCTATTATCGGCATTAATGATGAAGATCGTCCACCGGCAAAGACATTTACAATTATTCACGAACTGGTTCACCTATTCAAAAGGGAATCCTCCTTGTGTAATGATATGAGCAGTTCCGCATCGACTCTGTCAGAAGAAGTTTTTTGCAACGCTGTGGCGGGCGAATTACTTGTTCCCAAGAATGCTCTTAAAATTGTACTTGAGCACGGTCACTATTTTGCACCATATTCAATTGACGATATTAAGCAAGTTGCGGATCGCTTTTCTGTAAGTCGAGAAGTAATAGTGCGCAGATTACTCGAACTTCGTAAGATTGACCAAAGAGAATATGAAACTTATGCAGATTTGTTTAGGAGAGAAATCGAAGAAGGTCGGGAAAAGAGAAAAATTCAGAGGGAAAATGGAATAGAATCATCTATTCCGCGGAATATGAGTAGAGAAGCATTCGACCGTACAAGTCCTTCTGTATGCAAGATTTTATATCAGGGATATGTGAACGATGTGTATAGCAAACTTGATATTGCCCGTCATTTGAATGTAGGGCAAAACCATATAGACAAGTTTTTGCGGGAGGTATCCAAGTGGAACAGATGACACTATTCGGCAACGAAAGGCCTTATAAGTACATAATGGACACATCGTCTATACTGTCTCAGAAACCAGGTGAAACTCATACACGGCTTGTTTATGAAAGCCAGTGGAAACGAATTGAAGAATATATGCGTTCCCATTCGATAGTAACTTGCTCCGAAATTTTCGAAGAAATCAAGGATAAAGAAGTAAGAAAATGGATTTTTGCTCAACAATGTACAGTTCTTGAAATTGACGATGACATCCAAAACAATGTTAGAAAAATCGTCACTGAAAACCCGAAGATGATTGAATTTACAGGGAAAAGCGGTACATCTTCTGGTGATGCGTTCCTAATTGCAACGGCAATGAAATTCGGATTAATAATTATCACCGAGGAAAACAAAGACAAGCGAACAAAGATCCCACAGATTAGCAAGAAATATGGAATTACAGCTGTAAATATTACTTCTTTGTGTGAATTGGAACAATGGAAATTCTAATCATCGCACCGCACGTCACTGTATACAGAAATATTATGGAAATGTAGATATGCAGGAAATCGGAAAAGTTGATTGGTTTAAGGCGATTCATATTCGCAATGGTATCATGCTTGACTCATTTTCTTTTTAGCTCGTATGCGAATGATGTATTCACCTATGAGATTTCTATCTCCAAGGGTTGTCCTGCGACGCATTTCGATCGCTTTCTATAACTTTTTAATCAGTATAACTTAGGCGGTCGGAATCGTTATTCACGTCGTGTATAAATGGAAATCATTTTTACATCAGGTGTATATATTTAGAGGTGAAAAGCTAAAACAAAGACAAATTGGCACTGTTGCAGACAGAAAATGCTTGCAGCAGTGCCAGCCTATTTTTGTTTGAAGCCTTAATAAACCAGGCGAATCATTATTGAACGGAAAAGCACAGGATTTCTCAATGGATAAAATATTCCTTGACAAAATTCTTTTCACAATCACATTGTGTTCAGCGCCGTTTCGCTGGACTGCACCCGCAAATTCAAGGATGTGCTTCGCTCCGGCAAAGTCGTTGCGGAGTTGAGCGACAGCCTCTGCCGCGAACATCGGCTCTCCATCGTCGAAAATCCGCAGGACAAAACCGTCTCATACGACAAGTGGCAGGGCAGCAGCGCCCGCATCACCAGCCGAGACACGATTCGCATGATGATTGACAGCGCCCTGCGGATGCAGCCTGACGGTTTTGACGCGCTCATGCAGCTGCTGGAAGAAGCCGGATGCAGGGTGAAGCGCGGCGCACAAATCAGCGTGAAGCCGCCATCCGGCAAACGCTTTATCCGCCTTGATTCTCTGGGTTCGGCGTACACAGCGGCTGCTTTGCGGAATGTGCTGGACGGCAGGCAGGTGCATATTCCCCGGATTCCGAGAAGCCAGTACACGGGCAGACAGATTGCGCTGCTGATTGACATTGAGAAGAAGATGCGCGAGGGCAAGGGCAGAGGCTATCAGGTATGGGCGGAGCGGCACAACCTTGATGCTGTTTCGCAGTCCATCATTTATCTGAAAGAAAACGGAATCAATTCGTATGAAGAACTGATG
>ENA-OPWD01000927-OPWD01000927.1-human-gut-metagenome-genome-assembly--contig:-NODE-927-length-22309-cov-3.001528_pt1 | contig 22309 bp, 22 predicted proteins | sample MGYA00241502_ERZ501996 | MGnify/ENA primary metagenome ERZ501996 (study PRJEB25962, sample SAMEA2042011) | human gut metagenome | biome: human gut; feature: human-associated habitat; material: faeces... | reverse complement strand
AAATTCAACAAAAAAGAGGCGGCACCCCCATGCAGCCTCTTAATGTTATTGATACAGTTTTTCGTTAGATCATCCAGAAATTATCCGTGCAGACAATCTTCCTGTAAGTCTCAAACTTAAACCACTTATTATGAAACTCCGACTTATTATCAGCCGCCTTAAACTCCTTCAGGAACTGCTGATAATCATCATTACTGCGGATCTCCAGGGCAAAACCTCTCTCGTCCACAACAGGAAGCCCCATAAAGGCATACTTATCCAGCGGAATAATATCCAGCACCTTCTTATCACGAATAAGAACAGCTGCATTGTCCTCCAGGGATACAATATCAAAATAACCCGGATACTCGAAGCTATCACCTTCTGTAGGTACAACATCCCCTACATGATAAGTCTTAACCTCTTTATCCGCCTTAGAAAGCAGCGCATTCTCAAGGTTAAAGTAAAACTCTTCAAAGACATAACCGCCAACTTTCACATCATCCTTCTGGAAATAAGGCTTCTCACCCTCAGTATCAACAGACTCCACAACACCACACGCAGAAGTCATATGACTCACACGATCGATCAGGATCAGCTCACCAAGAGTCTTATTCTTCTTAAACTCATCCAGCACAACCTTATCAGAAAGACCGATCTTACACAAAGCGATCTCATTCTTCTCAATGGTATCTGCATGAAGCTGCTCTCCAGTATTTACATCCGTCTTAAACTCAATACTCTTAACCACACCTGCGATCTTCTTGGTACCAAGCTTCACAAGATATTCCTTGCCCACTTCAAGTCTGGAATCATCCATCCAGAGAAGAGTAGCCTCGAAACCTTTTGCCACAGGAATCTCATTATTATTGGTAAGAACACAGCCACGGCTGACATCCACCTCTTTATCCAACTGAATGGTAACAGCCTGACCCGCAACAGCCTCCTCACGGTTATCACTGCCCACCAGGATCGTCTTAACAGCCGCTGTCTCGTTGCTTGGAAGCGTAGTGATCGTATCGCCTACATGAACCCGGCCACTCTCGATCTGACCCTGGAAACCACGGAATTCATGGTTTGGACGGGAAACACGCTGAACAGGCAGATAAAACTCGCTGACATTCTCAGCCTCGAAAACATCCACAGTCTCAAGATGATCCAGAAGAGCTTTGCCCGTATACCATGGCATATTCGGAGACTTCTTCGTAACGTTATCACCCTCTGTAGCACTGACAGGAATGATCACAACATCCTGAAGACCCAGAGTCTTTGAAAGCTCATTGATATCCTTCACGATCTCGTTAAAACGGCTCTCACTGTAATCAACAAGATCCATCTTATTAACAGCAAATACGAAATGATGGATACCCATCAGAGCGCAGATACGCGCATGACGTCTTGTCTGCACCAGAACACCCTGTTTTGCATCCACAAGAATAATGGAAAGCTGGGCAAAAGAAGCACCAACTGCCATGTTTCTTGTATACTCTTCATGACCAGGAGTATCCGCAACAATAAAACTTCTCTTATCCGTTGTAAAATAACGGTAAGCAACATCAATAGTGATGCCCTGCTCACGCTCAGCCATCAGACCATCCAGAAGAAGAGAATAATCAATGGCACCGCCTCTGGAACCTACCTTGCTGTCCAGAAGAAGGGCTTTTTCCTGGTCTGCATATAAAAGCTTGGAATCATAAAGAATATGGCCGATCAGTGTAGACTTTCCATCATCCACACTTCCGCAAGTGATAAATTTCAGTAATCCGCTCATCCTAGAAGTACCCCTCTCTCTTTCTTTTTTCCATGCTGGCAGCTCCGCCGTCAGAATCGATAACACGTGTAGTTCTCTCAGATTCCACAGAGCTTAAAGTCTCGTCAATGATCTCGTCCAGTGTCTCCGCGTCAGACTCGATACCACCTGTCAGAGGATAGCATCCAAGAGTACGGAAACGAACTTTTTTCATCTGCGGCTCCTCACCCGGGTTCAGACGCATTCTGTCGTCATCCACCATAATGATGTTGCCGTCTCTGTATACAACCGGACGCTCTTTTGCAAAATACAGCGGAACGATCGGGATATTTTCTCTCTTAATGTACTGCCAGATATCAGTCTCAGTCCAGTTGGAGATTGGGAAAACACGGATGCTTTCACCTTTGTTGATCTCAGTATTGTAAAGCTTCCACATCTCCGGACGCTGGTTCTTCGGATCCCAGGCCTGCTCTGCGTTACGGAAGGAGAAAATACGCTCTTTTGCACGGCTTTTCTCCTCATCACGACGGCCGCCGCCAAATGCAGCTGTGAAACCATATTTCTTAAGAGCCTGTTTCAGGGCCTGTGTTTTCATGATATCTGTATATGCGGAACCGCTGTCAAAAGGATTGATTCCCTGTTTCACACCGTCCTGGTTAATGTACTCAAGCATTTCGATCCCGAGATCTTTTGCAGTCTTGTCACGGAACTCGATCATCTCTTTAAATTTCCAGGTTGTATTTACATGAAGAAACGGGAATGGCGGTTTCTCCGGGTAAAAAGCTTTCATCGCAAGATGAAGCATTACAGAACTGTCTTTTCCTATAGAATAAAGCATTACCGGCTTTTCGCACTCTGCTGCAACTTCACGGATGATGTAAATTGCCTCTGCTTCCAGCTCATCCAAATGTGATAATCCACTCATATCTGATCTCATCCTCCTGTTCCGGCCGCCAAAAAAACGGCAGCACCTATCTTCTAGTATTTATTCGAATTTCGTCGATCCACATCGATCACGGATGTAGAACCGTCTGTTTTTGTAATGATCCAGTGAAGGATATCACCTTCGCTTTTTACATTCATGATACTTCCGTTACCGCCGATATCCGCACCAAGGAAAAAGTCAATGGCACCGGCTTTACATTCCTTTACGCAGGAAACGCAGCCCCAGCAGTTTTTCGGATATTTCATCACGGCTTTTTTGTTTTCCATGACGATCAGGGTTCCCGGACATACTTCACTGCACTTTCTGCAGCCAACACATTTTTTCTGATCAATTCGTATGCTCATATGTGTCCTCCTTTACAATGTCACGGAAAATGATCTTAATCTCGCCGTTTTCCAGTTTCGAATTTACATATTTATAAAATTTCTCATCGGTTTCCGGATGATCCAGATTTTCGTTGAAAGAATGCCATCTGGTCTCTTTTCGGTTTTTCAGATGAGCAATCAGTGAACGACACACAATGAGACGCTCACGAAGTTCGTATGCAAACATCAGCTCATGCATATCTGCTGCCGCTGTTTTTTCGGCAAGAGCCTGAAGCTTAAGGATCTTTTCATCTGCAAGATCCAGCTGTTTCTCATTGAACTGATAATTGGAAGCAATTCCTCCCGCATACTCGTCCATGACTTTCTGCATGGCTTCCTCAAGCTCCTCAACAGAAAATGCCGGTGCATCTTCATTACGGAACTTTTCGTACTGAGAAAGGATTTTTTCTTCCTGAACTTTGATCTCCGCTTCTGTGGTAATATCCGCTTCTTTCAGAGATCCTGCGGAAAACTGTTTCACCATATCCAGTGCTGCAAGTTTTCCTTCTGCAAGTGCCCCTGTTACATATTTCTGGGGACATCCGCCTGCAACATCACCTGCTGCATAAAGACCTTTCACAGTAGTCTCACGGCCTGTGTTTACCCAGTAGCCGCTGGCTGTATGGCCGCCTACGATATAGGGCTCTGTTCCCTGGATCTCCACATCCTGCTCACTTGGGTTTTTTCCACTTTCGATCCATTTCAGAGTCTGGCTTGGTGCCATGTTCAGATAAGCTTTCAGAAGATCTTCATCCTGCTCTTTCGTGATCCCTGTAGTCTTCAGGTAACACGGGCCATGGCCAAGCTGATTTTCCCGGACTGTTCCGTAAACTCGCTCGCTTGTGGTCAGACCGTATTTTGTCTCGTAGATCTCGCCTGCTGCATTGATCTGTTTTGCGCCGACACCCTGTGCGATGGTTCCTGTAGGAGCGATGGTGTCCTTGCAGCGAAGAGCAATAAAACGCATCTCAAAAGATGTCATCTCCGCGCCTGCCAGGATTCCCATTGCGTATCCGGCACCTGTGTTAAATGGCGGATACCACATCTTATGTCTGGAAAATCCAGGATTGTTCGGTTTATAAAGTCCAGCCGCTCCGCCGGTTGCAACAAGAACTGCTTTTGCCCGGATAACGTAAGCGGTTTCTTCCATAATAGAAAAACCAACGGCTCCGTAAACCTGACCATCTTTTACAAGAAGGTCTGTGATATTTACATAATTCAGAACATCTACATTCTCAGCTTCATGAACTGCATCCGCAAGAAGTGGTTTGAAATTCTCGCCGTTGATCTTGATGTTACGGTTTCCTCTGGCTACATAATCGCCATTTTCATCCTTCAGGATCACAAGTCCAAGTTTTTCCATTTTTGCGGTAACTTCGTTGAAGTTCTCCGCTGCTGTAAGAAGAAGGTCCTGTCTTACGATCCCGGCGGCATCTTTTGTGGCGTAGTCTACATAGTCCTGAGGCTTGCGGCCTTTTACAATGTAGGCATTGATGGCGTTGACACCAGCTGCCAGACAGCCGCTTCGCTTGATATTTGCTTTTTCTGCGATCAGTACCCTGCCAGCTTTCTGTTCTGAGAGAACCAGCGCCGCATAGCAGCCTGCGGTACCTCCGCCTATGATCAGCACATCCGTTGTAATTTCTTTTGTGTTTAATCTGTTTTTCATACTCATCACTCTGTTATCTGAATCTCATGTACAGTTACATTTTTTTCTTTGTCTACGCCGAAGGCCTTCAGCACCGGGTTTTCTGCATCCATAAGGGAGAGGATCAGATATTCGATGTTCGGGTCAAAAGCAAGTCGTTTGTCTTCTTCGGAAGGCCTTGACGGAGACTCCGGATGAGAATGAAAGTTTCCGATCATCTGATATCCGTTCTGACGGATATCTTTGATCGCGCTCAGCTGTTCCTTCGGGTCCATGGAAAAGTGTTCGTTGCTTTCATCGATATTTGTCAGCAGATACACCTTCTCGATGGTTTTTACATCGCCCTCAATGGTCCCGCCCAGAAGGCCGCAGGACTCATTGGGAAGTCCTTTTCTGCAGTGGTCTAATATTTTCTCGTAATCTTCTTTTTTTAATTTCAGCATTTCTTCGCAGCCTCCAATGGGTTTCTATACTTATTTATACTGCCTGCACCAGCAGACACTTTTGACTTCTATATGATCAGTGTTTCAGCTCGCACACAGCCTGCTCGTAATCGATCAGCTCTGTGATGGTCGGATTGTCGCCGCATACCGGGCAGTGATGGTTCTTCGGAAGTTTTACGGTACGGAATGTCATCTTCAGCGCATCGTAGGTAAGAAGTCTTCCTGTAAGAAGATCGCCCTGTCCGATGATGTACTTGATGGCTTCCATTGCCTGAAGGCTTCCGATCACTCCGCCCATGGCTCCGATCACGCCTGCCTGCTTACAGGTCGGTACGGCATCCTTTGGCGGCGGGCTCTGGAACGCACATCTGTAGCATGGTCCCTGTCCCGGAACATAGGTCATCAGCTGCCCCTGGAAACGGATGATCCCTGCATGTGAAAACGGTTTCTCAGCCATTACACAGGCATCGTTGATCAGGAATTTTGCAGGGAAATTATCAGTTCCATCCAGAATAAAATCGTAATCTTTGATCAGATCCATGATATTGCTGGAATCTACAAAGGTATGATATGTATTTACGGTAACATCCGGGTTGATGGCTTTCATAGTCTCAGCCGCAGACTCTACTTTCAGTTTGCCAACATCTGCAGTTGTGTGGATGACCTGTCTCTGAAGATTGGAAAGATCTACCTCATCTGCATCTACTATTCCGATTGTTCCCACACCTGCTGCTGCAAGGTAAAGGGCTGCCGGTGCTCCAAGTCCGCCGGCTCCGATGATAAGAACCTTGGCATTCAGAAGCTTTTTCTGGCCTTTTACTCCAACCTCTTTCAGGATGATGTGGCGGGAGTAACGCTCAAGCTGCTCATTTGTAAAAGCCATTATCTTGTGCCTCCTCCCATGTAGTACAGAAATTCAACAACGTCGCCGTCTTTTACAACTGTGTTCGGAACGTCTTCTTTGCTGATGAATTCATCGTTGATGGTTACGGTTACATACTCAGGACTTTCGATATCCTCTTTCTCAATAAGCTCTGTAAGTTTCAGTCCGTCTTCGTATTCTTTTTTATTTCCTGCAACTGTGATTGTCATTTCTCTGTTCTCCTATTCTTCAACTTTTCTTACGATCAGTGTATAAGTTCCATCTTCATTATCTTCAAGTTTCAGGATCTGATGTCCTTCTTCTTTTACGCTTCTCGGTACATTCTGTACTGGCTCGCCATCGTTCATTTTGATCGCCAGGATCTGTCCGTCGTCTAGCTCCTCAAGTGCTACTTTTGCTTTTACAAAAGTTACCGGGCAAACTACATCGGTAATATCTACTGTATCATCAATTTTAATATCAGCCATTGTATGCTCCTTTCAAAACTTCCTGAAGTTTTTCAGCGCCTACCCGGTCGATGGTAAATTTAAAACGCTCTCCCGGATTTGCATAGTCATCAAAGAACTGGATCGCTGCATCGGTCACTCTGAAAAGCTGTTCTTCAGAGGTGATCAGCGGAAGGAATTCCTGTCCCTTGCTGATGTGATTTCCAAACGTTCCGCCAAAGGAAACGATAAATGCTTCGTTTACATACCATGCATCTACAGGACAGGATTTTGCACATCTGCCGCAGTAGTTACATTTCTCTATGTCGATCACCAGCTTGTCATCTTTAAAGGAGATGGCGTTTTCTCTGCAGGCTTTTTCACAGACTCCACAGTGGATACATGTATCTTCTTTCCAGCTGACCTGTGCTGCTCCTTTGATTCCTACATCATTCTCCTCTGCTTTCAGACAGTTGTTCTGACATCCGGTAACACCGAATTTGAATTTATGAGGAAGCTCTCTTCCAAAATATCTCTCATTTAATTTCACCGCAATGTCATAGCTGTTGATGTTTCCGCTTGGACAGACTGCGTTACCCTGGCAGGCTGTAACTGTACGGACTCTCGGTCCGCAGACACCAGGTTTGCATCCGCCTTTCGCAAGATCATCTTTTACATCATCAATATCATCTAATTTAATGAACGGGATCTCAACTCCCTGTCTGGAAGTAAGATGTACATATCCGTCACCATATTTCTCAGCTACTTCTGCGATTTTCTTAAGGTTTTCTGCTGTAAGCGTACCGCCTACACAGGCAAGACGAAGAGAAAAATTATTTTTCTGCTTCTGTCTCATGAAACCACCTTTTTTTAATGTAGCGTAATCTACTTTTGCCATAGCGAACTCTCCATTTCTCTGCTGGTGCAGCTCTTAGATTTTATCGGTTATTTTCTATCGCTTCTTTAAAATCTTTCTTTAAATCTTCAATATCTTCAATTCCCACGCTGATGCGGATCAGATCCTCGAATACTCCGGACTGCTGCTTCTCCTCGTCGGAGATGTGTGCCGCGATGGTGGATTCCGGATGGATCACCAGTGTCTTCGTATCTCCGATATTGGAGATGATCAGCGGGATCTTCAATGAATTAATAATGGAAAAAGCTTTCTCCTTGCTTCCGGTTCTTACGGTTACGATAGCTCCGTAGCCATTCCTGAACTGCTTTTTCGCAATTTCGTGATAAAGGCTTTTTTCCAGTCCCGGATAATTTACTTCAATGTCACCACCCAGGCTCTGTAAAAATCTGGCAAGTTCCAGTGCGTTGTCACACTGTCTCTGCATTCGAAGCCCCAGGGTTTCCAGTCCCAGATTATTAAGGAAAGCATTCTGCGGAGCAAGACACGCGCCAGTGTTCCGGAAAAGTCCGTTTCGAAGTTTGGCGATGTATGCAAATGGTCCGAATTTCCGGTATGGAGCAAGTCCCAGATATCGGTCAGGGTCCCATTTAAGACCCTTACCACAGACAAGAATGCCGCTGATCGCATCGCTGCTTCCATTGATATACTTGGAAGAAGAATGAACCACGATGTCAGCTCCAAGCTTCAGTGGCTGGATCAGATACGGGGTTGCTACCGTATTGTCTACGATCAATGGTACGTCATGCTTATGTGCCACTTCTGCAACTGCCTGGATATCGGTAACGTCCAGCTTGGGGTTTCCGATAGTCTCCGCAAAAACAAGTCTCGTTTTCTCTGTGATCTCTGCCTCAAAAGCTTCCGGCTTATTCTCACTTACGTACTTTACGGAGATCCCGAAAGGCTTCAAATCATCAAACAGTTCCACAGTTCCGCCGTACAGTCCGCAGGCTGCCACGATCTCGTCTCCTGCCTGCAGAATGTTCAGAAACGCATTGGTCAGCGCCGCCATTCCGGAAGCACATGCTACACTGCCGATCCCATCCTCCAGCATAGTCACTCTTTTCTCAAAGGACTCTACCGTAGGATTGTTGATCCTTGTATAGGAGAAGCCCATTTTTTTATTGTCAAAAATTTTCTCCAGGTCTTCCGCACTGTCATGTCGGAATGCGCTGCTCTGATAGATTGGAACCTGTGTTGCACCCTGCGGATATTTCTCATTGGTGCCGTGGAGCAGTCCTGTATTAAAGCCGTATTCGTTCATAGCCTCTTCCCTTTCTTTTGTTGACACTTATATTAACCTAGTATTCATAGTATGTCAATAGGAAATATGGATTAATTGCATTTTTTTTGATACAAAAGAAAGGGCTGACATGGTACAATGAAATTATACTTATAGAATCTCAGATCCGGATCAGGTGGATATCTGCAATCCGCATTCGCTACATAACTCTGCATCGAATAACCGTTTCTAATTTTATCAGGAGGTGATCTCTATCCATATAAATCTGAAACTCCGAGATATTTTCCACTCATTATTCAGCCCCACCCTGGATTTCCGTGTCCGGCTGTTCAACATCCTCGCCTCCGGTGGCACCATTATCAGTCTGATCATGGCTTTTCTCAGTTTCGGGACCGGCTCCTGGGGAAATGTGCTGATCAACTTCGCACTGGTTGTCATATCCGGAGGACTTTTTCTTTATTCCTATTATAGTGGGAAATATCAGCGCTGTTACCTGATCACCATTGTCCTGATCTTTCTCATTGTTTTTCCGATCATGTTTTTTACCAGCGGCGGATATCATGGCGGCATGCCGGCATTCTTCGTGTTTGCCATTATCTTCACTGTGCTGATGCTGGAAAAATGGCGTGCTCTGATCGTTTCTCTTCTGGAGATTGTCCTATATATGGGACTGTGTCTGGTTGCGTACCATTTTCCGGACAGTGTGACTCCTTTTGCAACGGAAAAAGACCGGCTGGCAGATGTACTCCTGGCATTTGTCTCTGTAAGTATTGTCTGCGGCATTGTTCTCTATTTTCATCTGAAAGAATACAATCAGCAGCAGATCCTTCTTAAGGAACAGAACCAGCGGCTTCGTTCCCTTGACAATGCCAAGTCCACCTTCCTGACCACCGTTGCCCATGAGATCTCTGAACTCCATCTCCCTCCACGCCCGGGATACTTCCGAGCTGCTTGAGGAAGAACCTCTGGATTTCTCGCTTATGCAGCAAAATCTCCGCACGATCGAACAGTCGGTAATGCGGATCGACCGGATTGTGCTGGATCTTATGGATACCGTTTCCATTGAGCAGGGACGGCTTGCCCTTTCCCTTGTACCATCAGATCTGGGAGCACTTTTACATTCTGTGGAAAAAGATTTCAGCAGTCATCCAAGTCCCGGGAATAACCAGCTGGTCCTTACGATACAGCCCAACCTCCCGGAAATCTCTGCAGACCCGGAACGACTGATCCAGGTTGTCACCAATCTGATCTCCAATGCAGAGCGTCACACCCAAAACGGAACCATCACCATTTCTCTTACCGGCGAACCGGGCTGGCAGACCATCTGCGTCTCCGACACCGGAACCGGCATGTCAGAAGAAATGCAAAAAAACGCACTCAAGGGTTATGTTTCCGCTGATAAGGATTACTGGCGGCACGGCATAGGCCTCTATGTCTGTCATCAGATCATCACTGCCCATGGCGGCAAAATATGGCTGAAAAGTAAAGAAGGCGAGGGAACTCAGGTGTTCTTCTCACTTCCGGAGGAGGAATCATAAATGAATGAAAAGAAATCACTTATCCTTATGGTCGAGGATGAAGAACAGGTGCTGAATACCAACTGCCGGATGCTACGGCGCCGTGGCTACGATGTCCGCATTGCACAGACAGCCGCCGAAGCCTGTCATCAGCTTGAAGAATATCTGCCGGATCTTCTTATCCTGGACATTATGCTTCCGGACGGAAACGGTCTGGATATCTGCCGCCGCTTCCGCGAAAAAACCATGCGCCCGGTTCTTTTTCTCACCGGAAAAGGTGATGTCCGGGATAAAGTGGAAGGGCTTCAGCAGGGCGGCGATTATTATCTCACCAAGCCTTATAATTTCGATGAATTTCTGGCTGTGATCCAGATGCTGCTGGCCCGGCAGAAACGGCTGGAAGAAAATTTTCAGGCTTCCCGCCAGATCATGATCGGAAGTCTGCGGCTGGATCTCTCAGACGGGCATGCTTATCTGAATGATATTGATATCGGACTTACCCGAACAGAATTTTCTCTGTTGCGACTCCTTGCCGAAAACCAGGAGAAGATTTTTTCTCCAAAAGAGCTCTACGAAGCAGTATGGGGAAACTTTGCAGGAACGGATACCAGCACGATACGGCGGCACATCTTTAATCTCCGGGCCAAGATCGGTGCGGAGGATACGGATGAGTATGATATTGTTTCGGTTTATGGAAAGGGATATCTTTTTACCTGCCGGTAAATGTCTCTTTTTCTTCACATTTCTGAATACCGGGATCTGTCTGTTATAATATATACAACAGACAGATCTTTTTTAACAGAATCCCGAAAATCGACATACATTGCAAACCCGGAGGTGCCTATGCATAAAAAAATATTAATTCTTTTAACCGGTGCACTTACCCTTTCCATAACTTCCATCCCGGTTCTTGCTTCTGATCCTCCAACCGATGACGGTCAGTACATCTGGCAGGATGAAAACGGAGATTACTGGTACCGCAATGGTTCCGAGGATGAATATATCGGGGAAGGTAATTATGCCCCTGACCCGGATTCCGGTGAACTGATGGAAGGCAACGATGCCGGCTGGACCGAACAGGACGGTTATTTTGAGCCTCATTATTATTATGAGGACGGCAGTGTGTGGCTGGAAGATGCCACCGGAACCACATATATTGGTTCCAGAGACAAATATTATATTGATGACTACGGCAATCTTCAGGAATATTCCGATTCTGAAGCTGATTCCTCCTCCGGAGATTCTTCAGAAGAATCCTCCGATACCAGTGGGAACTCTTCATCGCAGGATTCCGGTTCTTCATACCCAAATTCCTCTTCTGATACAAACGCAGAAGAATCCTCTGAATCGGAAAAGCGTGGCGAGCTTCATATGCGGGTTGGATTCCCTGCCGATGATACGATCAGAGAATCCATGCCCGAAAAAGAAGGTTATTTCGAACAGCGTTCCGTAAATGGCGGAAAAAGCACTGCCTTTGTTTTAAAAGTACCAAACTCCTCTCTGGAGGATTCTTCTCTGAAGGGTTTTCTGGCAGAATACTATCCGGTAAAGGGTGAGATCATCACAAAAAAGGACCTTACCTTTGAATCTTATCCCGCCACGAAATATCAATACTTAACCGCGGTCAACGAAGAAGAAAAAAATGTAGATGCTCTTGTATGCCAGACTGACGATTATACATTTGGACTTTTTGTCCTGACTCCGTCAGACACCTATGATAAGGCCGCCGAAAAGGAAGCCACAGAGCTGATCAAATCCATAGATTTCGTTTACGCAGAGCGTGTGGATATGGCCATGACGGATTACTTCCAGGTCCTCACTCCGGAGCGCTGGAAATATCTCTGCCATTATGAAACAACCGAAACCGAAAATGGTGGATATAAACTGACTTATTACAATGAGGATGTTCCTGTACTGACTCTGGAAGCCAGATATTACGATGGCGAAGACCAGCCTCTGGACAGTGTATGGCAGGGCTATCTCGGCCGTATCGAAACCGTCGACGGCAAAAAATACGATCTTCTGTCCACCATCAGCCAGTACTCCAAGGACGCCTCTGATGAATGGAAGGAAATGTATGACACTTATCTGGATGTCATAAACGGGATCCGTATAATGGACGGCTGTTCCCTGACCGAAGGAAGCCATGCCTGATCCCTTGTGATTCACATTGCCCCCTCTGCCGTTATTTTGCAGACCGGAAGATCCATAGCTGCATGTGATGTTGACAGCTGCTATATATCAGGTACAGATTTTCCAGTCGCAAAAGGCACATCATATTTACATAAAAGAAGCTGCAGACTCTGTTTTTTCACTGTTCTGCAGCTTCTTTGTGTTATTGTGTCCAACTATATCTTCTGCTGTCTATCCTTCATAAATCTGATCAAAAATTCCTCCATCTGAGAAATGCGTTTCCTGTGCCTTTTTCCATCCACCAAAATCATCAATGGTAACAAGATTGATGTCCAGGTCAAACACATCAGAGTATTCCTTCAAAATATCCTGGTTTGACGGACGGTAATAATTATCACCGGCGATCCGCTGTGCTTCATCGGAATAGAGATAATTCAGATATTCCTCTGCCACATCTCTGGTGCCTCTTTTGTCTACGACTTTATCGACTACTGCTACAGATGGCTGTGCAAGGATGCTGATGCTTGGTGTTACGATCTCGTAGTCGTCCGGATAATCTTTTACGGAAAGATAGGCTTCATTTTCCCAGGCGATCAGTACATCGCCCTGTCCGTTTTCCACGAAAGAAGTCGTTGCGCCTCTGGCTCCGGTGTCCAGGACAAGTACGTTTTTGTAAAGATCTCCGATGAATTCTTTAATTTTGTCCTCGTCTCCGTTATATTTATCTTTTGCATAGGCCCAGGCTGCCAGATAGTTCCATCTTGCTCCGCCGGAGGTTTTCGGGTTTGGTGTGATCACACCTACGTCTTTTTTTACCAGATCATCCCAGTCTTTGATGTTCTTGGGATTTCCTTTTCTTACAAGGAATACGATGGTTGAAGTATAGGGAGAACTGTCTTCCGGAAATTCATCTACCCATCCGTCATCGATAAGCCCTGCATCCTGGATCGCGTCCACATCATATTCCAGTGCCAGTGTTAACACATCTGCTTCCAGTCCGTTGGCAACTTCAAGTGCCTGTTTGCCGGAGCCTCCATGGGACTGCGTGATATCCACGTCCTGTCCAGTTTTTTCTTTCCAGTGTTCCTGGAATATCTTATTGTACTGTTCATAAAGTTCTCTGGTCGGATCGTAGGATACATTGGTGATGCTGACGCTGTCCGCCGCATATGTTGTCACACCTGTAAGGCTTCCGGTCGCTGCTACTGCTGCAAGAACTGCTACTGCTGATTTCCATTTTCTTTTCATAATACTTACCTCCTGTGTTTTGCCTCGTGTTTTGTTGTTGGGGCTATTATAAACATGAGTAAGTCCATATGAAAACTGTTAGATTAGAAACCGTTTTCAGCAGTTTTCAGAAACAGGGGTGTTTTTTCGGATTTCACAGGTTTTTATATCTGATTCCGGCCGATATTATGTTGTTTTTGTTGATTTTTGCATCGTATTTTATTGTTCCGGGAGTATATGTGAAAACGTCATCAGCCTTGTGAATCCAACAAATTCTCCCAGTACTCCCCTCTGTTTGACAAAAATCTTTCTGCATTTATTTTTCTGAAACAGTTATCCACACCCGCCCAGGAAAATCGTTCTTTCAGGCGAGTGGTTTTCCACATATTCCACAGAAGTTATCCCCTGTTGGCTGTGCAGTCATCTATGCGCTTGTGTGACCTTATCTCTTTTTACAGATAGATGTAGTCGTTCATTACCGGCTGCAGACCGTGATCTTTCAGGGCATTGAATACTTCATCCACGGATCTTCCGTCTGAAATCTCAAACTGATCATCACCTTTATCTTCGATGTCTTCCACATGGCTTCCGATTCCTGTGCTGACACCTGCGGAGATCTTGGTTGCCGCGATATTTACCAGGTTGTCACGGACACGCTCGCACTCTCTGGTGGATACAGTAATGCTTGCAAATGGCATAAACAGGCGATATGCACAGACTACCTGCAGAAGCTGTGGTTCATGGACATCCTTCGGATTAATCCGGTCATTGTTGATGATCGGGCGGAGTCTCGGGCAGGAAAAAGCAATCTCTGCGTGTGGATATTTTCTCTGCAGAAGGTATGCGTGATATCCCGTCGCAAAAGCATCTTTACGGAAATCATCCAGCCCCAGAAGCGCCGCAAAGCCAACTCCTCGCATGCCGCCTTTCAGTGCACGCTCCTGTGTATTTAATCTGTATGGAAAAATCCTCTTGTGGCCTGCCAGATGCAGGGTTTCGTATTTATCAGAATTATAGGTCTCCTGGAAAACAGTTACATAATCTGCACCGCATTTGTGAAGATATGCATACTCATCAGAATTCATCGGATACACTTCAAGACCTACCACCTTGAAATATTTCCGGGCAATCTCGCAGGCTTTTCCGATATATTCTACATTGGATTTGGATTTGCTTTCACCGGTAAGGATCAGGATTTCCTGAAGGCCGGTTTCTGCAATAGCTGCCATTTCCTTCTCAATCTCTTCCTCATTCAGCTGTGCACGGCGGATCTTGTTGTGGCAGTTAAATCCACAGTAAATACAGTAATTTTCGCAGTAGTTTGCAATGTAGATCGGTGTAAACATACAGACACTGTTTCCAAAATGTTTTCTTGTTTCGATCCGCGCTGCCTGTGCGATCTCTTCCAGAAGAGGCAGTGCTGCCGGTGAAAGCAGTGCCTGAAAATCTTCCGGTGTACGGTTGTCATGGGCCAGGGCTCTGCGTACATCTGCTTCTGTGTATTTGTCATAATCATATGCATTCATTGCGGAAATAACCTGATCCATCACATCAGACTCTTCCAGCTGTTCCATATCCGGAAGGTACTTCATGTGGTCGATACGATTCTTTTTCATGTCTTCCAGAATTTCTTCGTTTACGATACTCTCATTAAAATGGCCGTCCTGCTGACTGGCCTGTACTGTTTCTGCCATTGTTGTTATGTCGCTCCTCTCGCACTTTTATTATCTCTAAACTATTTTATTCATGCAGAAATCCAGTCAGCGGTGAAGATGCACTTGCACCTCTTTCCAGGGTTCTTCCCATGCCGGAAAGGTATGCGCTTCTTCCTGCCTCGATGGCTTTCTTAAAAGCCTCCGCCATAACACGGACGTCCCCTGCTGTTGCGATGGCTGTGTTTGCCATAACTGCCGCAGCACCCATTTCCATAGCCTCACATGCCTGTGATGGACGGCCAATCCCTGCGTCTACGATGATCGGAAGATCGATTTCGTCGATAAGGATCTGGATGAATTCTTTTGTGCAGATTCCTTTGTTAGAACCGATCGGAGAACCAAGCGGCATTACACAGGCAGCTCCTGCGTTTACCAGATCTCTGGCTGCATTCAGATCCGGATACATGTACGGCATGACAACGAAGCCTTCTTTTGCAAGGATCTCAGTTGCTTTGATGGTCTCATAGTTATCCGGGAGAAGATATTTGGAATCATGGATGACTTCGATCTTTACAAAATCTCCGCAGCCAAGCTCACGGGAAAGTCTTGCGATGCGGACTGCCTCCTGTGCGTTTCTGGCACCGGATGTATTCGGAAGAAGTGTAACGTCCTTCGGCACATAGTCCAGGATGTTGGCAAGTCCGCCTTCATTTGCACGGCGCAGAGCAAGTGTTACGATCTGTGTTCCTGCTTTTTCGATACATGCTTTTACAAGATCCAGGGAAAATTTTCCGGAACCAAGAATAAAACGGGAAGTAAACTCATGGCCTCCCAGGATCAGTTTGTCTTCATTTGTGTTTGCTGTTGTCATTTTTTATGTCCACCTTTCTTTTTATCTTCAATATACCTTTTATCTCAGCAGCTTCCGCCGCCCATAAACTGCAGAATCTCCACAACATCGCCGTCTTTCAGCACTGTTGTATCGTAAGTCTCTCTCTTGATGATCTCTTCATTCAGTTCAACTACTACCTGCACCGGAACATAATTGCAGGCTTTCAGATATTCGGTTACTGTCACCGGATTTTCCAGTGTTCTTTTCTCGCCGTTTACTGTGATCATAAGCTCTCCTTTCCGAGAATAAAAAAAGAGTCCACAAAGAAATACACCCGCGGTGGTGCACCCCTTCATGAACTCAGTTCACTCTCAAAATTTCCTGTATTCCGTTGTAGATACCAGGGTTAAAAGCATCTGCTCTTAAGCCCTTCCTTGTAAATCCTGATCATAAATAAAAAGGGAGATACACCAAAGTATCTCCCGTAAATTCATCCTATACGTTCCTACGTTGGCATTATCCAAATCAGGTATAAGGGTCGAAGTTGAAGACTTCCTCTCAGCCTGCCATCACAAGCTCCCCTGTTATTTACAATGCTTAGTATAAGGCGAATTATGATTAATGTCAAGCCTGAAAGGCTTAAGCCACCTTACATAACGGAATAGAAAACCCCGGAAGTCTCGCACACTTCCGGGGTTTTCGTTTTTGCCAATGTTTGAATTTCATCACATTTCTTAGCTACTATTATCTTATACTTTCCACTCTGTTTTGTCAACCAGAGTATATTACAATTCCGGAACCACTGTAGTCCATAGATGATTTCCTATTTTCTGGAAATCCCCCTCCAGAGACATTACAGTTACTACTGCATCCTTGTCAGGAAACGCCAGACAGAACTGACCATAATTTCCATCGGATCGATAGGAACCGGCTTCCGGATTCATGACAAACTGATATCCATATCCAAAACCGGAATAAAGATTTCCCGGACTTCCTGCCGCTGAATTGTCTACAAGATTGGAAGTCGCAACTTTCATATATTCTTCCGGCACCAACTGTTTTCCATTGTATTTTCCTTTATGAAGGATCAGCTGTCCATATCTGGTGAACTCGTCAATATTTACATAAAGACCATTCGCAGCATGTACATGACCTTTCGGACACAAAGTCCAGTCCGGATTTCCAATTCCCAATGGTTCAAAAAATCGATTTCTCAGATATTCCAGAAGGTTGACACCCGCACGTTTTTCAATGGCACAACTGATCATATATGTGTTGAAATTACTGTACAGCCACTGGGTTCCTGGTTTATTTACAACCTTCGCGTTCTCAAAGAAATATCTGATCCAGTCCGGTGTTGTATAACGTTCCGGCCAGTCACAGAAAAACAGTGAGCTTTCCAGACCGGTGGTCATTGTCAGCATATTTTCCAGGGTCACATCACCAAGATATCCTTCTGTTTTTTCTGGAATATACTCCGGAAAAATATCAACGATCTTCTCATCCAGCTGAATCAATCCCTCATCCAGTGCAATTCCCACTGCACAGGATACCACGCCTTTGCATGCAGACCAGGTATTCAGGCGGGTTTTCACCGGCATTCTTTTATATTCTGCCGTTAACTGTCCTTCACGCCATATCTGCGCATACATAACATTGAGATTTTCTTTTAAAGTTTTGATAGCAAATTCATTGATCAGGTTCTGGTCTTTATTCATAAACATTAATCCTCCCACACACTTGTTTCCATCTTTACATCAGGACTTACACTTCTAAACCATCCGTAAGCCATGCATACTACAATGGCTATCAGACTGATGATTACTACCGGAAGTTTCAGGCTTCTGCAAGAATTGATAAAAATGCAGATATATGCAAACAGGCTCAAACAGCAGAGGAAATAATATTTTCCGTTAGAAATATGCATTGGTGATTTTTCCCATGCTTCTGCATGTTTTTTCGGAAGCTGGAAATAAGCATAAATCTGCAGAAATGCCAGTGCTGATGCCAGAAGCATAATATTATTTACAACATCACTGATAGAAAAGTCCAGTAACACAGGTAATATTCCCATAAGATAAGTAAATGTCATCAGTTTCCAGTAAGCCCCTCTTCTGTTCTGAGCTGCCCATGATTTCGGAAGCCATCCATCTTTACAGGACTGTGCAACCGGAATACAGTTATTGGAAATTGTTGAATTAATGGATGAAGACAGTGCAAGTACCGGACCACCAATCATAAATACTGTGAAAAGTGCCGGATTTAAAATATTTTTTGCAACCAGGGTAAGCGGCTGTCCGGCTACCTGATCCAGAGGAAGCACACCACTTGCTACAATTGCAACACCGCCATATACAACCATCAGTGTCGGAATACAGTACAGAAGTGCCTTTGGAATATCTTTATGTGCTTCTTTTGCCTGTTTACCATAATTCATAATGCAGGAATATCCGTTTGTTGAATATACATACAGCATGATTGCGGAAAAGAATCCGGATGGACCATTGGAGAAAAAGTCTGGTGCTGTAAACTCAAACACCGGATTTTTCAGCTGGAGGCATCCCAGAACAATAAACAGACCAAGTGCAACAAACAGCAGGGTAACCAGAATTTTCTGTACCTTCGCCATTACATCCACACCACACAGATTGATGGCAAAGAACACACTCAGGGCTGCAATTCCAAACCATTTCGCATTGATCTGCGGCCACAGGGAATTTGCATACATACCAATTGCCACACCATAAGTCGCCAGATTGATCGTCTGTGGCAAAAATCCTACTGCATACATACCGGCAACTCGTTTGCCGGCCATATCTCCTACCAGAGAATAAAATCCTCCTCCAAGTTTCAGTGTAGATGTGATCCATGGAATTGGTGCAATCATCATAAATCCCCAGATACATGCAGCTACATATGCCAGCCATGCTGACTGACCAGTCAAAAGAATTGCCGGTCCGATCAGTGTCAGAACACCCGATCCAATCGCCTGTCCTACACCGATTGTATAAAGATCACTTCGTTTCAGGTAACCTGTTTTTTCTTTTATTTCCTTTACTGTTGACGACATAAAAGCCCCCCTTTTTTATTGGCTCTAATATTAATAGTGCAATTAATTCTTTTTCTGACGTCATATGAATTATTTAATGCTATATTAACATCTAGGTTTCAAGATTTCTATTGACAATATTATTAAAAATACACACTTTAATTTGTGCATTATTTACATCTTTTTTATATCAAGAAGAATTTTTTACTCCATTATATTGTAATCAAACTTTACACCTGTTATAATTTATTATACTAATCGTACAATACAGGAGGTTTTCATGAAAATAGAACAGTTGATCCGTGAAAAAGTATCTTTCCTTTCTGCCGGTCAGAAGAAAGTCGCCGAATATATATTACAACACCTTGATTCATTCAGTTATTCCACCCTTGCGAAACTCAGCAAGGAAATTTCCGTAAGCGAAACCACTATCATACGCCTTGCCTATTCCCTGGGATTTGAAAGTTTTTCTGAAATGCAGCGTACTGTACAGAATGATATTCTTTCCATTCCCACAGCTACAGCAGATGACACACTGGACAATGGGAATTTCTATCAGAACATCATTGCAAAAGAACTCCATTCCATGGAAAACTGGGCTTCACACCTGAGTCAGGATGATATGGATCAGATCGTTACCTATCTGACCAATGCGAAGAAACGTCTGATTGTAGGCGCCCGTTCCTCTTACAGTGCAGCACTCTGGATGGGAACCTTGCTGAATCAGCTTCTTGGAAATACCAAGGTGGTTCATGAATTTTATGATCCCCATTTTGAATATCTCACGGAAGCTTCTGAAGATACTGTTGTTCTTCTGCTCTCTTTTGCCCGCTATACCAAATGGTCACTGAAATACGCACAGGTTGCCAAAAACCATGGTGCAAAGATCCTTGCCATCACAGACAGTATTTCATCACCGGCATGGTCTCTGGCAGATCATGCGGTCATTACAGAGATCAATCTCAATGAAATGGGATTTAACTCCTTTTCCTGTCTCTATTGTCTTTTTGACAGCATTGTTGCAAAAATCCGAAAAAGCAAGTGCAAGTCCATCAGTACACGCCTTCATGACCTGGAAGAACTTTACTCAGACTTTGATCTTTTTTACGAATAATAATTACAGGGGGGGGATTATCATGCAGGAAATTTTAGATATTTTTCTTGAAAAATCTAAACATCATCATTCCAATATTATCTATGCCCAGATATATAAAAACGATGTTTTAAAAGAAGAATTCAGGCTTTTTCCGGTAAAAACCCGATTAAATATATGGTCTATCAGCAAGCCTTTTGTTGCCATGGCTGCTGGTATCGCAGAACGCGAAGGACTGATCACTCTTGATGAATATATTTATCCCTGGTTTGAAAAATATTTCCCATCTGATCCTTCCGAAAATCTTTACAAAATAAAGATCCGTGATCTGCTTACGATGTCATCCGGTCAGAAAGATCCTCTCTTTTTCTGCGACGGTCCGGAACGATACAGAGAAAAAGACTGGGTAAGATATTTTTTCCAGAATGATTCTTTTCCCTATACACCAGGTACCCATTTCGTGTACAGCAATTTCTGTTCCTATATTTTGTCTGTTCTTCTGGAAGAAAAATCCGGAACCGGTTTGTTGAATTATCTGCGATATCGTCTGTTTGAACCAATTGGCATCCCGAATCCGGACTGGACCCTCTGCCCTCAGGGACATTGCATGGCAGCTAATGGACTGTATCTGACGATTGATGAACTGGCCCGTTTTGGGCATCTGCTTCTGCATGAAGGTGCTCTGAACGGAAAACAGATTGTCCCAAAAAACTTTGTTATGGATGCCTGCCGAAAACATATCGATTCCTACAATCCATTAACCGAGCGTCCGGATTATCAGAGTTATGGCTATGGATATTTCATATATATGGGGCCCATGGAAGATACGCTGATCCTGTCCGGCAATTACGGCCAATACTGCGTCATTGATAAAAAACGTCAGATGGTATCCTGTGTTATGTCCCTGGATGGCAATGACCACAAAAAAATCCGTGATGATCTGGTGGATTCTCTTGCAGAATATTATGGTGTAAAAATTTCACACATCTAAAAAAATGCCGCTCCCGCGGCCTCATCATATGATATTCGCAATCCGCTAACGCTACTTGCTCATAAAAAAATGCCGCTCCCGCGGCAAATCATATGATATTCGCAATCCGCTAGCGCTACTTGCTCATAAAAAAATGCCGCCCCCGCGGCATTTTTTTATATAACCAACCAATCCTCAACCATAGCCGTATTATGCAGCAGCACAGCTTCATTCCCCTTCGTCACAAAGATCCTCTGCACAAACACATCCACAACTTCGCCTTCCCGGACGGGTTCTTCATCCAGGCTTCTCCTGGCGCTGAGGACGGTGTCTCCTACACGGACTTTCAGTTCCAGGCTGCTTCCACGGAAAGCAACTCGCTCTACAACACCCTCTGTTGCAGAACTCTTATATTTCTGCTCCTCATTTTTCTTCGTCACCTTCACAAATTCCGGCCGCACAATGGCCTTTTCACCTCCCGGAACTTCCTCGAAGTGATTGAACACCTGATAGTTATCGATCACAGAAGTCTGTCCGAAAAATCCCGCCGTAAACGCAGTATCCGGATTCTGGTAAACTTCCAGCGGCGTTCCCTTCTGTTCAATGCGACCACGGTTTGTAATGATGATCTCATCTGCCACCTCAATAGCTTCATCCTGGTCATGCGTAACGAAAATACTGGTGATTCCCAGCTTCTCAATCATATCCTTCAGCCAGCTTCGAAGCTCTGTACGGATCTTTGCATCGATCGCCGCAAAAGGCTCATCCAGAAGGAGAAGCTGCGGATTCGGAGCCAGAGCCCGGGCAAAAGCAACTCGCTGTCTCTGGCCGCCGGACAGCTGACTTGGATATCTTTTTTCCAGGCCTTTCAGCCCGATCAGCTCTACCAGTTCCATAACCCTCTGCTTAATATACTTCTTGTCCACCTTCTGCACCTTCAGGCCAAACGCAATATTATCATACACAGTCATATACCGGAAAAGGGCATAATTCTGGAACAGATAGCCGATCTTCCTCCTCTGTGGCTTCACATTGATCTTCTGATCTCTGTCATACAGCGTGCGTCCTTCCAGCACGATCCGCCCCCAATCCGGTGACTCAATTCCGGCAATGCATCCTAGCGTCATGCTCTTGCCACAGCCGGACGCACCGAGGATTCCGGTAATCCCCTGTTTTCCTTCAGTATCAAAAGAAACAGACAGCACTTTGTCATTTAATTTTTTTTCCATTTTTTATCT
>ENA-OPWD01000883-OPWD01000883.1-human-gut-metagenome-genome-assembly--contig:-NODE-883-length-22916-cov-5.264380_pt1 | contig 22916 bp, 16 predicted proteins | sample MGYA00241502_ERZ501996 | MGnify/ENA primary metagenome ERZ501996 (study PRJEB25962, sample SAMEA2042011) | human gut metagenome | biome: human gut; feature: human-associated habitat; material: faeces... | reverse complement strand
GCGCATGGCGTTCACGAATGGTTCCGCGTGGGACAACAATTCCGGCAAGGACTACTTCGCGTCCGGATCGGTCGTTTCGGTGTCCGGCGGGAAGATGTCCTCCAAGGCCCCGTCGTTCGGCACGCCGATGACGGTGTGGTACAAGCCGGCGTCGTCGTGGAAGACCGCGAAGGTGCATTACAAGGCGAACGGCAAGTGGACGGGCTCGGCCCAGCAGATGACCCTGTACAGGGATGGCTGGTACAAGTACACGATCCCGGACACCGCCGGCGGGCAGGTGCGCATGGCGTTCACGAATGGTTCCGCGTGGGACAACAATTCCGGCAAGGACTACATGGTGTCTGGCGACAGTGCCGCTGTGGCCGGAGGTCAGTCCGTTCCGGACGTCACACCAAACTGCACCATAACCAACCAGTCAATGAAAAAGATTCATTGACTTAGTGGACTATCTTCAGGAAGTGGCGTGGAGTGGGCCGCCTTTGACTATTTATCCAGGAAACGAATCAACACTTTTGGAGTGGGGTATAACTCGGACGAGACCCCCTTGGTTATCTCTTCTGCTATTCTTTTTAGGTTAGATGATGAACTTGAGCCGTGAGGAATGAGAATGAAATTCAAGAGCGCAATTCTTACAATTAGTGATTATAATAATTATGGAAATAGACTTCAAAATTATGCTCTTGAGATGTTACTCAAGCAGTATGGTGAGACAACAACGATATATAGCTGCATAAATAATGCATCTGCGGAAAAAACTCTCATTTATTTTTTGAAAAAAATGATTAAGAGAATCTATTCTTTGGCTTTTTCTGATGATCGCTCTTTGAAGTATGTTAGGAATCGTAAAATCCGAGAAATGTCTAACCGGCTTATTCCGGATGATAGTTTTATCTTTTCAATGAAGCGCGGACTGATACACAAAAAAAAGGATATTTTCGATTCACTTGTTATTGGATCTGATCAAGTTTGGAATTATAAGTGGTTGTCAAATCAGGGTTTGGCGTTAAGATTGGGATCTTTTGCCTTGGACAATCACCCGGTCATAAGTTATGCCGCTAGCTTTGGAGTATCTGAGATAGATAATGAAGAAGCGCGTGCTATATTTCGAAAATATTTACCTAAGCTAAAAGCGATTTCTGTGCGAGAGGATCGTGGAGCAGAACTGGTTAAGGGAATGACTGGTTTGGATGCAATAGTGGTCTTGGATCCCACGCTTATGCTTGCTGCAGATAAGTGGTTAGAAATTACAGAAGATTTCGTGCCTGATGATGAAAAGTATGTGCTTACGTATTTTCTTGGTTGTCCGACTGAGAAGCAGGAACATGACATTCAGTTGTATGCGAAAACATATGGATGTCGTGTACGACGTATACTTGATTTACGTGATAAGGAAACATATGCAGCTGGTCCGCAGGATTTTGTGGAGCTGTTTTCTAAAGCTCAATATGTATTTACGGACTCATACCATGCATGTTGCTTTTCAATCCTTTTTCATAAACAGTTCACGGTATTTAACCGCTCTGGTATGACAGGTAAAGCAAGTATGAATTCACGTATGGAGACTTTGTTCCGTCTGTTCGGCTTAGATTCCGTGATGATGGATTCTGGATTCGCGCCGAAAATCGATTATCAAAAGGTTGATCGATTACTTGAATTGCATCGTAAGGAATCTCAGGACTGGCTCGACAAAGCCATGAAGGAGTAATCGACTACATGACGAGTCAAAAGAAGATTGGGGCGCTGCTCGGATATGCAAATATCTTGGTGAAAAATTTAGTCAACCTTATCTATGTGCCACTTTTGCTGCATTACTTGGGGCAGGGCGATTATGGTGTGTTCCAGATGACTAATAGTGTGGTATTCGCATTAACGCTTCTCTCTGCAGGGTTTTATGGCAGTTATGTGCGTTTCTACATGCGAGAGCGCGCTGCGGGGGGTCCGGATGATGGGCTAGGTGTGCGCAGGTTGAATGGTATGTTTCTGCTTGTGTATTTTGCAGTTGCTGCGCTGTGCGTTGTCGGTTGCGGAGTGATGGTTTTAAACGTGCATGGACTGTTTTCGGGTGGCCTGACTGAAGGCGAGATTGATTTAGCACGTGTGTTACTGGTGATTATGGGTGTTAACATTGCAGTGACTATGTTGTCGACGCCATTTAATTCATATATTGCGGCACATGAGCGATTTGTATTTCAGCAATCTCGGCAGCTGTTCACTGCGTTGGCACAGCCATTTCTCGCTGTTTTGCTTTTATGGTTTGGCATGGGTGCAGTCGGGGTTGCAAGTGCGCAGCTGGCAGTTTCAGTCATTCTTCTCGCATGGAATGTTGCTTTTGCTGTGCGCAAATTAGGCATGAGATTCACATTCTGTGGTTTGGAATGGTCATTATTTAAAGCGGTCGCAGTGTTTAGCTTCTGGATTTTCCTAAACCAGATTTTTGATTTGGTCAATAACAATGTGCCTAACTTCCTCTTGGGAGCCATGTCTAGCTCTACTGCAGTCGCGGTGTTCGCTATCGCAGTACAGATCAGAAGCATTTTTTTCTCCATGAGCACGACTATGTCGAGTGTTTTCATCCCACAAATCAACCGTATTGTTGCTGAAACAGATGATAATACAATCTTGACTCGGTTGATGACACGTGTAGGCCGGTATCAAATGATCATCTTTTGGTATCTATTTGGGGGGTTTATTGTGCTCGGTCAATATTTCGTCCGTATTTGGGCAGGTGAAGCAAATTCAGATGCATATTGGCTATGTTTAATTATGGTATTCCCGGTCATGATTCCACTTACACAGAACACAGGAATCGAGATTCAACGCGCAAAGAACCGTCACAAGGTCCGCAGCTTGATTTATATCCTTACGTCCGCAATTGACATTGTTATTAGCGTTTTGCTGATTCCATTATATGGTTATTGGGCTACTGCTATCGGCTATGTGACAAGTATTGTGCTAGGCACAGGTTTGTTCATGAATTGGTATTATCATACTCGCATTGGCCTAAATATGCTTTACTTCTGGAAGCACCAGCTGCCCACCGTTGGACTGGCTGTTATGACGATTACAGTATGCTTATTGGGAGGATTTGTTTTGCCTGTTTCATCTGTTTCCTTGTTTTTGATATGGGGAATGATTTATACGTTGCTGTTCGGCATTGGTGCTATGAAGGTGTCTCTTACACAGGAAGAACGAAAAAAAATACTAAATCGTTTGAAAAGAAAGTGAGCCAGATATGACCGTAAAGCAAACTATTAAAAGAATAATTCCCATTTTTGTTTTAAAAGTACTGCGAAAAGGTAAGAAACGAATAGCGGATAGACGCGCGAATTATCTTCAAACAAAGCGTTTTAAACGTTGGTTTTCTCGTGATGACTCCACAGATAAAGCTCGTGTGGAGACACGTCTTGCTTTTGACATTCATCGTCTAGAAAAAGGATTAAGCCATGTTGATTTCAGAGATGGTTTCGGCAAAGGTGTGTTGTCTGAAATTTCGAAACGCATGGTATTGCTTGAGAAGGCAGATCCCAGATTTATGGAAAATCCTTTGTACTTGCAAGGATTGGCCGTGTTGCATGAGTATCAGTCTCGGCATAAGAAAGATGGGTATGATCTTTCGGAAGTGGAAAGTCTGTTCCCCGTACGGATTTGGAATGCTGCATTCGAGTATCAGCCGGGAGCGCCTGTTAATGCAGGTTCTTTCGTCATGAATGCCTTATCGAAAAAAGATAATCTTTCTAAAGGGTTTGTGGAACTAGCAGAGCATCGATACTCTGTGCGTGAGTATTCGTCAGAACCGGTACCGCAAGAGTTGCTCGACAAAGTGTATGAGGTATCTATGAAAACTCCGTCAGTGTGTAATCGTCAAGCCACGCGTGTGTATCAGATTACTGATTCTGAGAGAATTATGAAGGCTTTGAAGATTCAAGGCGGTTTTTTAGGATATGCTATGCCTCCGGTACTGTTGCTGGTTACTTCAGATATTCGCGCGTTCATGAATAATGGGGAGCGTAACGAGCCATTCGTTGATGGCGGTCTGTTTTCCATGTCGTTGTTGTATGCGTTGGAGGCATATGGCTTGGCTGCTTGTCCATTGAACGCAATGTTTAATCTATCTCAGGACCGTCAAACTCGTGAACTACTTGATATACCTGATTACGAGTTTCCTGTAATGTATATTGCTGTGGGGAATTTTCCGGAATCCGTGCCAGTATGTTACTCTACACGATACGAGCCAGAAAAAATCGTTACTCGAATTTGAATATTATATACTGCATTTGGTTAAGCGTTATGGTGAAGTTTTTCTTGAAAGCCTAGAAAAACTTCACCATAACGCTTGAACTAAATATAGAATAGTTTTTTATGATGGATATATATCGGACAAGTGGATAAATGTGTTTTCGATGCGCGTTAATATTGACAGCATGGCGTTTTGGAGCCGCATGTAAGACCATGAACAACAACTGATGTAGTGATTCATCCGGATCGTGGTTGCCGCTACTAGTGGAGTGGATTCACGTCGCTAAGCAACGCAGCTGTTGAAGCTTTCTGGGCTATTCGTGATTAAAGTTCCGTTGCGAATATGTTATTTTTGTCTGTGTCTGACATGGACAGGTTCTATACCGAACGATTTGGTATCAAAACAGTCCATACAGGGCGGAATTCGGTATGAGCGTTATAGAGAGGCGACGTGAGCCGCATATAGAAATAGTGGTGAGATAACGTCCGAATTCCTGCGCACTTTCGGTTTTGTTCTTCGTTGAGATGTTGAAGCGGGCATGGCCCGCGTCCTGTGTACGATTTTCAGTCGCCAAACAAAGAATCGCAATTGGAAAGCAGGACGCGCAGCCATGCCCGACAGCAACATCATACAGATCGACCAGAACCTGTTCGAGACCAAACTCGACCGGCTGGTCACCGAGAAGATGACCCAGATCCTCAACGCCATGCTCGACGCCGAGGCCGACGAGATCACCGGGGCCGCCAGATACGAACGCAAGGAGGGGCGCAAGGCGTACAGGGCCGGCCACTACGAACGCACGCTCACGGCAAAGGCGGGCAGGCTCGAGCTCAGGGTGCCGAAACTCAAGGGCGCGGTCTTCGAATCCGCGGTCATCGAACGCTACCGCAGGCGGGAGTCCAGCGTCGAGGAGGCGTTGATGGAGATGTACCTGGCGGGAGTGAGCACCCGTCAGGTCGACGACATCAGCAAACTGCTGTGGGGTGACAGGATGCCATCCCAGACCCTTTCCGACAAGCTCAAGCGCGTGTATGACGACATCGACCGATGGCGCACCCGGCCATTGGAATCCGAATACCCGTACGTGTTCATGGACGGCGTGTGGCACAAGCGCTCCTGGGGCGGAAGCGTGGAGAACGTCAGCGTCCTCGTCGCCATCGGCGTCAACGCGGAGGGCCACCGCGAGGTCATCGGCGTGACGGAGGGCATGAGGGAGGACGCTGCCAGCTGGGAGCAGTTCATACGAAGCATGATCGAACGCGGTTTGAAGGGCGTGCGCCTCGTGGTCGGCGACCGGTGCGCGGGACTCGTCTCCACGGTGAACTCGATGCTTCCCCGGGCGAAGTACCAGCGGTGCATGGTGCACTTCATGCGCAACGTGCTCTCGAAGGTGCCGCCCAACCACCGGGATTGGGCGTCCGCGGCCCTGAAGGCGATATTCGCCATGGAGTCCCGCGAATCCGCCCTCGCCAAGGCCGGGACGGTCGCCGCGGAGATGGAGTCCAGGAAGCTCAAGGCGGCGGCCGGCTGCCTGCGCGAGGGCATCGGGGAGACGACCGCCTACCTTTTGCCGGAATTCCCGACGGAGCACCGCAGGAGGATCCGCACGAACAACATGATCGAACGGCTGAACCGGGAGATCCGGCGTCGCACGCGCGTCGTCGGCAGTTTCCCGGACGGCAACAGCGCGTTGATGCTCATCTGCGCCAGAATCAGGTACGTCACCGCGAACGAATGGAGCACGCGCCGCTACCTCGACATGTCCCGGCTCGATGACAACCTGCAGGAAGCGAACTGATCATCGTCCCATGGACGGGCACGACCCTAAGTGCGCAAACCTTCGGGCACTACCCGAGCAGCTGTCTTTCTGTCTCATTTTAATGTCCACTATTTAGTTTTCAAACGCCCACGAAAATCACAATTCGGATTTCGACAGTTTTTCAGGTGCGAAAGGCACCCCTCATCATGAGCGCTTCCACTTCGCACAAACACCATTTCAAGACCGGCCACCTTGCCGAAACCACAATACCGCCGGCTAGAGAACACGCTCCAGATGCCGGACGTCACACGTCACACTCAAACACTCAACCCGGCATACCCCACACCATATCGTTATGACACCATGCCATTTTACCCTGTGCTATATCATCATCACATCATTAACCGGCAAACTCCGTTCACGCCCATAACGCTCAATCCTATCCGCATATCGAGAGCCAAGTTTATAAAAGCGCAGACTGTCCTCATCAATATTGGCAATCTTCAACAAATCGTGTACCAACACCAGATAATCGGAAGGACTCACCGAGCATTCGAAAACACTGTTCTGTACACGCTGTCCGTATTTCATGCATGTCTTCGCCACCAAACGAAGACGACGCTTCCCCTCAGGGGTTTCCGTACTCACATCGTACGCAACCACAACCATCATGGTTTTTCACCTCCAATAACACATCACCACGAATCATCGCATACCGCCACACACAGCTACGCACCTTTTACTTCCACATAAATGGCGGGTAATCATCAAGATCACCCCGCAACGATCGAGCTAGCAGCAGCGCTTGCACATACGGAACCAATCCCCACGAAATTTTTTCTTGCAGGAACGGATGAAGAATCTGATCACTCTTCTTTTTCTGCCACGCCGTAAGCACTTTCTTCCGCCCGAAATCAGACAGCAGCACCCCGCCATTCTCCCGTATTTCAAAATCCCCCGGCTTAACAGCGCCTGTATTAACCAATGTCAGAACGAAGCGGTCAGCCAACACCGGGCGAAACTCTTCAACCAGATCCAATGCCAGAGAGGCTCTCCCCGGCCGATCCGTATGCATAAAACCAACATACGGATCCAACCCCACACCTTGCAAAGCCGCAATGCAATCATTCGTCAATATGGAGTAGCAAAAAGACAATAATGCATTCAGCCTGTCCAGCGGAGGTCTCCTCGACCTACTGGTGAAAAAGAAATCATCTTTATTCTTCAGAACCAAATCGTCAAAAGCGTAGAAATAATCTTTGGCAGCAAGCCCTTCGACACCCCTCAACTCATCAATCGTCAAGCTTTTTCGAGCTTTTGACAATGCCGCCGACAATTTGCCGCTCTGCTCGGCAAGTCGGTCGATGTTCACCCGCAAAGCATGATCACGTTTCGTGCGTTCGAGCACCCATTTCGCATTGTAAAGCTTGCCAACAATGAAAGATTTCGCATAACGCAAAGATTTTTGTTCGTCATCCGCGACTCGAAATTGTTCACGGCGAAGTAGCACATTACGATTCTCCTCCCCTAACACGGAACAGTAATAATGACCTCTCGGTGAATAGAATGCCATAGAAACGCCCAGTTTGCCGCAGCGCCCCATAAGAGCAGGCGAAGCACCCTTATACGAGAAACACATGATTCCTTCAATTGACCGTAATGGCACTTTCGCCAAGGTTTGGTCATTCTGATAAATCACAACATTATCGTTCTCCAAGGCAAGATAGGCATCTTCTGTCATCACAAACAACGTGTTTAACAGCTGCTTCATCACTCCCCGCTTTCCTTGAGCCGTTCTTCGATATATGCTTTTGCCGATTTCATCTTCCGTAATTCAGGCAGGCACAAATCCCGTAGAGAACATGCCGAACACGATCTGGTCTGTTTCACTTTGGGAGTCCATCCACGGGAGAAAAGATCATGCATTTGCAAGAAGTCAGCTTCGACCATGTTGCGAAGATCTTCGTCAAATTTTACCCGCTCACGACGTTTTGTCTGCTGATAGAACAAAGCACCTTCAGGAATATCACACGCGAGCATTTCTTCCAAGCACATCGCTTCCGCGCATAGCTGTAAACGATCAGCATCAATCGTTTTGGATTTGCCGTGTTTGTATTCAATCGGATATGGCAACCACAATTCATCTCTTCCGTGAAGCGGAACACCATCATTAGACTTATGGAATTCCACAACATCACAGGCTCCAGTTATGCCGAGCGCTCGCGAATAAACTCTCAAATCCCGCATGATCAGCATATCGCCGCGAGATTCAGAAGCCGCATAATCGTGGGCGCGTTCATGTTCCAGATGCCCCGCTGTGGTCAGATAATTTTCTGACCACAGCTGCTCGATATGAATAAGCGCCCATTGACGCTTGCAGAATGAGAAATGCTGAATACCCGAAAGGGCCAGCCAATCTTCTTCTGAATAACCATCTGGCCCTTTCATATAAGCACCTCTCATCTAGGCTTGGACGTTGTAATCAGCGGCCTTCGATTACTTCGTAGCGAAGGCCTGGAATGGAAGCGTCATCTACATTCACGGTTCCATCCGCGTCAACGGAAACGGAACGATGAACTTTGGCCGAAGAATACTGCCCCCCCTTGCAGTTATGTGCAAACCAGACGACATCCAGCACTTCCATCGATCCCGACGGACGTGCCGAACTCTCATCATTCTCGAAAAGCGTGACCAGAGCTTCCTTGATTTTCTCTGCATCTTCTGCGCTGAAACCTGTTCTTTCCGCCAGCTGGGGGCTAATGCTTCCATAAGTTACATATACGGCGCGTCCAGAGACGCGATACTTCATGCCCATGGTGTCGGATGATTTTTTACCGGAATCCGTAGTCTCGCTGTTGACCGATTTAGTGATTTGCACATCGTCAATTGCGATGGGATTAATGGAGAATGCCGGCTGAATCGAGACCGGTCCGCGTACGCCAATCGAAACCTCATCGGTATCCTTGGCCTTCTTAAAGGCGAAAACCTGACCAAAGGACCGCACATCAAGCCAACGCTCGCACACCTTACCGAAGACTACATTCTTCTGCTTCTGCTCATCCTTCGGCAAGGTCTTCAGATATGTATTGAACCTGTCCGACAGCGATTTGGCACCATCATCGGAACGATCATCAGACTGCACAAAGACTGATTCTCCTGCATCCTGCAGACGGTTGCGGATCTTCCTCTTCAAGGCGACGTCGGAAACCTCACCCAGCCCTTCTGACGTCGTTCTCGGACGATTACCATTCAACGGATCACCATTGGGATTTGCGTTATTCACCGCAAAGGCAATCGCAAAATCAATCTTATTTTCCAAAGCTGCCATAATCACATACTCCTTACTTATAGGCGATGAATCGACTCTGATAATTACAAAAGTCAGTTGTTGCTATTATTTTTTTTGAGAAATCTCTTGCGCTTTACGCTTAGATGCTCTCCGCTGACATGAATATCCCAGAAGAAACATTGGCGAAAGCGCCTTATTATCTTCAAAATCCCCTTCCTTAAACAAAGCCATAACATCGTCGACTTCATTACGGAACCAGGACCCACCGTTTGCCGATTTAAGGTATGGCGTAAGCTGCTTCCACAATGTGCCCCACGTCGTATAGGGCTTCGCCGTGAAATTGCTCATCAATTTGATTGCATTGGTTGGACGGTCCTTGACTCCCTGCTTACGCAAGACGCTTTCCTCGAAATTGTCGGCAAGCGCCAACAACCTTCCATACAGGTAATCACGATCATCTCGATTCGGTTCAAGATACATGGTTATTACGTCCTCCTGTCTATGCTGTTTTCTTGTTTCATCGATATAGTGTTTTTTCCATAGGCTGCAAGCGATTTCAAAATCACGACGCCAGACCCTGATATTGTCGTATCCCATAGGCTTGGTGACCTTATGACATGCGGCATTCAAAATCGACATGGGAAATTGCGCTCCGCCAAACATACATTCAATAAGCCGTTCCTTCACATCTTTCGCGAAGCGTTTATAGCTCTTGCTGCTCCTATCAGACGTGCCACAAGCACAGTTGATAATGTCAGTGAACGATGGAGCCCCTTCATACTGAACGACATTAACCCGCTCAGCTCCCTCCACGATGCTTTTTTTGAAAAATGTAAGAGGCCAAGCTGCATCGACATGCCATTGCAGTATGCGCTTAATGTATTCGTCCTTCTGAAGCTCGCAGTAGAACGTTACGCCTAAACGCCCCGTTGTAGCAGCATCCAAGATGACGACAACCATCGGATCATTGTGCGTCTTCAGATCCTCCGCACCCTCATATCCTCTCAGAACCCTTGAGAAAATTTTTGCATACTGAACATTTGTCGCATTTAGCGCATCGCTGATGTCGTCATGAAGCGCTTTGGATTCGTCAGCTATTGGCGAGAGGAAATCATCAAAATCAAAAGATCCTGACTGCGGATTCAATACGGGCTTTTCCTCAGGTCTTTTTATTGCCCAGACAACGATAGCCTGATTGCCTGTCAACGTTCCATGATTATTCACCAACCACCGCAAAGTGGAGTTGATTTTCTGAGAGGACGCACTATCAACCAGCAAAGCTTGTTCCTTACTGGAAAAACGTCCACGAAAAGTAAAATTCGTAGAATCATTAGCAGACAATAGCTTGGCATTGGCATCGGAGCTAACTACCTTTTTAGGGAAATTAGTGGTTGGCGTATAAAGATCCTCGCCAAAAACATCCTTCCCCAGCCTGTGTTGAGAACGCTGCAGATACGCAATCCAACGATTCCGAATATCAACGTCATTCGATAAATCAGAATCTTCGAGTCCGATTTGAACCTCGAAACAAACACCGGCTTTATCGTCCTTATCCGTTAGCTCCACGCCATAATGCGCAGCAGCCTCGCTGATGCTATGCTCCGACACACACTTGAAAACAGCTTCAAGCTTGGCGTCATCACCTTTCCATTTTGCAAGCTGCTGCAAGTACATGCTCGTCTTCTCAGGACTGCGCCCACTATCGACGTACTGTAACTGATCAAACAGCGGATGCGGTACTGGCTTAATGGTCCTTCCCATCGATTCCTCTGTACAAGGAATGATGATGGTGCTCTTTCTCTTGGCAACACCTCTGATACAACCATTCGCGTCCACAAGCACTGTCAGCGAAACCGGAAGAGTCGTATGCCCGTACGGAATCAGCGCCCTCTTCGCAGCGTCAGCGTCACCATCTTTCTCTGCACTATGAGGAGTCTGACCAGACGCCCCCTGTATCATTTCGTAGGTAGTAAGCAAATTACCAAACAAACTCATCGTTCACTCCTCCTCTACTGATGTAACGTTCTTGCCTAAGTTGAATTCTTTAACGTTCAAACCATGCCTAACGATGTGCCGATCGAGAAGCGGCGAATCCGGTGATTCGAATCTGATAACGCCATCCTTCATAATCGGCATCCAGAAGCGCGAAATCAGATTATGGTCAGGATTCTCATCCGGATACGAGAATCCATGAAACATATATCCCATGTTCCATTCTCCATAAGAGTCGTAGAACCCTTCTCCCCCTCCGAATTCACACGGTTCGACATAAGCTTGGCATTCCCTAGCACCCAGAAAAATATCGCGACGGCCTCCTTGACGCACGGACCTCATCGCAATGTTGTGATGTTTGTTTTCATCACGATCATCAGCAAGTTCCTCCCTCAGGTCGTTCCATTCAAAATGCGCAAGAACTTGATACCTCACATCCTTTAAATATGTGTAGTATGAAAGATCATTTTTAACATTTTTTTTCTTGGGCTGGTACACAATAGTGCGAACACCTCTGCTCTCCGTCTGAATCTTATTCATGACTCGCACAGCATCAATGACCCACTTAAACGTGGGCTTCCAATAGATGCTCTCCGTAATCCCCTTCAATGCTTGATACGTTGGCACCTGATACGAGTACTTCTCTCCACCAACACGCGTGGCGACTTCCGAGAACAATGCGTATCTACCCCAAACTTCATATTCGATTGAATTCCGATGCCGTTCCATATAACTCCTTTGTAAACGGTCTTCCAAAGCTATTGGTTAATAGCGTACCACAAAAAATTTCTTATGCCATATATAGAATCTAATAGGCGTTTCGCGGCATACGCTTTATCGACTATCCTTGTGCCTGTGGGACTCCCACTACCATCGCGCCAAGAGCGATGTGGATTGAAAATATATTTGGCATATGTGTTGCCTTCCCAACTACAGCTCTCTCGCATACTCCTTGGAGCTTGCGAGAGAGCACTCATCCTTCCTACATCAGCAGGAGAGGCATCTCCGCCTCCCGTACTACGCCGTACTTGTCGTTGTAGTATTCCTCATTCAGCAAGAAAACTCCAAAATCCTCATTTGCTAACGAGATTGCATGCTTCCTGGCCAAACCACGATAGTCATCATCGAACAGGGAAACCGTATATTCCTGCAACCGCCTTAGCACTGAGATTTTCTCGGGTAATTCTCCCCTGTGGAGCATATCAAGTAACTCAGTCGCCTGACCATACGGGACCACAACATTGTGCGTGACATCCGGAATTACATGGAAGTTATCGCTAACCGTCTGAAAAGCCTGAGCAAAGCACAAACCGTACTTTCCTCCCGTAGTATTCGTGAATTGAGATCGATCACATTCGTTGAAGGACAACAGATCATAAGCAGTCGTCGCTCCCTCCGCCCTTCCCCGAATTGGGCAATCCGTATAGCCTCCTTTACCATTACCGTCCTTCTTACGGAGAAGCATGTCATAGTACTGTTCCAGAATATTCGAAGACAGCAAATCCTTTCCTGGGTAGTTCTCCATAATCTGTAAAGTGAGCTGCTTACCCATTGCGATATCCGGCAGATACCTTTCCATGCTGTCTTCAGCTTTCAATGGATAGACATACACATTCTTTGGTTCTACCGATTCACCATTCCTATTGCAGCGCCCAGCGGCCTGCATAATACTGTCCAGACCAGCCATCGCCCTGACCACGCAAGCAAACGAAATGTCAACACCTGCCTCAATAAGCTGTGTGCTCACACAAATCACAGGTTTCGGATTGCCTGGATCAAGCAGCGCACCGATTCTGTCCAGACAATCCGTTCTATGCCTTCCACACATGGCAGTACTGAGATGAATCAGCTCAAACTCATGATTCACATCAAGTCGTTCCAAGCATTGGAAAATCTCACGCGCTTCCTTTTTCAGGTTGACGATTGCCAAGCAATTGCCGTTCTCCCGCGCCTGCTGATAAATAATCTGCCCTAGTTCATCGCAGCTTTTATTTTCAGTTGAAGCAACGATTCTTGTACGTCGAAGCTTGTCTTCATAGCTTTCCGTTTCAGCAATAAGATCAGGCTTTTCCGAAAGGAGCAGATTCTCTCGTTTGGTTTTTTCAAGTAACGGCTGCGTCGCAGAGCACAAAAGAATCGTTGAATTGGTAATCTTCGATAGGAAGCTGACGATCTCATTGAACAGATTGATTGTGTTCATCGGCAACGACTGTATTTCATCAAAAATGATGACACTGTCGGCCATATTATGGAATTTCCGGAGTTTGGTTCCGCGAGCAGACATGACAGTCTCAAGGAATTCCACCATAGTGGTAACAATTATCGGATTGTCCCAACGCTCTGCCGCCAACTTGCGCTGATGCTCCCCGGCATTCTCAAACTCACTCGACGCATTATCCGCTACATCAGCGGAACGTTGCATACCTGCAGTGGAGTAATGCTCCAATAGAACATCGCTATCGGCGCTCAGACCAAGTACATCTCGGAAAGTCTTTGCCGTCTGAGTTGTGATAGACAAATATGGAATCACGTAAATGATCCGGTGCTTTCCTGTCTTCAGCGCATGATGCAACGCAAAATTTAGCGACGCCAACGTTTTACCGCCGCCAGTCGGAATCGACAAACGATAAATCCCGGTTTCCCGCGCCCCCGCCAAACAACACTGTTCATTAATCTGATGTCTTATCCTGTTTATTTCCGAACTCGAATCAAAAGATCTCATGCTTTTATCGAGTCGACTAATCAGATTCTGCCAATCAACCGCATTAGGCCGATACTGTTTTCGGGTCTCGAAACAAGCAGCATCCGTCCTATCCGCATCCACCAGTCGCGAATAAATCAGTTTAACGAGCAAACCTAGATAGAAGTATATGCTATCTTTCGACAGCCTCAGCGATTTAATTTTCTTCAGGAAACAAGCGATATCTTCCGCTGAACCTCGGAAATTCGATTGCAGATCGAGTGCCAAACCGTTAAGCCCCCGCTTGATTTCTTGATACGCATACTTCTCGTTGCTTTTGTCCGACTCCGTGAACCCAAGAAGAAAAGCTCTATTCCCGGACTCGTCAATGCAATCAGGAAGACCTCCGTGATGTTTAGAAATGGCAAGCTCAAGAATTTCCTTTGCTATCTCTTCAATTTCCCCTTTCGACTCGAAAAAATCATTGACGACAAACGCCCCTTGACGGGCATGCTGCACATCTCCCCTATGCCCATCATCCGATAACAGATATGTTTGGAACTGCTGAGCAACCTTCCCGACATCATGCAAGACGGCTGCCGTACGTGAAATATCAGCGAATTCATCCTCGAAACCACTAGCCAATCTTCCTGCACCATGAAGATGGTCATACAAAGTCTGAGTATTGCCTTCCTCATCTTTACGAGCTAATAGAACCATAACCTGCTCCTTTACAGATACCCCCCTGAATAGTCTTTACCCTACCGCATTCCAGCAAAAGATAAAAACGAAATGATTGATTCGAAGATTATCGTCGCCAAATACCTGTGCATACGTAGTACGCCCCAACACAAATAGCAGTAGGGGGTGTGTTTCTCCTGCCAAACTCGACAGGAGAAACACACCCACATACTATCGTCAGTCAGCCACCCAGCCAACCACCTCAGACCTTAGCAACCTCCACGCCCAGCTCGGCGCCGGCTTCGACGCTTACACTGTCGGACGAGGTGTCATGCGCCACGAGGTCCTTGAACTGTTCGACCTTGGCCACATCGTCCGCGGGCACGGTCACCTTCAGCGTGATGCGGTCGGAAATTTCCAGGCCAGCGGCCTTACGGGCCTCCTGCACGGCGCGGATCACGTCGCGGGCGTAGCCTTCGGCCAGCAGGTCGTCGTTCAGTTCGGTGTCGAGGATCACGAAGCCACCGGTCGGCAGCGCGGCGGACACGGAGTTCGCAGCCTCCTGCGCGTTCTCCTCCTCCACACGGTTGATCAGCTCGTATTCGCCTTCCTCAAGCGCAATCTCGCCGTTCGGAGTCTCACACACAGGCACGCCGGCGGCGTCCACATGCCAGGCACCGCTCTTGGACGCCTTGATGGCGAACTGCACGTCCTTACGCAGGCGCTTGCCGGCCACACGCGCGTTCACGCGCAGCTCGTTCACGATCTTCAGACCATGGGAGCCGGCGTCCTCCAGCGTGCAGAACTCGATATCCTTCACGTTGAGCTCGCCCTTCAACACGTCGCTGTAGGCGGCGACCGCATCCGGGTTCTCGACCACCACGGTCAGCTTGGCGAGCGGCTGGCGCACGCGAATCTGCTTGGCCTTACGCATGGAAAGCGTGCCGGAAACAACCTCACGCACCTTCTCCATCGCGTCCACTAGCTTGGCATCGTCCTGCAGCACGGCACCCAGCTCGGTGGTCTCGCCGGTCTTCTCGTCGGCAAGGAACGGCCAGTCGGCCAGATGCACGGATTCGCCGCCAGTCAGGCCGCGCCACACGGCTTCAGCCTCCATCGGAGCCAGCGGAGCCAGCACGCGCATGAAGGTTTCCAGCACGGTGTACAGCGTGTTGAACGCGTTCTCGTCACCGGCACCGAAACGTTCGCGGTTGTTGCGGATGTACCAGTTGGTCAGCACGTCGATGAAGTCGCTCGCCGCATCGCACGCGTCGGAAATGTAGAAGTTGTCCAGCGCATGCTGGGTCTTCTCCACTAGGCGGCGCAGACGGGCCAGCAGGTAGCGGTCCATCTCCGGCAGCTTCGCCACTTCGTCGGCACGCAGCATACGGGCGTCATACCCGGCGGCGTTCGCGTACAGGGTGAAGAAGTAGTAGGAGCTCCACACCGGCAACATCACCTGGCGCACGGTGTCGCGGATGCCATCAGCGGTGACGATCAGGTTGCCGCCACGCAGGATCGGCGAGCTCATCAGGAACCAACGCATGGCGTCGGAGCCGAAGTCGTTGAACACGCCGTTCACGTCCGGGTAGTTGCGCAGGTGCTTCGACATCTTCTGTCCGTCGGAGCCGAGCACGATGCCGTGGCAGATCACGTTCTTGAACGCCGGCCTGTCGAACAGGGCGGTGGCCATGACGTGCTGCACGTAGAACCAGCCACGGGTCTGGCCGATGTATTCCACGATGTAGTCGCACGGGAAGTGCTGTTCGAAGGTTTCCTTGTTTTCGAACGGATAGTGGTACTGAGCGAAGCTCATCGAACCGGATTCGAACCAGCAGTCCATCACGTCGCTGATGCGGTGCATGTGGCTCTTGCCGGTCGGATCGTCCGGGTTGACGCGGGTCAGCTCGTCGATGTACGGACGGTGCATGTTGATATTGCCGTCCTTGTCGCGCGGGTAATCGCCGAAATCGGCCTTCAGCTCGTCAAGCGAGCCGTACACGTCCACGCGCGGGTACTTCGGATCGTCGGAGACCCACACCGGAATCGGGGAACCCCAGAAACGGTTGCGGGAGATCGACCAATCGCGTGCGTTCGCCAGCCACTTGCCGAACTGGCCGTCCTTCACGTTGTTCGGAATCCAGTTGATCTGCTGGTTGAGTTCGAGCAGGCGGTCCTTGATCTTGGTGACGGCCACGAACCAGGAGCTCACCGGCTTGTAGATCAGCGGAGTGGCGCAACGCCAGCAGTGCGGGTAGGAGTGCACGTAGCTCTTCTCCTGGAAGAGGATGGCGCGCTGCTCCTCAGGAATGCGGGCCAGCGGGCCGTCACCGGCGCGCAGGTTGCGCAGGATCGGCTTGTTGGCGTCGAACACGTACAGGCCCTCGTAATCCGGGCACAGCGACGTGAACTTGCAGCCCGCGTCGAGCACGTCGATGCTCTTGATGCCCTTGGCGTTGAGCGTGTTCATATCGTCCTCGCCGTAGGGGGCCTGATGGACCAGGCCGGTACCTTCAACGGTGTCGACGTAGTCGGCGGTGAAGATCTGGTAGCCTTCCGGCCCCGGCACCTTGCCCTCGACGGCGTTCTCGTCGCCTGCGAAGTACGGGAAGACCGGGTAGTAGCGCCAGCCCTCCATCTCGGAGCCCTTGAGTTCGCGCACGATCTCGTAGTTCTCGCCAAGTTCCTTCTCGTAGGAGCCGAGCAGCGGCTTGCCGAGGTAGAACTTCTTGCCCGCGAACTTGCCTTCGGTGGGGCGCACCTCCACATAGTCGATGTCCGCGCCGACCACGATGGCGAAGTTGGTCGGAACGGTCCACGGGGTGGTGGTCCAGAACACCGCGTAGGCGTCCTCCTCGTCACGCAGCTTCACGGCCACGGACACAGTGGTGTCCTGACGATCCTGGTACACGTCCGCATCCATGCGCAGCTCGTGCGCGCTCAGCGGGGTCTGATCCTTCGGGCAGTACGGCAGCACACGGTAGCCCTGGTATGCCAGGCCCTTGTCGTACAGCTGCTTGAACGCCCACATCACGGATTCCATGTACGGAATGTTCAGGGTCTTGTAGCCGTGCTCGAAATCGACCCAACGGGCCTGACGATGGACGTACGCCTTCCACTCGTTGGTGTACTTGAGCACGGAGGCACGGCAGGCGTCGTTGAACTTGTCGATGCCCATCTCCTTGACCTGATCCACCGAGTCGATGCCCAGTTCCTTCTGCGCCTCAAGCTCGGCCGGCAGACCGTGAGTGTCCCAGCCGAACACGCGGTTGACCTTGTGGCCCTTCATGGTCTGGTAACGCGGGATGACGTCCTTCGCATAGCCGGTCAGCAGGTGGCCATAGTGCGGCAGGCCGTTGGCGAACGGCGGGCCGTCGAAGAAGACGAATTCGTTCTGGCTGTGATCGCCGGAAGGACGGCGTTCGATGGACTTCTGGAAGGTGTCGTCCTTGTCCCAGTAGTCAAGCACGGACTCCTCAAGCTTGGGGAAGCTGGGGTTCGGCGCGACATTGGCGCTCTGCTCACCGGCAGCAGCCTTCGGATACACATGATTGGTGGATTCGCTCACCGTATGCTCCTCGTTTGGCGGTTTCATTACTTACTTTACGAGGACGATGATTTTCGTGCGATTGCGCACGTCCGACACCGCGGTACCACCTCGCTTGCCGCACTCCCCTGTTTTCTTACGCAGGCTTCCCTGCACAGGTTTCATACGACCGCTTGACGTTCGGCTGTTCGGGCCGATCCCGCCGGTTCTACTAGGCCGCACCCAAAAGCGCCGACCGTTCTTCCGGAAGCTCCCCGCTGATAACGGATCATTGCTATACGTTTCAAATCGTCAGCCTAGCACTTACCACGAACGTAGGAAACGCGAAAAGCCGCATGGCGTCCACCATGCGGCTCCTTCAGCGCGACGATTGAAATTCAATCGCAATCAAAAGCGAATCAGCCTTCGTTGAGCTGAGTTTCCAGCTGCTCGACAATGTCAGCATGCATCTTCTCGCTGATCTTCACCTTGAGCAGGAACACAACACCGCTCAGGATGATGACAGCCAGCGGCACATAGAAGGCGCAGACCTTGAAAGTGTGGATGTTCGCGGCAGTCATGTCGGCGGCGGTGGCGTCACCAATCATGCCGGCGGCGATGGCGACAGCACCGACGATACCGTTGGAGCAGGCGCCTGCGATCTTATCGAGCATCGGACGCACGGACAGGGTGACGGCCTCGTTACGTTTGCCGTTCTTCAGCTGGCCATATTCGATGGAGTCGGTCAGGGAGAGGATGGCAGTCATCTGGATGAAGGTCTGCGGCAGGTAGAAGAACACCAGGCCGACGGTGACGACAGCGAGGTTGTTGGTGCCGACGATGAACAGCAGGTAGCCGAGGACCATGAGCACCATACCGCCGAGGTACAGGTAGCGACGCGGTATGCGCTTGTTCAGAATCGGGTACAGCGGCGCCATGATGATGCCGGCGATGACCGAGACAACGCCGACGATGGAGTAGGCGGCGGAGTTGTTCAGGATGAACTTGAACATGTACATGAGCACGCCGGTGGTGGCCACGTTGGCGATGGCGTACAGCAGGTAGGACAGGGCGACCCACAGCAGCTGGTCGTTCTGGGCGAGAGCCTTGAACGCGGCGAGTGGACCACCGTTATCTTCGGCCTTGGCGCGCAGGGTGCTGGTGCTTTCCTTGGTGCCGAACGCGACGGAGCACACGGTGAGGACGCCGAGAATAGCCACGATGATGGCGAAGCAGGTCCAGCCACTTTGGCTTTCCTGGTGCTTGCCGGTGAAGACATAGCTGAAGTAGGTGACGATCGGGATGACGACGATAGTCAAACCGTTGTAACCGATGGAGCCGCCGAAGGAGCCGAGAGCAGTGTAAGTGGAGCGCTCGTGGGAGTCGGAGGACAGCGCCGGAATCATGCCCCAGTAGGAAATGTCACGCAGGGAATAGAACACGTCAAGCACGATGAACGTGATGACGAACAACACGATGAACAGTGTGGTGTTGACGTTTACCAGACCGAACAGACCGGTATAGACGAGCACAAGTAGAACGGCGGAAACGGTGCCGCCGATGAGCTGCCATGGCTTGAAACGACCCCACTTGGTCTTGGTGTTATCGATGATGTTGCCCAGCAGCGGATCGATGAAGATCTCCGCGATACGGATGACAACCACAAGGCCGGTGATAACGCCGATGAGCTTGGTAGCGAGCGCCTTGTCAACGCCGGAGAACAGCGAGCTGGTGACGTAGACGATGAAGTAGGTGCTCAGCGCGTTGTAGAAGGCGGATTGGCCGACGTTGCCGAATGAATAGGCCACGCGGGACAGCAGACTGCCTTTCCTGGTTGGCTTCGCAGACTGCTGCGTCTCCTTCGGTGCGGCTGCGACATTGGATTCTGCCATCGTACTTCTCCTTAGAAGTTGTGATTGAAGCTGTAATCGGAAATCATCATTTGATTTCGCATGAGTTAAGTATATCCCTTTACCCCTGTTTAGTAAAATTTAACATCTGCGTTGTGCACTATTGGGCGTGTCGCATTTTGTGCGATTCTGCACATATACATGTCATATTGTGTGCGATTCGCGGTATTTAGCCGACAGTAGACAAACAAAAGGCGATTGATGACGCAGCATCATCAATCGCCTTTCATATTTTTCCGCACATACGTACGCTAGGCAGCCCGTTTCGACCGGGCAGATCGCTTCGATCGGGTCTGCAATTTTGGCCGCGATTCACGTTTCGGCTGCGCCGGCACGAAACTATCTCGCACTTCCAGCGTCGTCGACAGGTACGCATGCTGCCGTACTGTGCGCTTGCTGGCAATCGCATCGGCCAAGGTGAGAATCGCAACGCGCGCAAGCTCGTTCTGGTCGATTGAGAACGTGCTCAACGGTGGCGACGTAAGCTGTGCGATCGCCTGGTTGTTGATGCTGATGACGCTGATGTCGCGCGGCACGATCACACCAACCGCGTTGAACGCCTGCAGCACGCCGACCGCGATGATGTCCGCCGAAACAATAACTGCGTCAGGCAGTGCGCCGTTGTGGTCACGGATAAACTGCTCCCCCAACTTGCGACCATTCTCCACGGTGAACAAGCCGTCAGAATACACCAGTCCACGCAGGTCGAGACCATAACGGCCCATTTCACGCCGAAAATATGTGGCACGCCCCTCTTCGTCCACCTCATAAAAATTCGTCAGCCTCCCCTTGCCGCCGATGAATCCGACACGCTTCATGCCAGCCTTCGCACATGCTTCGACCGCGTCATGCATGGTCTGCTGTAGGTCGGGCTGCACGGAATCAAACAGGTTCGGTGCGGGATTCACATCGATGAACACACCGTATGGCATGACCTCATGCAACTTCTCAAGGTCGCTTTCGGCTATGACATTGGCGCCGATAGCCATGAAACCATCGAATTTCCCCTTCTGATTCAACATCTCGTCAAGACTGTGGAAAACAGTGAGCTCCATACGCTGCTGTTTGGCGTTATGTTCCAGCGCCGAACGCAAATCGGCAAAATACGAATCACGCAGCGTTTCGTCGGACTCCTCGTTGTCCAACAAGGCTACTTCGTGCGGAATGACGATGCGCTTGGCCTGGGCGCTGTATCCCAAATCCTCGCTGGCGCGGATGATCGCGCGACGCGTCTCCTCACGCACGGACAGCGTCGGATCGCCATTCAACAGACGCGACACCGTGGCCTGCGAATATCCCGTACGTTTCGCAATCTCCTTGATAGTCGCCATCGCTCCCTCGCCCTCCCATGGATGCCTCATCAGATTTCAGTAAAAGCATTACTAAATCCATCATACTACATTACCGAACGTATTCTTATAGCCATGACACAGCCAGAGCAATCACGGAAACCGCGAATCGCGCATCAGTCCACGGAACGGATGAACGAACTGCGTGCACAACAAAAATCCTTTGCCCTGCAGAACATGCGGAGCAAAGGACTCAGCAACGCCGGTCTGCCTTTCAAAGCGACCGGTCATAAAGGTGGCATCAGCCGGCAGGGTTCCAAACGCGGCTGACACCGTGGAGAAACGCGGTCACCGTCAGCCCCACGGGCCTGCGGCTGGAAGCGCCCGCCCTTCTGCGTGGCCGACTTGCCATGTGAGCCACCCCTCGATGAGCCACGCTCCGCATCGGTTCTACCGGACGCGTATACATCAGGCCTCTCCCCGGTGATGCTGCGGATGGAACCATACACATATCCACATTTTTCACGGAGACGGTTGCGGGGCTGCCGGCTTTCCATATACCGTCAGCGCATGGAAAGCTTTGGACACAATACATTTTTCACATTAGAGCAGGCACGGGAGGAGGCGGCGAGACGGCATCTTGAATGCAGGCAGGTGTTGTCGCGGATAAGGTCACGCTCCTCGGTTCCACTCTATGTAAGCCACGGCACAGCGCTGGAGCTGCATGGCATGATTGCCACCATGAATTATTTACCCGGATATGGTTCGGAGCTCGTTCACGTTTCAGTGTGCCGGCAACGTGACCTGCGGAAAATCCAGGGGATGAAATTCCATTACGCAAGGCATGGCGTAGACGTGGTGCACGCCGACGAATTGGTGTCAAGCGTCTCCGCGATGCAGGCGGTCTGCCAGATTGCGCCCTATGTCGACGAACGGAGTCTGGTGATCGCCATGGATTGGCTCACTTGCGCCAATCCCGATTTACGCGTCTGCACTCACGATGAGCTCTCCGACTACATCCGGAGTGCGCCGCGATTCATTGGGAGCGCCAAATGCAGAAAGGCCTTGCGCCTGTCCAAACCAGGTACCGATTCCCCGCAGGAAACGGTGCTTCGTTTGGAGAGCGATGCCTACGGGCTGCCTGAGGCACATGTCAATTATGAGATCATTGACCACATACGCGGATCGGGCACGATGAAGGTGGATATCGCCTACCCGGATGACCGCGTCTGTATAGAATACGACGGAAATTACCACTACACCCACGGCCGCTGGATGTATGACCTCGATAAGCGCAACCGGCTGAGGGATCTTGGATTCACGCCTTTTGTCGCCACCCGCGAGCATTTGGCATCCAAACAGAAGCTGAACGAACTGTTCGGCATGGTCGCCCGAGCGATAGCCAGTCACCGTTACGGCTTGGACTAGTTCCGTAGGTGGTTTTTCGCTTCCGTAGGTGGTTGGTCAGAGTATCGGGGTTGGAGAAAGGCTTTATTCTGGCCGTTTTCATGCCGGGTATTCAGACCCAACCACCTACGGAACACCCAAACCGC
>ENA-OPWD01000876-OPWD01000876.1-human-gut-metagenome-genome-assembly--contig:-NODE-876-length-23072-cov-2.801886_pt1 | contig 23072 bp, 14 predicted proteins | sample MGYA00241502_ERZ501996 | MGnify/ENA primary metagenome ERZ501996 (study PRJEB25962, sample SAMEA2042011) | human gut metagenome | biome: human gut; feature: human-associated habitat; material: faeces... | reverse complement strand
CCTTTGCGTCGGTAGAAGAAGTAGCTGTAGTAGTAGAAGATGCATCACGTTCGATGTACGGAGCTTCGTCATCCAGGAAGGAAGCAACCCAGCACAGCGGAGAGTTCCAGTTGATGGTGCACTCGTTTACAGACCATGCTTCTACGTTATCCAGATAGCACTTCATCGGAGCGATAGAACCTACCTTGTAGCCCTGACCCTGAACCATCGGGTCTTCCATGTTGGAGTTCGGACCACCGGACAGAACGCCGTACGGAGCATACGGGAAGTCGTCGCTGTTCAGCTGACCAGACCACCATCTGTGGTGCGGGTAAGTGGTAGAGTGTTCACCGTAACCGGTTACATAACCCTGTTCCAGCGGGTTGCGACCCATCAGGTAGTCCATTGAAGTGGTAACACCGTCAATGTACTTTACTTCCTTAGATGCGTCATATGCCAGAGCCAGTGCCATAGAGTTGTTGATTACCATGGAGTTGGAACCCCATTCGTAACCGCCACTCAGAGTCTTGGTTTCAGAATCGCCTGTACCGGAAGCAGCATTGTACTTCCATACAGTGGTATCATAGTCATGACCTACATACGGGATACCATATGCAGATTTGTCCTGTACTTCCAGAATGGAGTCAGCTGCCTTCAGAACTTCTGCCTTCAGGGTGTTTACTTCATCCTGAGTCAGCAGGCCCTTATCCAGCATAGCCTGAGAATTTACATACAGGGAGATAGAACCAACGGAGTTCAGAGTACCCCATGTGAACAGGGAGAATGAACCGTTGTTTTCACCACCAACCAGAGTTGTGGAGATTTCCAGAGCCTTTGCGTTGTCAGTACCATAAGCGTTGGTACCATACTTCATCAGTTCATCATAATAGGTCTTGTCGCCTGTTGTGATGTACAGTTCGCAAGCTGCCCAGTAGAATTCGTCGCTGACTTCGGTGTCACCGTACGGGCCACCGCCCTTGTTCTGATCCAGCGGAGCATACATGAGGTCAGCAGAGATACCGCCTTCACCCTTGGTGTCGCCACCCCAGCCAGAGAACTTCTTGAAGTTCTTCTGTGCTGCTGCATAGGTCTTGATTGCTGCATCTTCCATGGTCTTTGCATAAGCTGCATCGTAATCCTTGAACAGACGAGCTGCCTGTGCAAATGTTGCAGAAGCGTTCAGAGTTGCTGCATAGGTAACCGGCTTAACGATTCGCATCGGAGCCTTGTTTTCCTTGTCGCCTTCGTTCTTGTCATACGGAGCAACAGCCAGACCGGTCCACTTGTAGTCGTGAGCCTTGTGGTATACCATACCATCGTCACGCATCATTTCGAGGAAGAAGTCCAGCTCGATCTTGCACTCGTCCAGAATATCCGGAGTACCGTTTCCTGCTTCCGGAATAGACATAACGGTGGAGTTATCGCCGAACTTGTCAGCCTTGCCTACCATGAGGGATCTCTCATACATGTTCATCAGAGTCCACAGAGAGATACCGCCGTTTACAACGTACTTACCATAGTCACCAGCGTCGAACCAACCGCCAGCTACGTTAATGGACTGGCTGTAGGACGGCTTGGAGGTGTAGATGTAAACCCACTTGTCTGCGATGTAAGCGTTATCAGTCGGCCAGTGCTGAGAATCCTTACGAGCCAGAGTCTTCTTGCTGCCTTCCTGGCTCTGCGGAGACGGAATGTACTTGTCTTCAGTATCCATTGCACGGTTCTGATAGAAGTAGTTCAGTGCATAGGTCAGCATGCTCTTGTCGTGGTGCTTTTCATACAGGTTCTTGTCGATGTCAAAACTCTTAGAAGTCTTGCCGGCAACAGTCAGGGTGTAGCCCTTGCCTTCTGTAGTGAAATCTGTGAAGTCGATCTGCTGGGTGTAATCCCAAGCACCAAGTTCATCATACTTGGTGTTGCCGTCGGTAGTGCCGCTGTAAACAACGCTGCCGCTTGCGTCCTTGATCTCGTAGTCATACTTGGTAGTATCACCTTCGGACAGAACAACAGTTGCAACCTTCTTACCATTCGGATAGTAACCAACCTGGTTTACTTCAACGCCGGTCGGCTCATAAGCAGCTTCTGCCTGATAGTCAGATGCATCATCGGTCATATCGATGAGTGCCAGGTTGTCGAACCGGATGATGGTATCCTTCGGGAAGCAGTCCATCTTCGCGTAGTTACCCTGACCGCCCATGTGGAAGGTCCATTCTGCGGTACCCTTAACGGTTTCAGTAGCCTGGAATTCATAAGCAACTGTGGTCCACTGGTTTGCCGGATATTCCTTGTTGTACCAAGCATCCCAGCCCTGACCGTAGTCTACCTTGTTACCGGTCTTGGAAGCACTCTTCAGCTTTTCTTCCAGCTGTTCCTGTGTCAGACCTTCTTCGTAAGACAGGGACAGTTCGTCACCGTTGCTGTGCCACAGTTCCTGATCATCTTTGGACATGTTGCCCAGCTTTGCGTACATGTGACCGCTGTTAGACGGGTTTACGCTGTAGGTAATACGATAGGTGTGACCGCTTTCAATGGTCAGATTTCTGTGACGGAACTGGCAGTCCCAACGGCTTTCACCGCCGTTTGCAGTACCACCGATGTTTTCCAGCTTGATCGCATAGATACCGTCGGTGATGTCGAACTTCATGACAGCAGTTGCGTTTTCACAAATGTGCCAAGGCAAGCCCTTTCCGTTTTCGAAGGTACCTTCGCCCAGCTCCTCGCCTGCGAACGCTGTCATAGACAGTGCAGTCAGACCTGTAGCGGTAGCAGAAACTGCCATCACTGCAGCAGAAGCGAAGGCAAGTGCCTTCTTGCCGAGTTTTTTCTTCAGCATAAATATCCTCCTTGAAAATTAGAGATTTTTTGATGTTGGAACAAGGGTACGCATGTTCCACTTTCAACGATTGTTTTCGCCGAACACGCCGGCAGATATACGCCGCACCGGATAGGATTCAGACGCAACTATCCCTTACAGGGCATATCTTTCTCGTTTCATTTATTATAGCACATGAAAAATTCATTGTAAAGTAGATTTTCAAATTTCAGTAAAACATGCTAAACAGTTTCCATGCTTTTTGTGCAACTTGCCATATGTAACGACAGGTTTTTCGGAAAAAACAGAAAAGAAAAAAAGGATACAGGCAAAATTTGCCCGTATCCTTTTTGTGAAAATTGCCGATTTTTGACAGAGATTAGCCCTCAGCCGGCAGAGTCCTTACGATCGAAACGAGGAACTGGAGCAGTACCGTCGAATCTGCCTGACCAACACCGTCATCGGTGCAGCAGTCAGCATTTGCATACTGCTGGTCGTTCAGGATTACCACGCCGGCAACCTTCTTGTTCAGCAGAACTGCGTCTGTGATGTCCACACGGCCGTCCAGATTTACGTCACCGTACAGGCTTGCCTTTACGCTCGGCTTCGGGCCGTTGGTAGCGGTGGTTGTCTGCTTGGTGGTAGTTGTGGTGGAAGCGGTGGTCTTGTTGGTAGTTGCCTTGGTTGTAGATACAGTGGTAGTGATCTGACCGCTGCCGTTGTAAGCGTCTGTGTAAACTGTAATAGAATCGATAGTGAACTTGTTGCAGTCGATCCACCATACGCCGAACTTCAGTTCGCCGCCGTACTGGGTCTGAATGATCGCAGAAGTTGCAGAATCCACATCCCATACGATGCTGCCGGTCTTTCCGCTGATGGTCTGTTCCATATCCTCAGACTGTGTCCAGTAATCCGGAGCCACGCTGGTAGAAGAACCGAATGCACCCTGCCACTTGCCGATCTGCTTCTTGCTGGTGGAGAGGTTGATCTCAACCTTGGTGACCTTTTCGCCTGCCGGAATTTCTTTTACCATCGTAATATGGCTTTTTAAATCCAGTGCCGGGAATAATTCCACCTTTTCTTTTTTGACCTCATCTGACGGATACATGCCATACATGGCAATTCCCAGTCTTACCATATCCAGGTCCACCTGCGGCATATCAATCACTGCCGCACTGTTTGCACAGTGTCTGTATGTAAAATGGATTCCTTCTTTTTCAAGACGTCCTGTAAAATCCGTAAATAATTTAAACTGATGTTCTGCCGATGTCTTGTCAGTTTCATCCGATGCCGCAAAATGTGTAAAAATGCCGTCTGCGGACAATTCCTTTAATGCCGTAATCTGCTTTACAATGGCAATACCATTCTCATCCGGTTCCAGTCCGATTCTTCGCATACCGGTATCAACTTTGATATGGCAGTGTGCCTGTTTTTTCTGCACCCTTGCAGCATCTGCAAGTAATTGTGCCGTTTCCACATCAAATACGGTTGCCGTAATTTCATGGGATACCAGAATATCAAACTCGTACGGATCTACATACCCCAGCACCAGAATCGGCTTTTTCACACCGTTTTCACGCAGATTGACTGCTTCATCAAGTGTTGCCACGGCATAGCCCGTTACTTTTTGCGCAACTGCTTTTGCCACTGCGACATCGCCGTGTCCGTAGCCGTCTGCCTTTACAACTGCAAGTGCGCCCGTATTTTCCTTTGTCAGTGCCATCAGATTATCAACATTTTTCACAATAGCATCTAAATTAATTTCTGCATATACTCTATAATACTTATTATTCTTCATTTTCCTTTTCCTCAGACTTATGTATTTGCTTCTTAGTATTATACAACAACTTCAAAAAATGTCTAGTTCTCTTTAAGCACATTTGCCACTGCATCTGCAATGTCCATGGCTTTCATGCCTGCATTGCCAAATCTGTCTGCTGCCGCATCGCCTGCCCTGCCATGCAGATAGACCCCCATGCAGATTTTTTCAAAAAATTCGTATGAAGCATTTTCTTTTCCGTTCTTCTGTGTCCGCCCGGCAAGCACGCTCCCTGCAAGAATCCCCGTGAGCGTATCGCCTGCGCCTGCCGTTGACATACCGGAGTTGCCAGAAGTATTAATATAAATGCGGCTGCCGTCCGATACGATTGTTGCCGCATCTTTTAAAACGCAGACTCCGCACAGTTTTTGTGCCAGCTCCTTTGCGGATTCACAGGACGTTTCTTTTAACTGAGCGATACTTTTGCCGGACAGTCTTGCTGCTTCCCCCATATGCGGCGTATACACGTACTGCTTGGAGCTGCCTTCATTCTCTGCAATCCCGCTTAACAGTTTTCTGTTTTCAGCAATGATGTTTAATGCGTCTGCATCCAGAAGCACCGGAAGCCTTTTTTCTCTTTTAGGCTGATAGGCTATCATCTCGGCTACAATTTCTTTTGCCGTATCTGATTTAGAAAGCCCCGGTCCTGCCACCACGCAGTCTGCCCAGTCCAGCTCCCCTGCAAGCTTTTCTTTTATATCTGCGGTATCTTTATATGTTACCATAACCGCTTCCGGCACATGCGTTAATACAACGGTACGGTTGTTTTCGTGTGTGAAAACCTTCACAAGTCCGCAGCCGGTACGGTATGCCGCCCTTGCAGAAAGTGCTGCCGCTCCCGCCATATTTTCAGAGCCTGCCACAATCAACAGTTTTCCGTAGCTGCCCTTATTCGTATCCGCCGGACGGTCAAAAAAAGCCGCAATGTCTGTATCTTCCATTGTAAATGCCGCCTGCTCCCAGATTTCTGGAATTGTGCGGACGTCGGCAAAACCGGCATTGGCAACACACAGTTCTCCTGCGTATATTCTTCCCGGATACAGGCACAGCCCACATTTTGCAAAGCCGAAGGTCACCGTCATGTCTGCCCTTACGGCACAGCCCATGACCTGTCCGTCCCCGGCATTAATTCCCGATGGCGTATCTACTGCCACAATCAGGCTTCCCGTATCCTTTGCCGCATTGATTTTTGCAATAATCTGTTCATATCTGCCTGTAATTGTTCTTGATAAACCGATGCCAAAAACAGCATCTATAATACAATTATATTCACCGGCAGGAATGTCGTTCACAAACACAATTCCCAGTTTCTGCAAAATCGCACACTGCCGATTTAACTCTTCTGTTCCTTTTCCTTCCTCTGCTGTCGTATACACCTCTGCCGAAATTCCACGTTCTGTCAGCTGGCGCGCCACCGCCATGCCGTCCGCACCGTTGTTGCCGCTTCCGCACACGCACAGCACCTTATCCGTCTTTTTAATCTTTTCAAGCACCGCCTCCGTCACACAAAGTGCCGCCCGCTCCATCAAAACCAGTGAAGGAATCCCCACCTCCTGAATCGAATACGTGTCAATCATTTTCATCTGCGCACCATTCATTAATTTCTTCATAAACACCCTCCTGCCCTGTAAAACAAAAAGCCGCCATACGGACTTCTTCCCGCACAGCAGCTTTCTTCTATTCGTCATTCTCATTCAACCGGTCTAATTCACTCATGATTTCAGGACCTAAAATCGCATGCATATAAGAATACATCTGCTCGTTCATATCCTCTTTGTCCTGCTTGACCAGTAAATTTTTCTTAAGTTTAATCCGCGTGTCTTCAATCCATGCTTCCAGCCGCTCCAGGTCTTTATTGTTGCGGTTGATTTTTTCATAACACATTTTGACTGTTTCATAAAAAAGATGCATGTTTGCTATGCGAAGTTTTTTAGGCACTTCGTCCGATTCATCTTCTAGCTGGGAGATTTTATCTCTTGCTTCATAAATCAGCCGCTGGCTTTCATCCATAATTTTCTGCTTTTTCGGATCTTCGTCATTCTGGTTCATATGATTAACAATGCCCCGGAACAATCCTTTTCTAATCTTTTTTACCTGAATCAGGTCTTCGTTGACCTGCCCCTGTTTTTTGAGCAGTTCATTGACACGTTTTTCCCAGTAACGGATTTCATCCGTTTTTACAGATTCCGGCACAAGTCTGTACCACCGTTGGTCAAGCGTTAAAATCGGCAGATTTTTCAAAGCCGCATTATCCTTCATTGCCTTATATGTAAGCTGTGCCATCCGCTATTCCCCCTTTGTAAATCTTTTCTACCGTCCTTCATTTGCAATGGTATACGAAAGGCGCATCAAGCTTTCTGATAAATGTACATTTTCAACAATGACTTCATCCGGAAGATTCAAATCTGTATGGGCAAAATTCCAGATTGCCTTAATTCCGGCATCTGCTACCAGCTTACCGACTTCTTTTGCTGCTTTTTTGGGAATCGTCAGTGCTACAATCTCGATTTCATTTCTCTTAATAAAATCAGAAACGGCATCCATCATCATCACCGGGATTCCACGGATTGTCTTTCCTTCCATCTCCGGATTGTTATCAAAGACTCCTTTAATCACAAATCCACGTTTTTCAAAGTCCTCATAATTGACAATTGCCTGACCTAAGTTACCCGCACCGATAATAATCATATTATGCGGGCGGTCAATTCCTAAAATTTTGGCAATTTCATCATAAAGATACTTCACATTATAACCGTAACCCTGCTGTCCAAAGCCGCCAAAATTGTTTAAATCCTGACGAATCTGTGAAGCGGTTACTTTCATCTTTGCACTTAATTCCTTTGAAGATATTCTCTGTACTCCGCTCTCATTCAGTTCGCCCAGATATCTGTAATATCGTGGCAGACGTCTGATTACCGCAGCTGATATCTTTTTTGTTTCTTCCATACTCATGTCACCATGCTTTCTTTTCAATGTATCTTCGGATACCAGGGTCAAAAGATCTGAACCCACATGAGCTTGCTCATATGTGGGTGAACGACCTTGGGACCCGCCCGCTATGAGCATAAAAGTGGGATGAAATCCCACGATATGCGAATAGCGGGCCGGATTGTGAGAGTGCGCAGCACGAAACAATCCGTGATTATTATAATATTTTTTATTATATCACCCCAGCACTCTTTTTGCAATATCTACGGATTCCTTGGCATCCTTTGCATAAAAGTCGGCATGAATTTCTTTGGCATATTCCGGTGTCAGAACCGCACCGCCTACCATAATTTTGCAATCCAGCTCATTTTCATGAAGCAGTTCAATCGTCTTTTTCATGGAAACGAGTGTCGTTGTCATCAGGGCAGAAAGTCCGACCAGCTTGACATCATTTTCACGGACTGCATCAACGACCGCCTGATATTCCACGTCTTTTCCGAGGTCAATCACGTCATAACCGTAATTTTCAAGCAGAACCTTTACAATATTTTTACCGATGTCGTGAATATCACCTTTGACAGTTGCAATGACGATTTTGCCTTTGCTGACCGGTGCGGCGTTACTCTGCACCATATGTTCACGAATGACTTCAAACGCCGCCTGTGCAACGGAAGCTGCCATAATCAGCTGCGGCAGGAACAGCGTTCCCTTTTCAAAGTCCTCGCCGATTTTATCCAGTGCCGGAATCAGCACTTCATTGACAATTACCATGGAGTCATTGTCTTTTAACAGTTCTCTTGTGAGGTTCGCACCCTCATTTTTTAAGCCTGCATAAACCGCATGGAATAACTGCTCTTTACAGTCACCTGCCGGTACAGCTGCCGTCTGTGCCCCCGCCGGTGCCGCACCTGTGCTTCCCGCTGCCGGTTTTGCCGCCGGATTGATTTTTTCAACCTTTGGCATATTGGCATAGGCTTTAATATAATCCACTGAATTTTTATCAATATTGGCAAGCAGTTTGTAAGCTCTGACCGCCCCCGTCATTTCCGGAATATTCGGATTGATAATTGGAAGGTCTAAGCCGTTTTGCAGCGCCATGGTTAAGAAAATGTGGTTGACTAACACTCTGTTTGGCAGACCGAAGGAAATGTTTGACACGCCCAGTACGGTTTTTAAGCCTAACTCATGTTTTACACGGTAAACTGCATTTAACGTTTCCATAACACCTTCCTGCTCCGCGGAAGCCGTCAGTGTCAGACAGTCAATATAGACATTTTCCTTTGGAATACCGATTGCCTGCGCACGCTCTAAAATACGCTGTGCAATCTTAAAACGGTCTTCTGCCTTTGGCGGGATTCCGTTCTCATCGAGTGTAAGACCGACAACTGCCGCACCGTATTTTTTTACAAGCGGAAGCACTGCCTTTAAGGACTTTTCCTCGCCGTTGACCGAATTGACAATCGGTTTTCCGTTGTATACACGGAGTGCCGCATCTAACACTTCCGGAATCGTGGAATCCACCTGTAACGGTACATCAACAATTGCCTGAATAGACTTTACGGCAGAAATCATCATTTCTTTTTCATCAATTCCCGGCAGTCCGACATTTACATCGAGAATATCCGCACCCGCACCAATCTGCTCCAATGCCTGATTTAAAATGTAGTCCATATCGCCGCGCAGCAGGGCTTCCTTAAACAGCTTCTTACCGGTCGGATTGATACGTTCCCCGATGATACGCGGTTCCGTAATTGTCACTGCCTTTGTAGGTGAGCAGACTGCTGCCGGAATTTCCTTTTCATGCCAGAAACCTGCATTGCCGTCCGTATGCAGCATTTCGGATACACAGCGGATAAAATCCGGTGTTGTACCACAGCAGCCGCCGAATACTTTAATGCCGTATTTGCGCAGGTTCTTCATCATCTGTGCAAATTCTTCCGGCGATACATTGTATTCATTGGTAACAGGGTCGGGAAGTCCCGCATTCGGTTTCACGATAATCGGCAGGTTTGTCCACTCGGAAAGCTTTGCAACGACCGGCTCTAATTCTGCCGGTCCTAACGAACAGTTGACACCCAGCGCATCTACACCCAGTCCGCTAAGGGTCAGTGCCATGGATTCAATACAACAGCCTGTGAAAGTTCTCTGATTGATTTCAAAAGTCATTGTAACCGCTACCGGTAAATCCGAATGTTCTTTTGCCGCAAGTACCGCCGCTTTACATTCAAGCAAATCGGTCATGGTTTCAAAAACGACAAGGTCTGCGCCTGCCGCGCTGCCCGCTTCAACGATTTCACGGTACATATCATAAGCTTCTTCAAAAGAAAGTGTACCGGTCGGCTCTAAAAGCTGTCCAATCGGACCAACATCTAAAGCGACAAGTGCCTGCGGATTGACATTTTCACATGCCTGCTTTGCATTTTTAATGGATGCCTTTACAATCTCATCAACACTTTTTCCGCATTCTTCCAGCTTATAACGGTTTGCACCGAATGTGTTGGCATAGATGACATCTGCACCTGCACGCAGATACTTTTCATGAATCCCGACTAAAAGCTGTGGCTGGGTAATACTTAATACTTCCGGTGTTTCGCCCATTTTCATGCCTGCTGCCTGAAGCATTGTTCCCATTGCACCGTCAAATACAACGTATTCTTTTTTCAAGAGTTCCCTAAAATTTTTATCCATTACAATGACCACCCTTTATTCTGTACTGACATTTTTCTCTCATATTACAGGTCTGACAGCCTCTTGCCACACCTTTTACCGGTTCTTTCGACAGCCCGATAACGGCCGTCACGGACTTTGTCGGAATCAGCATAAATGAACTGCTAACACTTAATCCAATCTGCTTTGAAGCATTGAGCAGTGCCACAAAATCTTTTTGCTGTTCAATCGGCAGATCGCCGTAGCCCAGCCCGAACCGGAACGTCTGATAATACCCTTGTGTCTGTTCTTTTAAAATCTGCTCGAATTTATCACATACCTGCTCGACTGCCACGCTTGCAAGGCTGTCCATTACAAATGCTTTCGTAATGTCGGATACCTGTGCAATCCGTAACTGTCTGTCGATTCCGTCCGATATGGTTGCCGCAAAAAATGCTGCCTTTTCACAGCCCTTTAAATGCTTTTTTATAGAATTGCCGCGCAGTATAAAATCCGTGCCTTCCGCACACACGCCCTCCTCACATTCCCTGATGTCAAAAATGCGGTAGACATAACGCGGTCTTGCCTGTGCAAGCACCGTTTTTTCACAGTCTTTCATCAATGCCATAAACGCATCATCCGGAGTCTGCCCGCCGCTTCCAAGATACCGCAGAGCTTCCTGCCTGTTCAGATTGTCTAATTGTATCAGTCTTTCCATATAAAATATTTTCCTATAAATGCTAATATAATGTTATAGCCTTCTTCAAATGAGCCGGCATCAACCCACTCCTGTCTTGTATGCGCACCGCCGCCTCTGTAGCCGCCGAAACTGACCGCCGGGATTCCCATGGACAGCGGGATATTGCAGTCCGTTGAACCACTGCGCCGTACCGGCTCTCGACCCGTATACCGGCAGATGACTTCTGCTGCCGTATCCGCAAGTGCCTTTTGTGCCGCTTCGGGTACACCGTTTCCTGTCGGACGGAAACCGGTCAGTTCATACGATATCTGCACTTTAGCAAACCCCTCTGCATTATTAAAAAAATCAAAAATATTGCAGAGCTGTCCGTCAATCTTTTGCAGTGCCTGTGCATCATCGGAGCGCACTTCTGCAAGAAATGTACACTTTTGTGCAATCGTATTGACCGAGGTACCGCCTTCTATCATTCCGACATTATACGTTGTCTGCGTGCCTTCGCAGGGCTTTATGCGGTAAATTTCATGAATAATTTCTGCCGCCGTTTCAATCGCACCTTTTTGTCCGAAGGCGTGAAATGAATGTCCGCCCGGCGCCGTCACTGTCACACGATAGCGTTTTGAGCCGACCGCTTTGACACAAACCGCATCACTGCCTAAATCAAATGAAATAACCTCATCTACCTTATCCTTATAATCCTGCATGAGCTGTCGTGTTCCGCGGCAGTTGCCAAGTCCTTCTTCACCGGTGTCGAAAACGAACAGCAGATTCTTTAAAGGTCTACATTTTTGCCCGATAAGTGTCTTCATTACCGCCATTAAAAAGGCGGCATTGCACGTATCATCGCCAATTCCGGGCGCACTCAGGATGTTTGCATTTTTTACTACAGAAATGTCTACATCTTCAAACACGGTATCCATGTGTGCCATAAGTACGGTATAACCGCCCTCCTGCACCTTCATTTCCACAATGACATTGCCTGCCGCATCTGTAAACGGGTGGTATCCCAATTCCTTTAACCAGTCTGTAATGTATTCTGCCCTTTTCTGTTCCCTGCCTGTCGGCGCCGGAATCTGCACCAGCTTAATCAGCAGTTCTTCAATCTCTGCCGCATTCATGATTTACTTGCGTCTTCCCTTCTTCTTTCTGCCGCCCTGTGCCTTTTCGATATTAATGCTTCTGCCCTTAATCTTTGCATTGGACATTGCCTTTAATACTTTATCGGCATGTTTTGCAGGGACTTCTACAAAGGTATAATTGTCAAGCATGTCAATCGCACCGACTAATTTACCCGGCATACCGCTCTCGCCCGCAATCGCACCTAAAATATTGGCTGGCTTGATTTTATCTTTCTTACCCACATTGATAAACAGACGTACCATGCGGTTATCGTCCTCATACATATCAAAATGGACTTCTTCCACATCATCATCTCTGTCAAGCGAATCGCCAATAACCATTTTTAAAAGCGCCGCCGCCATATCCATTGAAGTATAATCTTCATCATTGACATGATTTTCAACCATTTCTATCATATCAGAAATTCCGCCTTCTGCAATGGTTTCCTTAATTTTTTCAAAAAGCACTTCCAGCTTTGTATTCTTTACATCATCTAATGAAGGAATCGGCTTTGCCTTAATCTTTGTTTTACAGTAATGCTCGATATCCTTTAACTTATAAACTTCTTTTCCTGATATAAATGTCAGTGCCAGACCTTCTCTGCCCGCACGGCCTGTTCTTCCGATTCTGTGTACATAGTATTCTTCGTCCTGCGGTAAATCGTAGTTGAATACAATATCCACGTCATCCACATCAATGCCTCTTGCCGCAACATCTGTTGCAATTAAAATCTCAGTCTTTCCGTTTCTGAAATCTGCCATCACACGGTCACGCTGTGCCTGCTTCATATCGCCGTGGATTCCGTCGGCAAAGTATCCTCTGCCCTTTAAATCGGAAATGAGTTCGTCTACCTGGCGCTTTGTATTACAGAATACGACAGATAATCTCGGATTATAAATGTCAATCAGTCTGCAAAGCACTTCACATTTGTTCTTCGGACGAACTTCGTAATAATACTGTTCAATATTTTCTACCGTCAGTTCTTTTCTGACAACTTTAATGACCTGTGCATCATTCTGGAAACGTTTTGCAATATCCATAATGGCTTTCGGCATCGTTGCGGAGAAAAGCACGGTCTGACGGTCTTTTGGTGTATCGGTAAGAATCGTTTCCATATCTTCACGGAAGCCCATGTCTAACATTTCATCGGCTTCATCTAAGATAACCATGGAAACGTGGTCAAACTTTACGGTCTTTCTTCTCATATGGTCCATTACACGTCCCGGTGTACCGACTACAATCTGCACGCCTGCTTTTAATGACTTAATCTGCTTGACAATTTCCTGTCCGCCGTAAACCGGAAGTACCTTAATGTCGCTCATGTACTTGGCAAGCTTTCTGATTTCTTCAGATACCTGCACAGCAAGTTCTCTGGTCGGGCAGAGTACGATTGCCTGCACCTTTTTTAAATCCGGGTCGATTTTCTGTAACATCGGAATGCTGTATGCGGCAGTTTTACCGGTACCGGTCTGTGCCTGTCCGACAACGTCCCTGCCTTCAAGCACCGCAGGAATCGCATTTGCCTGAATCGGTGATGCTTCCTCAAATCCCATGTCTTCCACTGCTCTTAATATTCTCTCATCGATATTTAATTCTTCAAATTTCATCTATAATCCTCTATCTGTTTCTACTTAATGAATGTGCAACTTTATAAGTATATACTAAGAACGCGTGCAAAGTCAAAATATTTTTACATGACAACCCCTGTCTTTTCATGTATAATGAATGATAAAAGACTTTACGATACGAAAGGAATCTTTGCATTATGATTTTATCATGCAACAACATCACAAAGACTTTCGGAACGGATACGATTCTTTCCGACTGCTCTTTTCATATAGAAGAACGGGAAAAAGCGGCGATTGTCGGGCCAAACGGCGCCGGTAAATCCACTCTTTTAAAAATCATTATGGGCAGGCTTCCCGCAGATGACGGAACGGTCACGATTTCTAAAGATAAGACTTTAGGGTATCTTGCACAGCATCAGAATCTTTCTTCTGACGGTACAATTTATGACGAACTGCTTTCCGTAAAAAAAGACATTATCGCACTGGAAGAAAAAATCCGCGAAACCGAACAGCAGATGAAAAATGCCACAGGTGAACAGTTAGATACACTGTTAGACCAGTACACCAAAATGAACCACCAGTTTGAACTGGAAAACGGCTATGCGTACCAAAGTGAGATTGTCGGTGTGTTAAAGGGTCTCGGATTTACAGAAGATGATTTTTCCCTGCCTGTCAATACCCTCTCCGGCGGTCAGAAGACGCGCGTTGCGCTTGGTAAGCTTCTGCTTTCCAAGCCGGATATTATTTTACTGGACGAGCCGACTAACCACTTAGATATGGAGTCTATCCGCTGGCTTGAAAATTATCTGCTTGGATATAACGGCAGTGTCATCATCGTTGCGCATGACCGTTACTTCCTTGACAGAATTGTCACAAAAATTATTGAAATTGAAAATACACATGTGACGGTATTTTCCGGCAATTATACCGCTTATGCCGACAAGAAAAAGATTCTGCGCAATATGCAGTTAAAGGAATATTTAAACCAGCAACGGGAAATCAAGCATCAGCAGGAGGTTATCACAAAATTAAAGCAGTTTAACCGTGAAAAGTCCATTAAACGTGCCGAAAGCCGTGAAAAAATGCTGGACAAGCTGGAAGTTGTCGACAAACCGGCAGAAATAAACGACAAAATGAATATCGAGCTGAATCCGTCCGTTATCAGTGGCAATGATGTTTTAAGCGTTTCGCATTTAAGCAAAGCATTTGACGACAATACACTTTTTACTGACATTAGCTTTGACATTAAGCGCGGGGAACGGGTTGCCCTGATTGGCAATAACGGTACGGGAAAAACAACGATTTTAAAAATTATCAACGATATTCTGCCTGCCGACTCTGGTGAAATCAAGCTCGGCTCTAAAGTAACGATTGGCTACTACGACCAGGAGCACCACGTATTAGACCCAGACAAAACCTTGTTTGACGAATTGCAGGATGCCTACCCGGATTTAAACAATACACAAATCCGCAACACCCTTGCGGCATTTTTGTTTACGAATGACGATGTGTTTAAGTATATCCGTGATTTAAGCGGTGGAGAACGCGGACGTGTTTCACTAGCAAAACTGATGTTATCCAACGCAAACTTTTTAATCTTAGATGAACCAACCAACCATTTGGACATGGTTTCAAAGGAAATTCTTGAAAATGCGTTAAATTCGTATACCGGTACGGTTTTATATGTATCGCACGACCGTTATTTTATCAATACCACAGCAACACGTATTATTGAGCTGGTCGGACAGACAACCGTCAATTACATCGGCAACTACGATTATTATATTGAAAAGAAAGATGCCCTGACAGCTGCCGCGCTTGCCGGAAAACCGGCTGATTCTTCTTCCGCCGTTTCTGCCGCACAGAAAAACGCCCAGAAGGAATCTGCAAAAGCGGACTGGAAACAGTCTAAGGAAGAACAGGCACTGTTAAAGAAGAAAAAAAATGAGCTGAAAAAAACCGAAGAACGGATTACCGTCATTGAAGACCGCTTAAAAGCAATTGAGGAAGAATCCGCACTTCCGGAGGTCTGTACCGATACGGCACGTCTTTTGGAACTGCACAAGGAAAGCACGAAGCTTTCCGAAGAACTTGACACGCTGTATGAAAAGTGGGAAGAACTGTCGGAATAGGAATGAGGAATAGTGTGAAAAATCCTTAAATCTAAGATTTTTCACACAGCGATTTGTGCCGCAGGCGTCACAAATCCGCTTTTTATCGCAGAACGGAATTAATTAATTCCGTTCGCGATTCCTCCGGCATTAAAATGCCTGCGGAATGGAGAATATTATGGAAATTGAACGCAAATATCTGGTATCGGAAGTACCGGCAAATTTAAAGGACTATCACTGCCGTGTCATTGAACAGGGCTACCTTTCAACCCATCCTGTTGTACGGGTCAGAAAAGATAACGATTCCTATTATCTAACCTACAAAGGCAGTGGGATGATGGCACGCGAAGAATACAACCTGCCGCTGACAGCGGAGTCCTATGAACATCTGCTTGCCAAGGCAGACGGCAATATTATCACCAAAAAACGCTATGAAATCCCGGACGGAACAGGGAAAACGATTGAATTGGATTTATTTGAAGGTGTGTTTTCGGGACTGACACTCGCCGAAATTGAATTTGAATCCATTGAGGAAGCCAATGCTTATATCCCGCCGTCATGGTTTACGAAGGATGTCACCATGGACGCGGCTTATCACAACAGCAATATGAGTAAAAAGGTCGTGACAAAACCATGAAAACAAACTTTAACACAGATGAAATAAAGGTTGTCCTGCACCGCCTGATGTTTGCGGTGACGACTTTTATCAAATGGCTTGCCTGTTCGGTTGTCTGCGGTGTTGTCCTCGGACTTATCGGTACATTTTTTTATAAACTATTGGGACTGGTCACGGTATTCCGCGAAACAAACCCATGGATTTTATTCGGACTGCCGGTTGCCGGACTGCTGATTGTCTTATGCTACCGGCTCGCCGGGGAAACCCGCAATACCGGAACAAACCTTGTCATTACGGCTATCCAGTCCAATGACGAAGTTCCGGTACACGTTGCGCCGTTAATTATTCTTTCCACCCTGCTGACACACCTCTGCGGCGGTTCTGCGGGACGTGAAGGTGCGGCACTGCAGGTCGGCGGTTCGATTGGCAACTTTTTTGCCAAGCTCCTGCACTTTGATGACAAAGACACGCGTATTATGATTATGTGCGGCATGAGCGCCTGTTTTTCCGCTCTGTTTGGCACACCGATTGCCGCTGCCGTCTTTTCGATGGAAGTCATCAGTGTCGGCGTGATGTATTACGCAGCACTTGTACCATGTGTGGTATCTGCACTCACGGCGCAGAGCATTGCAAAATATTTCGGCATTGCCGGAACACATTTTGCACTCGGTGAACTGCCTGATTTTACAATCGCTTCCGGCGGCAAAATGCTTTTAATGTCCGTATTATTTGCCTGCGTAAGTATTCTGTTCTGCGTGGCACTGCATACAGCTTCCAGACTTTATACAACTTATTTTGAAAATCCATTTATCCGCATTTTTATTGCCGGACTTTTGGTGATTGCACTGCGCTTCATCTTTCAGACAACGGACTTTTTAGGCGCAGGTGCGCCTGTGATTGCCTCAAGCTTCACAGCCCGCTGTGCATGGTATGTATTCTTACTGAAAATCCTTTTCACCTCCGTCACGCTCGGCGGTGGCTTTAAGGGCGGTGAAATCGTACCGACACTTTTTATCGGTGCGACACTCGGCAGCTTTTTATCGGGATTTTTCGGTCTGCCTGCGGGGCTTTGTGCCGCCTGCGGCATGGTCAGTGTGTTCTGCGGTGTCACAAACTGTCCGATTACATCACTGATTCTTGCGATTGAAATGTTTGATATGGCGGGCATGAAATACTGTGCGCTCTGTATTGCCGTAAGCTATCTTTTATCCGGCTATTACAGTCTGTACAACAGCCAGAAAATTATGTATTCCAAATACCGTACGGAATTTATCAACCGCAATACACATTAAAATGCATGTTTCATATATGCAAAAGCAGCCGCTTACAGTGCTTTATCCGGCAGGATTTCTGACCGGGTATGCCACTGAAAAAACGGCTGTTTTTATTTATCGTGTTTTTTATCTGAAAATATACCTGCAAATACCTCTATAAATACTGTTTTTACAGATCTATCTATTTTACATAAAACCCGTCATCTGGCATCTGACCGCCTACGGCATTCGGGTTGGCATCGCAAAGTACCTTTAAATACTTTTCAACTTTATCCTGCATTTCCTGTCCTGTAATCAATGTAATATTACACTTCGGAATTGCCTTTTTAGCCACTGCCGCTTTGAAAATATCAAAATCTTCAACGAGCTGTGCCGCACCGTCCACATTGCTATTTACATACTGAACTGATGATTTATATTCTTTTAGGAAATCATCGACTGCCTGACGGTTGTTTTTATAAAATTCGGTATTCACCACAAGAACGCCTGTAACAACGGTGCTGTCTGAACCGTTTAACTTCTCCCATTCTTCGGTGACATCGAGTGCAATTCTTGTATCCGGCTGCTGCATTAAAACCGTTGCTGCATACGGCTGTGGGAGCATTGCAATCACTTCTTCCGTGCCTGCATTTGCCATGACTGCCGCTACTTCTGCCGCTTCGGATTTGAATTCGATTGTCACATCACTGTCAGGATTTAATCCGGCACTGCTTAACAGATAACGCAGGGTATACTCCGGTGTTGTTCCCTTTCCCGTTGTATAAATGGTCTTTCCCTTCAAATCTGCAACTGTCTGCACCGAATCGCCTGTATCTAAAATTGATAAAACACCCAGCGTATTAATTCCTAATATCCTGATTTTACCGTTGCTCTTATTATACAGGGTTGCTGCTGCATTACACGGAAGCGCCGCCAGCGCTACATTGCCTTTAATCAGGTCTGCGCTGAATTCATCTGCCGTCGCCGCAATCTGGAATTCATAATCATTTTTAGCCGTCTGCTCTTTGGCATTTTCCATCAGCTGTACCATGCCGATTGCCGTCGGACCTTTTAATGCTGCTACTTTAATCTGCTGTTTCAAAACTGCTGTGGTTTCCGCTGTATTTTCACTGCCTGCCGCTGTTGTCTGCGGATTCTGCACATTTTTTTTACCGCATGCCGCCAGTCCCAAAAGCAGGACTGCACCAAGAAGCAGTGCGGTTACTTTTACGCCTTTTCTCATTTTCTGCTCTCCTTTGCTTGTTTTCATCCCTACCTTAGCATACTTTTTATGCAATATCAAGTTGTATAGCACCATTCCTGAACGATAAACTGTAATGTCTGATTTCCCCTGAATTCATTAATATCCGGGTAATACACAATGGAGATTTCTTTTCCGCGAAGCGGCATATCTTCTTCTTCAACCTTAAACTGAATTGCATCAACAACGTGTCCCTGCGTATCTTCCAATTGCATTTTTAATACATTTTTGTTTTTTCCAATCATATTGGCGGAACGCACCGTAAGCTTTCTGTCGGCAAAAACAGGCTTTTCGTTGCCCTTTCCAAACGGCTCTAGTACGCGGAGCTGTTCCACCAGCTTTTTACTTGCATACGAAACCGGCATCGGAACATCAATCCAGGTCACCGGTGTCAGTTCTTTTTCTGTCAACGTCTGCTGGCGGTTGAGTTTCGCACGGAACAAATCAATATTTTCCGTCGGCAGGGATAAGCCCGCCGCCATCGGATGTCCGCCAAATTTTGTAAGCAGTTCCTTGCATTTTGTGATTTCTTCAAACATATTATAGCCTTCAATCGAGCGGCCCGAACCCTTTGCGCCGTCCGCCGCATCGGTAATGACAATCGACGGCTTGTAGAAATGCTCTCTTAAACGGCCTGCGATAATCCCCGCCACGCTCTCATGGCACTCCGGCAGATACACCACCAACACGTTATCTTCATACAAATCCGTTCCTTCGACCATTTCAATTGCTTTTTTCGCTTCCGTATCCGTCATATTTTTGCGTTCTTCATTTAATTCCCGCAATTCCTGTGCCATTTCATGCGCCTTACCGGGTTCGGTGCATAACAATAGTTCAATTGCACGCTGTGCCGTGTCAAGCCGTCCGCTGGCATTTAAACACGGTCCAATAATAAATCCGATATGATATGCCGATAAATGAGCCGCATCCAGCTCGCAGGCTTCAATCAGCGCCCGCAGTCCGGTATTTTTTGTCGTTGCAATCCATGCCAGCCCCTGTCTTACGATGACACGGTTTTCATCTTTTAAATCCACGACATCGCCGACCGTTGCGATTGCCGCAAGTTCCGTATATTCTTTAAAATCCGTCTTGTCCAGTCCCAGTTTTTCATATAAAATCTGCATGACCTTGTATGCCACAACCGCGCCGCAGATTTTATCAAACGGATATTCACAGTCCGGCTGTTTCGGGTCTACTATTGCATCGGCGCAGGACGTCAGCAGTTTCTTTTCGCCGTTTTCCTCGGTAAACGGGATATCGTGGTGGTCGGTTACAATCACCGTAAGCCCGTGTTCCTTTGCATACTGAATCTGTGGAATTGCCGCAATACCGTTATCACAGGTCAGAATCGTATCTTTCCCCTCTGCAGCCGCATTGTCAATTAAATGTTCATTAATCCCGTATCCGTCCGTAATCCGGTGCGGCACAACGTAATCCACGTCTGCGCCAGCCTTTTTTAATGCTTTATAAAGAATTGTAATCGAACAAATCCCGTCAATATCGTAATCCCCGATAATCCGGATTTTTTTATGCTGTGCGATTTTTTCCGTTAAAATATCTACCGCTTTTTGTGCATCCTTTAACAATTCCGGTGCGTGCAGTTCGTCGATACTGCCGTTTAAATACATCTGCATTTCTTCATCGGTACAGACGTCACGGTTGCGCATAATCCGCGCAATCACCTGGTCAATTCCGTATTTTTGCTCTATCGCCTTAAAATCCGCTTTTTTGGCATATACCAGCCACTTACTTTTCATTTGCTCTCCATTCTAAAAAAACAGGGGACTCTTTATTTAGAATCCCCTGTCAGATTTCTCAAATTTACTTTTACTGCTCAGTGTGTCTTAAACCTGCGCGCCGTCTTCGTAAGTCTTTGCTTTTACAGGCTGTTCATTCACAATACCGCGCTTCTTTCCACCCATGATATACCACAATGCACTTGTGATACAGATTGACGAATAAGCACCTGCCAGAATACCCACAATCAATGGTGCCGCAAACTCTTTTACAGATGCAACGCCGAAGATTAACAGGCATACCAGCATAATGAGTGTTGTCAGTGTCGTATTGACATTTCTTGTAAATGTATATGTAATTGAAGAATTTACAAGTTCTGTAATATCGGTCTTTGCATTGGCACTCTTTAACTTCTCACGGATTCTGTCAAAGATAATGATTGTACCGTTGATAGAATATCCGACGATTGTCAGCATACATGCAATAAACGTTGTTCCGACAGATACTCTTGCCAGTGCATAGAAAGTCAACACAATCAATACATCGTGAATCAGCGCAATAACAGCGGCTGCCGCAAAGCGGATATCACGGAAACGGAACCAGATGTAAATCAGCATACAAACGGTTGCAATAATGACGGATACAAACGCATCACGCTTCGTCGTTGCACTGACAGATGAACTGATTGTATCAGATTCTACAATTGTACCATCCTGAACCGGATACTTTGCAGTTACTGCATTTTCCATTGCTTCACGCTGGTCTAATGTTAAATCCTTTGTCTTAAAGGATACCTTTGTACTGTTCTGTACCTTCTGCTGCTGTACTTCCGTTACATTTGCAGCTGTTTTGATAATCGGAATCATGTCATTTTCGATTTCTGCCTGTGTGTATTCCTTATCAAATGTAAAGGTTGTTGTTGTACCGCCGACAAATTCAAGGCTGTAATTTAAAGTCTTCTTACCGGCTGCGGAAAATGCACCCATACCGATAAATCCTGCCACGATGACAACAATTGAACCGATAAAGCACCATTTTCTGATACCGAGTACGTTAAAGGTCTTTTTATGTACGGTCTTGCCATACCACTTTGGATCGGTAAATCCGAAGTTATAAAGCAGCTTCATAATCACTCTTGTAATTACAAGTGCCGTAAACATTGAAGCTACAATGCCGACTGCCAGTGTCGTTGCAAAGCCCTTAATCGGACCTGAACCGAAAATATAAAGAACAGCTGCGGAAATCAGTGTTGTCACATTACCGTCGACAATCGCTGACAGCGCTTTGCTGTAACCGGTTGTAATGGCACTTTCAACGGCTCTGCCCGCTGCAATTTCTTCACGGATTCGTGTATAAATAATGACATTTGCATCAACTGCCATACCGATACCGAGGATAATACCTGCGATACCCGGCAGTGTCAGTGTCAGATCGTATACGCTTACTAAAATTAATACACCTGCTGTGTAAATCCATAATGCAATCGTTGCGACAACACCCGGAATACGGTAAACTGCAATCATAAATACACATAATAAAACCAGACCGAGAATTGCTGCATAAAGGCTGGTCGTAATCGCATCATGTCCTAACTGTGCACCTACGATGTTAGAACTTACTTCCTGTAAGGTCAGCGGAATTGAACCGATTCTTACGAAAGTTGCCAGTGTGTCGGCTGATTCATAAGATTCCATATTGGTAATGGAAGCTGTTCCGCCTGTGATTTCTGACTGTACAGTCGGTGCACTCTTTACTTCACCATCATATACAATATAAATAATTTTATTTAAGTTTGCCTTAGTGGCTTCGGCAAATTTTGTAGAACCCTCATCTGTAAATGTAAGCTGTACACCAAATGAACTTGATGAGTTTGATGAGGTATCTGTGTATGCCTGGGCGCCCTTCACATCAGAACCGGTAAGCAGCGGTGTGTATTCTTCGCCGTTTGCCCATGCTGCATAGCCGTCTGAATCAAGGAATTCCAATGAACCCGGTGTACCGAGTTCCTGTAAAATTTCGTTGGCATCCGTAACACCCGGAATTTCAACTGTAATACGGTTATCACCGGCTTTATATACCTGTGATTCTGTACTCTTACCCTCTACACGCTTTTGCAGCTTGTAAATCGTATCATCGACATCCTGTGATGTAGGATTGTCTTCCTGAATTTCGTAAGTAATACTTACGCCGCCTGCTAAGTCCAAACCCAGATTGATGTCTTTTGCACTACCTGAACCATTTTCATCAATACCAAAGATAGCAATGAGTGTAAATCCGATTGCCATGGCTGCAATGATGATGGAGTAGCAGACTTTTTTTGTCATGTTATACTTCATTTTTGCGGTTACTCCTTCTCCACATTGTTCATTTTGGTCCGTTTAATCCTCTGCCAGTGCTGCTTTTATCATAATCGCACATTCAATTCTTTTTCTCTGCAATTCACAACCTATATCATAAGCATCGTTGATATTGCCGTGGAAATTGTATGAATTGGCCGCACAGCCGCCGCTGCAGTAGAATCTGGCA
>ENA-OPWD01000837-OPWD01000837.1-human-gut-metagenome-genome-assembly--contig:-NODE-837-length-24036-cov-2.829365_pt1 | contig 24036 bp, 18 predicted proteins | sample MGYA00241502_ERZ501996 | MGnify/ENA primary metagenome ERZ501996 (study PRJEB25962, sample SAMEA2042011) | human gut metagenome | biome: human gut; feature: human-associated habitat; material: faeces... | reverse complement strand
CACGAATGTTCCGAGGTGTTGGCAGAGGTATAAGGATTCGAACCTTAAATGACGGAGTCAGAGTCCGGAGTGTTACCGTTACACTATACCTCTATATTCAGTTGACAAAGCGGTTTCGCATTGCTGAATAATATTAGCACATTCGGAAGAGGTTGTCAAGAAAAAATGAGAATTTCTCAGCAAAAAATTCGGATCATCGCAGCGGCGACGATCCGCTGCGTTTGTAAATGGCAAATTCTTTGCGCATTGAGGCGGCTTTTGGCGCAGTGCCTTGCATAACCGCCGGATTTTCGCTATACTGAAACAGGAAATACCGGCGGGCAGTGGAATCTTTATTTTTGCAGCGCGGCCAGCTCTTTTTTCATAGCAGAGAGGAGCACCTTGTTGTCTTTGCCGTTTGAGGTGATTATCACATCGCAGGTATAGTCTGCGGCGCGTATATAAAACTCCTGCTGGAAGCGGCCGGTGCGCAGCTGGAGAGCGCCGGTGCGCTGGGCGCAAATGTCCGTGTACTTCATGGCCAGACTGGTCTTTATGTCCGAGCGGGTGTATTCGCCGCCGCGGATGGTGGGTTTGGCGTCGAAAAACGCCGTAGCATTCTGCTGCTCCTCAGAGGTCAGGCGCAGGGTGTACTGCACGGTGCCGGTGTCGTATTCATCTGTGCGGGTGTAGTTGCCGTCCGCCTTTTGTAGGCTTTCCTCTACCAAGGCACTGTCCACCGTGGACGGAAAGTTGGAGGCGATCATCACCTGGGCAGGCGGAAAGTTGTTGTCTGCCGTGTAGTAAACGGCAAAGTACGCCACACTGCCGGCCAAGAGCAGCAGCGGGATCAGCAGAAAAATGCGCTTGCCAAGTTTTAAGAACCAAACGGTCAGCCCAATGGCTGCCAGAACAAGAACCGCAAAAACCACAAAAAATACATTGCAAATCATAAACAGACCTCGTTTGCAAGAGTAACTCTTATTATATCTTGCTTTGTCTTGTAGGTCAACAGTAGTTGGAGGATCGGTCATGAATGTGCAGGTCAACGGCGTGATATTATACTATGAAAAGCAGGGCAGCGGGCCGCCGCTGGTGCTGCTCCACGGCAATGGGGAGGATGGACGCATTTTTGACCGTACCGCAGAAGTATTGGCCCCTCATTACACCGTCTACACCATTGACAGCCGCTGCCACGGCAAAAGCAGCCGCAATGTGCCCCTAAGTTATGACTTAATGGCGGCAGACGTGCTGGCATTTTCAAAAGCATTAAAGTTGGAAAAGCCGGTGATCTGCGGTTTTTCGGATGGGGGAATCGTGGCGCTGCTGGCAGCAATCCGGGCGCCGGAATTGCCCGGTGCGCTGATCGCCTGCGGCGCCAATACCGCCCCGGCAGGGCTGAAGTGGCCGGTGCGCCTGGGTATGGCGCTTCGTTACCTGGTGTGCCGGGAACCGCGGACCAAAATGATGCTCTGTCAGCCCCAGATCTCCCCGGCTATGTTAGGGCGTATTCAGGTGCCTACACTGGTGTTGTGCGGCGCCCACGATATGATCCGCCCGGCAGACAGCCGCGCTATTGCCGCCGCCATTCCCGGCGCCCGGTTGCAAGAATTGCCCCATGAGGGCCACGGTACCTATATCGTCCACAGTCCTAAACTGGCCCACCTGGTGCTGGCATTTCTGCGATCCCTGTGAAGTGCCCCCCTGCCTGCGACGGGAATGGATAAGGATTGCGATTGATTTTAGGCGTAAAACAGCAGCCATCGGCTTTTGGTCGATGGCTGCTGCTTTTTTATATTATTGATTTTGCTTTTTGGCTTTATGCTTTTTAATGACTTTTACCAGTACAATGATAACCGCGGTCAGCGCCGCCAGGCCGGCAATGCCGCCGCACAGTGCGGGAATAAAAACACTCTTATATTCATAATAGCCATGCTCTCGGATATAGGGGTTCTTCACTGTATAATCCATCAGCTTGTCGGCGGGAATCACCTGGGTTTGGAACGTAGTCAGGTTGCTTTCATCCAGGTCAATGGTGCGCACACCCCGGTAATTGCCGTAGCTGTAAAAGGTGACGGCAGGCGCAGCCAACAGGCGAATGCCTTTATATGTACCGGCGTAGTCGTTCACATGGTCGTGGCCAAAGATCGCGCCTAAAATATCGCCCTGCTTGACCCAACTGTCCAGCTGGCCGTCATTGGCTGTATTGGCGGGGCAGGGACCCTCGTTCAGGTGGCCGGCGTCGATGTAATCCGGGTTGGTCACATAATACTGTTTGGTATGGTTGGCGTTGCCTCGCACGGCGCCTTTGGTACCCTTGGATACTTCGGTAAACATATTGTACACCTCCGGCACCACAATATGCTGGAACAGCAGAGAGGGGACGGGCTTGCCGCCGTTCTCCGCCTTTAAGGCGTTAGAGGTACGCTCGTACCAGTCGATCTGATCCTTGTGCACATAGCCGTAGCCGCCGCCCTCGCTTTCGTCCGTATAAGGATTGGAGTCCATAAACCACAGATTAAAGACGGTTTTGTTCGCGGCGGTGTTGAGAATGGGCAGGTTGTAGTTGCCCACGCCGGTCATTTCCTCACCGTCCACCGCCATACAGTATTCGTAGGCTTGGAACCAGGCCATCAGTTGCTTTTTGGCCTGCTCTTCGGTCATGCCGTTTTGCTCGTCACACAGCCCCTCGTGGTCATGGTTGCCGAACACCAGGGCAAAGGGGATCTTGCGGTCGTTAATGGCTTTGCCCACAATATCCACCGCCGCCTTGGTCTCCTCCGGGGTGACCCCCTTCCACCAACCGGCAATGTTGTCACCGGTCAGGGCGATAAAGTCCGGCTTCGTTTGGTCAATGGCGTTATTCATCAGGTCCACGGTGGCCTGCTGGGGGGTGTTGGTGTCTTGAATATCGGATAAGATTAAAATTTTGAATTTGCCGTTTTTGAATTGCAGGGGTGCGCCGGCCGTGTTGTTCGCAGCCAGTGCCGTAAAGGGCAGGGTGCCCAAAATCAGCAGGGCGGTCAATAGGGCTGTCAGGGTGTTACGCAGGGTTTTCATCTTTAGGTTCCTCCTTATCTGCTTTCTTTTTCTTTTTGAATTTGGCCAGCAACTTTTCCGCCTTGGCCCACTCGGCCTCCGCCTTGTCGGCGTCCGCTTCCAGTCGCTCTTCCATATTGTAGTTCATAATATTGCAGCCGCACTTTGGGCATTCCGGCTTTAAGTAGAATACGCTTAGCTTGGCACCGCACTTGGGGCATTTGTTTTCCATAAGCTCCTCCTTATTCTGCGTCTGCGGCAGCGCCGGTCAGGTTTTCTCTCCGCTGTGCCAGCTCCCGGTGGATGGTGTCCAGCTTTTCGCCCTCTAGGTCGTAGAAAATAAACGGGATCAGGGACAACAGATTCAGCACGGCGGGAATGATGGTCACAATGGCCCAAAGCAGAAAACGGGTATTCAACTCGCCGCCCTCCGGCAGCACCATATCCTGGTTCACCTGTTGCAGTCCGATCACCGGGATCAGCGCTGCGGACCCGGCGGTGGCCAAAGAGCCGGTGAGCTTACTGACGAAAGTGAGCAGAGAGAAAGAGGTGCCTTCGCTGCGCTCCTTGGTTTTCCATTCCATATAGTCCACCGTGTCGCCGATCATTTTGGTGGGGATCACCATTTTTATGCTGCTTATGGCGGAGTTAAACACGCCCCACACCATCATCAGCGGCACGATCACCCGAGGATCACGATACCAGTGGGCGCCGATCAGGAAGATGGCGCTGGATACCACAGCCTTGACGATCACCGCACGAATGACGATCTGCTTGGAGGTCCAGCGCCGTTCCAGCGCCGGAATAAAGGTATAGGCCAAAAATCCGGTAATAGTGCCGGGAATACCCGCCACAATGGACAGACTGGCGCTGCCCAGGGTAAAGAGATAAAAATACTGGGTAAAGGCGTCTGCAATGCTCTCCACCGTGCCCAGCACATTGGAGCACACGATCAGCAGCAGCGGCTTGTTCTTTACCAGGCACTTAAAGCAGTCGGAGATTTTTGGCTCCTCGCTTTGCTGCATCACCCGCTCTTTGGTGCACAGTCCGGCCAGGGAGAACAGTCCCATACCGAATGTGCCGGCCACAATGCCCAAGATAAAGAACAGCTGCCGCATATCCATGCCGATCTTGCCGCTCTTTTGCAGGTCAATGAAGATGGAGATAACCGGACCCACCAGGCCGCCGATGGCACCGGAGATCAGGCGGGCCGAGGTAATGACCCGGCTGCGATCCTTGGGGTTCGGCGAGATGGCTGCCGACATTCCCCAAAAGGGAATATCACCAATGGTGTAAAAGAACTCCCAAATAAAATAGGTGATACACATGTAGACAATCTTGGCGGTGGTAGACTCCACCCCGCGCAAAAACTCCGCGCCGCCGAAAAAGAGAATGGTGGCGGCACCCAGCGGAATGGGTACAAATAGCAGATAAGGCCGCAGCTTACCGTAGCGGGTACGGGTCTTGTCTACAATGGTGCCCATGATCGGGTCGTTCATGGTGTCCCAGATCCCCATAAAGAAGATCATCAGCGACACGGCCTGGCCGGGTATGCCGAATACAGTGACCAGGAAAAAGGTCAGCTGCATACGCACCAAGTTATAGCCGATCACTTGGCCGCCGTTGGCAACGCCGTAGATCAAGGTTTCGCGAACGCCTACATAGCGTCGCTCTTTCAGTTCCGTTTGTTCCATAGCATATCCCCCTTCTTTTCATGAATGGAAACGGTTTGTATTCTTGCCCGCCACAGGCGGTAATTTATGCTTTGGGTGCCAGGCAGTTCTCTGTAAACCGCTCCAGCGCCAACTGATAGGCAGTAGGGTCGGTGTAGTAGCTCCTGGCGTGGACGGCTGCCGGTACGGTCAGCTTTGCCTTTTCCGTGGGGCAGGCGTTATAGAGTTGATCCCGCATAAAAAAAGGCACAAAGTCGTCCTTCTTGCCGTGGATAAACAGTACCGGCACCCGGGCTTTGGCTACCGCCGCAATCGGCGCAGCTTGGTGGAAGGAATAGCCGGCAAACAGCTTGCAGTATAGATTGCAAATGTGCAGAATGGGAAAGGGCGGCAGATGGAACGAGGTGCGCAGTTGGTAGCGGAATTCCGCCCAGGCGCTGGTGTAAGCGCAGTCGGCAATGATGCCTTTTACTTGCGCCGGGTTTACCTTGTCGCTCATCATCAACACTGTGGCACCGCCCATGGATACCCCAAGCAAAAAAACCGGCAGGTCCGGATAATGGATCTTTGCATAGTCCAGCCAAAGCAGGGTGTCTCGGCTCTCGTGGGTGCCATAGCCCATATATTTGCCGTCGCTTTCGCCGCAGCCCCGGTGATCCGGGAACAGCACCGTATAGCCTTTTTTATACAGATAAGGCGCCATAAGGGCAAATTCGCCGGTGCCGTTGCTGCGTGCGCCGTGGCAGGCGATCAGTAGGCGGCCGTTGGGCTTCTCCGGAGTCAGCACTTTGGCTGCCAGTCGTGCACCGTCCGGCGTGTGCAGTTCCACCGATCGGATCGGCAGTTGCGAAAAAGCTGCCACGGCAGCGTTGTTCTTTTTTTCATACGCGTCCGGCATGGCGTTGCCGGCAATGCGGTCTGTGATCCAGCGGGGTATGGACACGGTTTTGCGCCATACCAGTTGGTTAAAAATAAAGCCGCATACGAAAAACAGCAGCACCACCGCTGCGGCGGCAACTGCCAACAGGATACCGATTGCTTTCATATTTTTTCTCCATCAGCCGTTGTGCCGGCCCAGTAGGGCATGCGTGGCGAATTTTGCGCGTAAACGGCCAATGCCATCATAACTCATATTGCACAAAAAATCAAGTTGCTTACAATATATTTTGTATAAAATGTCAATACTCAGCCTGCGATTTGTGCACTTTGCTAAGTTTTTGATTGGCAATCCCAAACGGTTGTACGGCTTTACATAGTGGGATCTTTTGGGTGGCAAGTGGGAGAATTGCCATTGCTCTGTACGGGGAGGTATGGTATAGTGTAGATACTTGTAAAAACCCGGAGGGCGAAAGATGATTTTTTACTTAGAAGAAAATCGCATTTTTGTGCTGGAGACGGAGAACACCCACTATGTGTTCGGCATTGACTCGGCAGGGTATAATCGGCATTTGCACTGGGGTGCCAAGTGTGACCCGGCGGATTATGCTTTTACGGAGATCGGAGACGAAAACTCCAATCATTCCATGCTGGACGAATACCGACAGGAGCTGACTCCCTTTGGATCCACCGTGTACCGCACCTGTGACCTGAAGGCACAGTTTGCAGACGGCTGCCGGGAGGTGGCACTGCGCTACACCGGCTATCGGCTGGAGGACGATACCCTGCGCGTTGCGTTTGCGGACGCGTACTATCCCTTGCAGGTGCGCCTGGGCTACCAGGTGTATCCGGGGCTGGATATCATCAAGCGCTGGGTGGAGGTGGAGAACACCGGCTCCGCGCCGATTTCCTTTGAGCGGCTGTTTAGCGCCGGGTTTTCTTTGCCCGGTATGGATCCGTATACTTTTGAGAATACCAACGGTGCTTGGGGCGGTGAATTCCTGCCCTGCCGCACGGTGCTGGATGGGGGCAATTTGGTGTATGAGAGCCACCGTGGCGCGTCCAATCATAATCAGTCGCCGTATTTTATCGCCCACCGCGGTGCCACGGAGACCCGGGGCGCAGTGTACTTTGGCTCCTTGGCGTACAGCGGCAATTTTAAGGTAATTGCCGGGCGGGATCTGTACGGTATTACCCGGGTGAGTCTGGGTATGAACGACTTTGATTTTTCGCACACTTTAGAGCCGGGGGCGCACTTTGAGACCCCGCCGGTGTACTGCGGCAAGACGGAGGGATTGGGCGAAATGTCTCGCCAAATGAACCGCTTTTGCTTGGAACATCTGTTGCCGTCCCGATTCCGGGCAGAGACGCTGCCGGTGCTGTATAATTCTTGGGAGGCCACGGAATTTAATGTAAATGTGGCGGACCAGACCCGCTTGGCGGAGATTGCCGCGGGGATCGGAGTGGAGCTGTTTGTGATGGATGACGGCTGGTTCGGTGCCCGCAACAACGACCGTGCCGGGCTGGGGGACTGGTTTGTGAACCCGGCAAAGTTCCCGGGCGGCCTGGACGAACTGATCGGCAATGTAAACGCCCTGGGTATGGATTTCGGTCTGTGGGTGGAGCCGGAGATGGTGAACCCGGACAGCGACCTTTACCGTGCCCACCCGGACTGGACATATTACTTCCCACACCGTCACGCAGATGAGTTGCGCCATCAGCTGGTGCTGAATATGACCCGCAGCGATGTGCAGGCGTATATTTTAGATTGCCTGGATCGGCTGCTGACGGATCACAATATCCGCTATATCAAGTGGGATATGAACCGGCCGTTCTCCCAGGTTGGGGCGGAGAATTTGGCAGATCCCAAAATGTATTCTTATCTGCATACCATGGTAGTGTATCGGATCGTGGATGAACTGAAACGCCGTCACCCGGCGGTGCAGTTTGAAAGCTGTGCCTCCGGCGGCGGTCGGTGCGATTTAGGAGCCATCAGTCACTTTGACCAGGTGTGGACCAGCGATAATACAGACGGCATTGACCGGATGACCATACAAAAAGGCTATTCCATGCTCCACCCCATTAAGACTATGCGAGCGTGGGTAACGGATATTGCCGGGATCAACAAGCCCTGCTCCCTGGACTTCCGCTTCCATATCGCCATGCAGGGGGCGCTGGGCCTGGGCGGTAATTTGGAGAAGTACAGTCCGGAAGAGCTGGAGATCTGCCGCCGCAATGTGGCGCTGTATAAGGAGATCCGCTCGCTGGTGCAGTTCGGCGACCTGTATCGGATCCTGGATGCGGATCGGGACCAGGTGCTTTGCAATCAGTATGTCAGCCGGGACAAAATGCAGGCGGTTTTGTTCCTGAGTGCCCGGGGCACCCGGTTCTTTAAAAAGAAGATGAACCTGCGCTTTGCGGGCTTGGCGCCGGACAGAGCGTATGCTTTTACATTGGACGGCGTGGCGTATAAGAAAGGCGGCGCCTTCCTCATGGAAGTGGGTTTGCCCGTCTATGTGCGTGGTGCCGATTATAATCAAATCGTCCGCTTGACCGCAGTAGAATAAATAAAACACGGCAGGAACACCTGCCGTGTTTTACTTTATAGATTTGCGATCAGCCACCGGAGCATTTGTATGTTGGTCTCTGCCAATTCTGCATATTTATCGTGTGCACTGAAATAAGCAATACAGATGATCTGAATGGAATAGATCACATAGGGAACAGCGGCCATTTCCTGTTCGCTCAGTGCGCATACCCTGTGGTAGCCTTGGATCAGATCATGGAGTATCGTCTTCCATCTTTCTAAATGGCGCCCATTGCCAAAGCATTCGGATAGTATGGCAGTGGCACAATAACAAAGGTCAAAGATCCGTATGTTTACTTCTGTCAAGTCAAAATCAATGAAGCCTATAAATGTTTTGCCGTCGAAGATCATATTGGAGGGGTTCAGATCCCGATGGATCAGTTGCACCGGCAGCTGTGGGTACAACGCTTTGAACCCCTCTTTATATTGCGTGCAAAAGTCATTATTCAGATGGGCGATCTTTTGTACCTGTTCCAGATTTTCCATACTATCCCGGTACAGATTGGCCTGCTGAAAATCCTGCGGGTCATACAGGCTTAGTTTCTTGTGCAAGTCGGCAATCTTTTCGCCGATGATATAGGCGACAGTGGGGTCTTCAAAAACAGTGCGGCAGCAAAGCGGGGTGCCCTGCAGGCGTTTGGTCACCATAAAATAAAGTTCGCCCAGCTGTAAATAAGCGTCCGTATTATGCAATTTGACCACTTCATCAAACAGTATGGCTTTTTGGACCGCAGCTAAGTTAGTGGTGTATTTGATGATGTAGTCATCGCCCACATAGTAAGCATTTTCGTTTTGCCTGCCGGTGTTTTCACTTATGATCGGTTTTACGGCGCAGTTTTGCAACTCCCAATGGGACAGTATCTTTTGAATCTCGGTTTTTGACACCATAATATAGTCCTCCTGCAAAATGTTGATCCTATAGGGCTTGCTGCCGATATAGGTTTTTGTGAATGCTGACGGAGAACAACCGAATTCGCGTTGAAACGCTTTGTAAAATCCGGCGTATGTATCAAATCCAAAATCAAATGCAATATCTGTTTTCGGCTTTTTACTTTTCATCTCGTAAACGGCAAATAGCAGCCTTCTGCGCAGCAGATATGCTTTTGGTGTAACACCCAAGTACAACTTGAACAATCGTACCAAATGCACATAGGAATATCCGGCGACCCGGCTTAGATCCTCCGGCGTGATTTGGGATTTTATGTGCGCATCTATATAGTCGATGGCATTTTGAAGCAGTTGGCGGGTATCCACGGCCGTTCTCCTTTCTTCTCACTTGCAAGTGTATGGGTATTATACCATAAGGCGCGTCAAATACCTTTCCTGTGTGATCAAAAAAAGCAGTCGAGTCATCGACTGCTTTTTTGTATTTAGCTTTTAGTGCCAGCCGTCACAGTAGTCTTTGTTGTGGGCAATGTAGGCGTCGGTCAGGGCACAGGCCAGGGAATAGCTGTTTACCAGCGGGTGCAGGGTCAGGGCTTGCACGGCGGTGGCGCGGCTTTTCTCCCGAATGGCTTTGGAGGCCAGACGCTCGTAGTTCTTCACCCGGCGGATCAGCTCCAGATTTTGCTCGTCTACGGCGCCGATCCGATGGGGCGTGCAGCCCTTTGGCCCCACCTCACAGGTGACCTCCACTACATCGTCCGGTCGCAGGCCGTCTATGGCGTTGCCGTTTGGCACGCACAGGATCATGGGGCCGGTTTGGCCGCTTTGGGCGTTTTCTATGAATTTCAGCGCCACACCGGCGTAGCCGCCGTCGTCTTCTTCATAAATATTAAAGTGCCAGGGCTGGCTACGTTTCTCGCCGGTCTCGCTGGCCATATAACTGCCCTCTCGCATACCGTACCATTTATTGAATACCGCCAGGCAGCCTTCAAAGTCGTTTTCAATATCCATTTGGCTCAGCTGGGCGGTCATTTGCCGGTTGATATCCAAAATCTGTTCACCACGGGTCTGGGGCGCTTTCAGAATATTGGCCACCGCCTGTTCCCGGTAGTAGAAGTAGTAGAGATATTCGTTGAGCACCGCGCCCCGATCCCGTAGCAGTTCTTTGGAGAAGTAGCGCATATCGCTGTTCTTGTAGGCGTCATCGTTCTCGATCAGATCGTGCAGAATCTCTTTGCCGTTTATGGTGATGCTTTTGAAGTAGGACAGGTGGTTGAGCCCGTACACCTCGCCGGTAATGTTCGCCGGGTTCGCCCCGTACAGCAGGGCAAAGGAGCGGAGCATGCCGGAGGGCGCGTCGCAAATGCCGTAGGTAAAATCGTAGCCCATATCCCGCAGGGTTTGGGACACGACCCCGGCCGGATTTGTAAAGTTGAATACCTTTACATTCGGCTTCGCATATTTCTTAATCAGTTCGCAGTAGGCAGCCAGCGCCGGTACGCTGCGCATGGCAAAGGACAGCCCGGCAGCGCCGGTGGTTTCTTGCCCCAGTACCCCGTGATCCAGGGCAATGCGCTCGTCCTTGGCACGCATTTCATCCTGCCCCACCCGAATGGTGGTGATTACATAGTCCGCGTCCTGTGCCGCTTCCACCGGGTCGGCAGTGAGGGAAAAGCGCATTTCCGGGCACAGCAGGCGCGCCACATGCGCCGCCATACCGCCGTAGATGCGCAGCTTTTCCTCGTCATTGTCCATAAAACACAGTTCGTCGATCCCCAGCCGCTTTGCCTTTTGGGCAATGCTTTTTGCCAGGAACATGGAGCGCACACCGCCTCCGCCAAGTACCGTGATCTTCATAGAACCCCTCCTGTATTCCCGCGCGCTCGCGCCAAATTTCCAATCTTATAGTACCCAATTCACCGCCCCTTTGTCAAGATGCAATCTCCGCTCTTCCAAACCCGGGCATACAAAAACGCACAGACAAACTGCCTGTGCGTTTTTTGGTTCCACTCCTGCAAATTGTGCAGTATTACAGCTTCTCCAGCAAGGGGAGCAGATCCGGTAGGCGGTGGATCTGGTATTCTACGGTGCCGTCGGTGGGGAGGGGCAGGCGGTTCGGGTTGTACCAGCAGGTGTGCATACCGGCGATTTTGCCGCCCAGCATATCGGAGGTCAGACTGTCGCCCAGCATCAGGCTCTCGCTGCGCTTTACGCCCGGCAGGCTGGCAAAGCAAGCGTCGAAAAAGCCCAGTTGGGGCTTATTGGCGCCTAGGTACTCGGAGATAAACACCCGGTCCAGCAGAGGCAAAATGCCGCTGCTTTTCAGCCGCCCTTCCTGTACCCAGCCGGTGCCGTTGGAGGCCAGACACAGGGTGTAGCGCCCATGGAGGGCGGAGAGCAGTTCTTCTGCTCCGGGGAGAAAAAAGTGGCGGCTGCTCAGCCGTTCCATATAGTAGTGGTTCACTTCCTCCCGATCCAGGTCGCTGCCCAGGTGAGTCAGCAGCAGGTCAAAGCGGCGGCGTTAGCCGATCTCCGATCGTTGCACTTTGCCTTGCTCCAGCAACTTCCACTGGGCGTCGTTACCGGCACTGTACAGAGCCAAAATCTCATCTGAATAGGGCAGGGTGTAGTGGCGCATGGTTTCCTCCAGTGCCACTTGTTCTGCCTGCTGAAAGCTGAACAGCGTATCGTCTAAATCTAAAAAAATCGTGGTGATCATAGCGAGCTCCTTTGGCTCCAGTATAGCACAGCTGCCGCAGGGTGTGCAAGTCCCAAAAAACGGACGGCAGCTTGTATGCAGACACATTTTATGGTATGCTTTTTACCAAGGAGGTAGAGGAATGGATGCAATCAATTTGATTTTATTTGCGGTGCTTTTTGTGCTGCAGGTGGCGATCATTATTCTGCTGCTGCGCCGCCGCAGTGGGGATGCAGGGCGCCAAACGGAGCTGCTGGCGCGGCAGCTGCAAGCCCAGGACAATGAGCGCCGTGCCCAAATAGAGCGGTTGGAAGCGGCAGTGCAGACTCTGCGGGAGGATAACTACCGTCAGCAGGTGAAGCTGCTGGAGCTGGTCCAGAACCAAAGCGACAGCCAAACCCGGCGGTTGGGTGCCTTTATGGCAGAGATGCAAAAGAGCAATGAGCAAAAGCTGGACCAAATGCGTCAAACGGTGGACGAAAAACTGACCGGCACCCTGAACACACGGCTGAATGCCTCGTTCCAGACTGTGTCCCAGCAGCTGGAGAGCGTGTACAAGAGCCTGGGCGAAATGCAAAAGCTGTCCTCCGGGGTAACGGAAAGCGTCAACGGGTTGAATCGGGTGCTTACCAATGTAAAGAGCCGAGGCACCTGGGCGGAGGTGCAGCTGGGCAATATTTTAGACCAGACGGTGCCGGGTATGTATGACACCAATGTGGCCACCAATCCCAAGTATAACGGTCGCGTAGAGTTTGCGGTGCGGATCCCGGCGGCGGACGGCAGCGGTCACGCCTGGCTGCCCATTGATTCCAAATTTCCTATGGAGGATTATGCACGCTTGACCGCAGCGGCTCAGGCCGGGGATCGACAAGGCATGGAAAGCGCCCAAAAGGCGCTGGAGCAGCGGGTGCGTGACGAGGCCAAGTTGGTGCGTCAGTACATTTCTGCCCCGGAGACCACACCCTTTGCGGTGCTGTATTTGGCCACCGAGGGACTGTATGCGCAGATTTTGGGCAGTCGCAGCGGACTGGCGGAGAAGCTGCAGCAGCAGGGCATTTTGCTGGCCGGGCCTACCACGGTGACAGCGCTGCTTAATGCGCTGGCGATGGGCTTTCGCACCCTGGCCATCAACCGCAAAGCCACGGAGGTGTGGCAGGTGCTGGGCGCTGCTAAAATGCAGTATGAGAAGTTCGGCGACCTGCTGCAAAAGGCACGCAAAAAGGTGGATGAGGCCGGCAAGGTGCTGGACGAGGCAGATCACCGTAACCACATCATTCAAAAGCACTTGCGCCGGGTGGAGACCCTGGACGACCCGACGGCGGCGGAAGCGGTACCGGAATTATTTGACTGAACAAACCCGATAAAAAGGGCGCCTGCTTACAGCAGACGCCCTTTTGCTTTACGCATACGCTTTGATAATTTCCCGTATCATACGAACATTGTCCTTGGTGTGCAGGGCGTTTGGAGCCTTGTATTCCAGCAAACAGCAGGGAATGTTCAGTTTTTTGTGTACCCAACCGATGGCGTAGCCTTCGTTTGCGGCATAGACGCCGTCTTTCATTTTCTTTAAGTGCAGGGTGCGATTGACGATTTGGCACAGCTTTTTGGTGCCTAAGGTTTCGTTAAGCCAGCCGTGGGCATTGATGTACACATTGGGCTTGCTGCGGAGAATAAAGTCTCGCAGGGCACGGGTCTCTTTGCCCTTAAACGGACCGAAATCCCGGTTTATATCAATATGCGCGGCGGTGCAGCGCCCAAAGGCATTCTTGCCGGAGCGTTGTGCGTTTTTGCCGGCAATGGCACCGTCCGGATTGGCGCAGGGGACAATAACCAATCGGTAATTGCCCAATTCCTCCGGGTGGGAAGCAAAGTGGGCTATCAAGTGGTTGGCAATGGCAGTCAGACGCTGCCCGTCTCTGGCATAATCGTCCTCAAAGCCGTGGATGGCAAAGTCAATAAACAGCGTCTTTTTGTACTTGCCGTTTGCCGGGGTGATGATATAGCCTTCCAAATTGCGATTTTGTACGGATTTGCCATAAACCACTTGGGTCACATGGTTGTGGTCTAAGGCCAACTGTGCGGCATTTGCATTCAGCGGCAGCGCCTTGTTTTGTACGCGAACGGTAATCTGTGCCGTAACACCATTATAGGTGCGTACGGTCAGTTGGGTTTTGCCGTTGGCTTTGCCGGTAATGTAGCCTTGCGGAGTGACTGTGGCAATGGCAGAATCCCGGGTTTTGTATGTAACGGTGTAGGCTGCGGTGCCACGGGCAAATTGCAGCTTTATCTTATGGTTGTCGGCACCCTTTTGGATAATCACATCGCCGCCTTTAACGGCTAATTTGGTGGGAGCGGCCTTAACCGTAACGGTGCAAGCGGCGGTTTGGCGTCTGTAACGCACGGTCACTTTGGCTGTACCGATTTTCTTGGCGGTAACCACGCCGGATTTGCTAACGGCCAGTACGCTTGTGTCTGCTGAGCGATAGGTGCAGTCGGTAGGGTGGATACGAGAATTATTGAATTGAATACAAGCGGCTTTTTCGCCTAAGCCCAGCGCAACGGTGGTGCGCTTTAATGTTAGATTTTCTGCAGCATAGGCTGTGCAGGTGTTGCTGAGCAAAAACATAAGCAGCAATAGTGCTGCCGCTATGGAAGTGCGGTGCTTCATAACAGAATCTCCTTCTTTTCTGATTTGGCAGCGACCCGGGTGCCGCTACTGTAACAGTGTATCATTTCTTGCAAAGTGTGACAAGTTGTTTGCGTTTTTTGCCGTATTTTGATATTTGCGTTTATACGCTGCGGTTTTGTGTACGGCAAAGTGCTGCAAAATTGTGCCGCAAATGCAAAAAATTTGTTTTTGCGTTTATTGCGCCGCTTTAGACTTTGTGGTAAAATAAAGCCGAGGTATTTGATTATGGAGCATCTTTGGAAACAGAATTTGCGGCAGATCGAGCCGTATGTGCCCGGGGAGCAAAGCAGCGACCCGGATCGGATCAAGCTCAATGCCAATGAGAACCCGTATCCACCGGCCCCCGGCGTGGAGGCGGTGCTGCGCAGTTACGACCCGGCAGCGCTGTGCCTGTACCCAGACGCCAACGCCCGGCTGCTCAAGGCGTCCATTGCCCGCCACTACGGCGTGGCGCCGGAGCAGGTATTTGTGGGCAACGGCTCGGATGATGTGCTAGCACTGGCCTTTCAGTCCTTTTTTAACAGCGACAAGCCCATTGCCTTTCCGGATATTACTTACAGCTTTTACCCGGTGTGGTGCCGGCTGTTTCACATTCCTTTTGTGACCTACCCGCTGACGGCGGATTTTCGCATGGATCCGGCGGATTACGCGGCGCCTAACGGCGGCGTGGTGCTGCCCAATCCCAATGCCCCCACCTCTATCGGTGAGGACCTGCCCTTTGTGCAGGCGCTCTTGGAGGGCAACCGGGATGCTGTGGTGATTATTGATGAGGCCTATGCGGACTTTGGCGGCGTCAGCGCCGTGCCGCTGCTGGCGGACTATCCCAATTTGCTGGTGTGCGGCACATTTTCAAAATCCCGCTCTCTGGCCGGGCTGCGGCTGGGCTTTGCCATCGGCAGCGCAGAACTGATCAGTGTGTTGGAAGCAGTGAAGAATTCCTACAACAGCTACACGGTGGACAATTTGTCTCTGCTGTGCGGTGCGGCTGCTATGGATGATGAGGCGTATTTTGCCAAGACCACGGCGGCGGTGATAACCACCCGGGAGCGGGTGCGCCGGGCGCTGGAGCAGATGGGCTTTTCCGTATTGCCATCCCGCACCAATTTCCTTTTTGCAACGAAGGACGGCGCGTCTATGCGGGAACTGTTCCTCTATTTGAAACAAAGACATATTTACATTCGCTATTTTGACCTGCCGCGGATTGACAATTATGTGCGTATTACCATCGGTACCGACGCGCAGATGGACGCATTTTTGCAGGGAACGGAGGCTTTTTTGCGTGGAGAATAAAAAAGTTGCGCTGATCTTCTTGTATTTTATCGGTGCCATTCAGCTGGTGGCCGGTGTGTACACCCAGCTGGTGGGGTTGTTTCATTGGGACTTTATGTCCCTGTTCCCGGTGGTGGAGATGGGCACCCAGCAGATCTTGTATTTGAATTTGCTGACGGTGTTCCTGGTGACCACGCTGATCCATATTGTGGTGGCGGCGCTGGTCAATGACGGCAGCTACGGCCCACTTGATGTGCTGCAGGCTTGCCCGCCGCTGACCGTCGTGGTGCCGCTGGTGCTCTTTGGCATTTCCATTTATACCACTCTGGGCGCTACTTCGGCGGGGGAGCGGGTGTTCTGCCTGGCTGTGTCCGCTTTGTATATTCTTGCCTGCTATATCAGCGTGGGCTGCATTGCCGCTGTGCGAGATATGGAAGATTAAACAAGAAAATAGACAGAAAAGGACCTCTGTGTGCCAAACACAGAGGCCCTTTTTTATGCTTTATTTACCGAGAAAGAGTACCAACAGCAGTGCCACTACGGCAATACCGCCCAAGGCGGCAAAAATTTTAACTGCTCGGGAAATTGCGTCGTACACATTGGTGGGCATGATTTGGAAAAAAGCAAAATGCAGCGGCTCTTGCAGCTTTTTGCCTACCAAGTCCCGGTAGCGCAGATCTTGGGTGGACAGGCTGCCGTCTCGGTGCAGCGCAATGGTGCGCACGCCTCGATCCAGTCCCGGGCCGTACACATGGAACCCGGCACCCTGGGTGTAGCCCACATCAATGCCGCGAATGTCACCGTGGAAGGCGTTGTTGTGGTCGTGGCCGAAGTACAGGCCCTTCACTTCGCCCTTTTCGCAGAAGGCATCAAACTCACCGCTGTTTTCCTGGGGATCGGCGGGGGATTCTTTCATAAAGCCCTCTTTGTCAACCCGCTTTTTGTTCAGCACAAACCACTCCTTGGCGTGGGTGCGGAAGCCCTGTACCGCGCCTTTGGTGGACTTTTTCACCTGCGTGAGCAGGTCAAACACCTCACACACGGGAATGTGCTGAATGACAACGGAGGGAATGGTGTGGCCGTATTGTTTTTCATAACTGTCGCGTACGCCCCGATACCAGTCAATCTGATTTTGGTGCACATGGTCGTAGCCCACTTTCAGGCTGGAATGGCTGTCGATCAGGTAAAGCAGATAGCCGGGCCGGTCGCCGTCGGCGATCTCCAGCACGCAGTTGCCCACACCGTCCACGCCGGGCGTATCCTCCCCGATAAAACCGGGGATCTCTTTGTAGATTTCAAACTGGGCACGGTTGTCCAGCCCCACCTGCCGGTCGTGATTGCCAAAGCAGATGGCAAAGGGCAGATGCCGCTCCACCACCGGGGCAGTCAGCTCTTTCAGTACCCGGCGCACCTGGTTTACATCACCGTGGAACCCGCGCCCCCAGATCTGGTCACCGCTGTATACCACCAGATCCGGCTCCTCTCGATCCAAGGCGGCGTTGATCAGCGCCAAGGTGTCCGGGCTGACCTTGCGGCCCTCTTGCGTATCTGCAATTTGCAGGATCTTAAAGGTGTCGTTCTTGAATGTCAACTTCATATTTATTCTCCGTTCTCAGGAATTTTGCCTTTTTTCTAATTTTAACACAAGAAAGCCTTGACGGCAACGCTTTTTCAAATTATAATATGAAGTGCTGTTACGGCAAGTACATCCGCCCGTGGCGAAGCTGGATATCGCAGCAGATTCCGATTCTGAAGGCCGGGGGTTCGAATCCCTCCGGGCGGACCATAAACGCGGCAAGCGTCTTTACGATGCTTGCCGCGTTTTATTTTTTTGCCACTTACCGGCGCGTGTATCAGCAAAAAAAGTACACGATAATAGCGCCGACAGGCTGGACGGCTTTGTGAATAGGTGGGTTGATTCTTTTACATTATATATAAGAGAGTTCTTGATTTCATCCGAAAGCTATGCTATACTGAGTATGAACGAACGGTCAGTAAAGTTAGAAATGAATAACTAGAAATTTTGAAAAAACTGACCGGGTGCCGTTCTTGCCGATTTTGCCCCCATTTTTGAATTTTGAACGGAGGTAAGAAGATGAAAACAGGAAAAAAACGACTCACAGGTACGCTTTTGGCGCTTTGTGCCGCTTTGTTGGTGCTTTGCATCGTGCTTGCCATAGGATGGAGCAAGACGGCAAAAGCCGACGCAGAATTGCCGGAGGTACGGAACAACGGCACGGCGGTTCAGTGGAAATACAGAGATGAAACCGATTGGCGCGACCTTGTGGCGCTTACCGAACTTACGGGTGCTGCCGGAGAAAACGGAAAGAACGGCACAGACGGTAAAGACGGCTCTAACGGGGCCGACGGTAAGAACGGAATAAACGGTACGAACGGCAAGGATGGTATGAACGGCGTTGACGGTACAGACGGGCAAAACGGTATCGACGGTAAAGACGGCACAGACGGCGTCAACGGCAAGGACGGCGTGGACGCCAAAAATATAGAAGTGCAGCGAGCCGAAACCCACATACAGTGGCGTTATGAGGGCGGCGAGTGGCAGAACCTTGTGGCGATCGCCGATATAGAGGGCCCTGCCGGACAGAACGGAACGGACGGCATTAACGGAAAAACTCCGGAATTTCGCGTAAGCGAAAATATCCTGCAATGGCGTTATGTCGGCGATGAAATATGGCTGAACCTGTACGACCTTACTGCATTAAAAGGTGCGGATGGCAGAGACGGCGTTGACGGCAAGGATGGTATAAACGGAAAAGACGGCGCCGACGGTAAGGACGGCACCAACGGGCAAAACGGCTCTGACGGCAAAGACGGTAAAACACCTTTTATCGGCGAAAACGGCAACTGGTGGATCGGAGACATCGACACCGGCATCAAGGCGGCAGGTACCGACGGAAAAGACGGTGTTGACGGCGAAAAGGGCGACCCCGGCGAAAAAGGCGACAAGGGTGACCCCGGCGAAAAAGGCGACAAGGGCGATAAGGGCGACAAGGGTGACAAGGGTGACAAAGGCGACAAAGGCGACCCCGGTCAGAACGGCGGAAGCTTCGGGTACTTTGCAGCAAACGGCAGAGTATACAGTTGGGGAACACCGCTTCCGTTCAATGTAAAAAAAGAAAGCGGAGATCTGATCTCCTATGACGCATCAAGCAAAACAATCACCCTTTCAAAAGGTCACACATACAGTATGGTGTTCAGCGGAACGGTTATGATCAGCGCTAACGGTACCTATAAGTTGTGCGGTGCATCACTCATTGACGGATATAACAGTTCTGAAATGATGCTTGAGACGCGAACCTATGTGAGTATGATAGATGACGGTCAAGGTGCAAGACTTGGTATGTCGTATAACACGATATACCGTGCCGAAGCGGATATTGCTTTGACATTTCAATATACAAATATGCTCTTCCAGAATACCAATTTTACCGACAGTCAGTACAACATAACCATTATTGCTCTTGACTGAGCCGACCTATACGGAAACGGAGGTAGCAAGAAATGAAAAAACGAATACTTAGTATCCTGCTCGCCCTATGTATGCTGTTCTGCCTTGTGCCGACTACGGCGTTTGCCGAGGGTGAGACAAACAGGAAAGTCGAAACGGAACAAGAGCTTGTCAATGCGCTGGCGGACAGCAGCGCAGACATCATCACGCTGAAAAATGACATTGCAATCGGCACGACCCTGACCGTCCTCCGCAAGGTCACCCTCGATCTCAACGGCTATGTTCTGAAAATGACCGGCAGCGGCAGCGTTATTATCCTCGATAATAAGAGCGGCATCACCGGCGACCTGACCCTTATCGACAGCAATCCCACGGCGGAGCACAAATTCAAGGTTAACGGCGCAGAACCTTGGGTGCTGGACGACAGCGGTACAGAGACCGTCTATGGTGGCATCATCACAGGCGGCACGGGCAGCCGGATCTTCTTCTCCAACGGGGTGGAAGGCGGCGGCGTGATCATCGGCAGCGGTGCACTCACCATGAACGGCGGCAATATCGTCGGCTGCATAGCCAATGAAGGCGGTGGCCTGTTCCTCTCAGACGGTTCGTTCACCATGAACGCCGGCAGCATTGTCGGCTGCTCAACACCGGACAGATTAACGACCGGAGAGGCCTTTCACGGCGGCATATACGCTTTTGGTCCGATGGCGAACAGAGATACAACCGGCGTGATCACGTTGACCGGCGGCCTGATCAAAAACAACGGCAGATACGCTATCAATGCTGCGTATCATACCACAATTTACGCCAACGGCGGCGAGGTATACGGTGGGGTTTACCTAAATCAGTCAAGTAAGATCACCTGTCTTGCAGAAGATAACGGTATTACCGCCTTCAAAGGCAAGACGGTGATCGGCGGAACTTCCAGTGTATATCCAAGCCATGTTGACTGGGGCCTCTTCTACGGCGGTCTGGATATTTACGGCAATACGACCGGCGTCATCGTGACTTACAAGGACGGCGACAGTGAATACGCAAAGCAGGTTCTTCCCTCCGGCACTCTCGCGACGCGTCCCGATGCTCCCGCCGCCACACCGGGCTATACCTTCGGTGGCTGGAACAAGGCCGACGGCACGGCGTGGGATTATGCAAGCGATAAAGTCACCGATAACATAACATTGTATGCAAAATGGGCAGCGAACACCTACACGATTACCTTCGACACCGCCGGCGGCAGTGAAATTGCCCCGATTACGCAGGACTACGGAACGGCGATCACCGTCCCTGCCGACCCTACAAGAGAGGGCTATACCTTTATCGGCTGGGATAAGGAAATTCCCACGACTATGCCCGCTGAAAATATGACTGTCACCGCGCAGTGGGAAATCAATCGGTACACAATAACCTTCGACACTGCAGGCGGCAGCGAAATTACTCCGATTACACAGGACTACGGTACGGCAATTACCGCCCCTGCCGACCCGACAAGAGAGGGCTACACCTTTATGGGCTGGGACAGGGAAATTCCCACGACCATGCCCGCAGAGAATATAACGCTCAAAGCACGATGGAAAGACTGTGAAAAGCCCACGGGCGAAATTGTCATAGGCACCAACAAATGGCAGAAATTCTTAAACAAGCTCACCTTCGGTCTGTTTTTTAAGGATACGCAGGAGGTGACGATAAACGCCGCCGACAACAGCGGAACCGTGTTTATCTCCTATTTGGTGACCGATCGGGATCTTTCCGAGGCGGAACTTCAATCTCTCGTATTTAGTGGATATGAGGAGCCGTTTCGCATAGACCCCAATGGGGAATACATTGTTTATGCAATGCTTGTTGACCCGAGCCTGAATATAACATACCTTCGTTCCGACCGTGTAACGCTTGATAATGTTCAGCCGGTCATCACCGGCATAGAAAACGGCAAGACCTATTGTGAAGCACAGACGGTCACCATTGACGAAAAGTATGTGAACACCGTCACCGTAAACGGCACAAAGGTCACGCTTGACGAAAACGGCAGCTTTATTCTTTCCGCGGCAGACGGCGAGCAGAAGATTGTTGCTACCGACAAGGCCGGCAACGCCGCCGAAATGACCGTAACGGTTAACGACGGGCATACCGGCGGCACAGCCATCTGCACCGAAAGGGCGGTATGCGAAATCTGCGGAAAGGCTTACGGTGACCTGGATGGGAATCATCACGCCAACCTTAAGCATATCGACGCAAAGGCGGCGACAAAGACTGCCGGGGGCAATATCGAGTATTGGTACTGTGAAGACTGCGGCAAATATTTTGCCGATGCTGCGGCTATCAAAGAGATCAAACAGGCAGATACCGTAACGGCCAAACTGTCAGGCGCTGCCAAATCGCCCCAAACCGGTGGGAATAGCGGCGTTGTGACCGTATTGCTACTGAGCGGCGGCGCGTTCATTTGCTTGGTATCCCGCAGGAAAAAGCGCACCCACACTGTGTAAACCACACAAATCATTGTACAAAAAGAGCAGACATGATGTCTGCTCTTTTTAACACCCGGCAGGAAAGCCCTTTGCGCTCTTTACAGAGAACGATGGGTATGGTAAAATGCAGGGGAGGTGAGCAAAATGTATGAACCCAGCGAAACACGCTACGAGACAATGCCCTATAACCGGTGCGGCAAAAGCGGTCTGCGGCTGCCGGCGCTGTCTGTGGGACTGTGGCAGAACTTTGGCGTGAACAACGATTACGATACCATGAAAGAGATCATTCTGACAGCCTTTGACCATGGGGTGACCCATTTTGACCTGGCTAATAATTACGGGCCGGAACCGGGGCGGGCAGAGATCAACTTTGGCCGCATATTCAAGGAAAATCTGCGCCCTTACCGGGATCAGCTGATCATCAGCACCAAGGCCGGGTATGAGATGTGGCCGGGCCCCTACGGTGGTCGGGGCGGCAGCCGCAAGTACCTGACTGCTTCCCTGGACCAGAGCTTGCAGCGGATGGGGCTGGAGTATGTGGATATTTTTTACCACCACTGCATGACCCCGGACACGCCGCTGAAGGAGACGGCTCTGTGCCTGGCAGATCTGGTGCGCCGGGGCAAGACCCTGTATGTGGGTATGAGCAATTATGACGGCAAGACCATGCACCGTATGTACCACAAGTGCGACGATGTGCAAGCACCCTTTGTCATCAACCAAAATCGCTATTCCATCTTTGACCGCACGGTGGAGAAAAACAAACTGCTGAAAGAAGCCCGGGACAAGGGCAAGGGCGTGATCTGCTTTTCGCCGCTGGCCCAGGGGCAACTGTCGGATAAATACGCCAAAGGCATCCCGGAGGGCGCCCGCCTGTTTGGCAACGAAAAGCTGCAAGCCCATGTAGGTTATGATCAGCACCGTGCCCAGCAGATCGAAAAACTCTATCAGCTGGCAAAAGACCGGGGCGAGACCCTTTCTCAGCTGGCAATCCAGTGGCTGTGGCAGCAAAAGGGGGTCACCTCCGTGCTGGTGGGCGTGCATTCCAAGGCGCAACTGCTGGAGAATTTGGCTGCGCTGGAACAGCCTCCCCTTAGCGAGGCGGAACTGATCCGTATTGACTCTTACAGCAAATAACAGCACTTTATACAGAATAAATAAAACAAAAGGAACGCGGCTGGCAGTCGGGTTCCTTTTCGTTTGACAGTGCCGGCGGAATATGCTACCCTTTTACCAAGAACGGCGGGCGGCGGCCCGTGATTTGGAGAGAAAAGAATGCCCTATATGCAAATGACAGAGGAGCAGTTCAAGGTTCCTGTGCTGAAAAATGTGATCTATGCCCTGCGCCTGGTGTGGCAGACGGACAAGCGCCTGCTTATCGGCTATCTGTTGCAAGAGGGGCTGTATGCGGTGTTTTCCCGCTATTTGCAGAATATTTTGTTCTTAAAGATCCTGCTGGATGTGATCACCGGCAGCGGCGACTTTCGCACTTATGTGGGGGAGTTGGCGGCGTTTGCTCTTTTGGCGCTGGTGGTGAAGGTGGCCCAGTGGGAGGGTATGCGCATGGAGAAGTGCGCGACCAAGCGGGTGCTGAAGTTGCTGAACGACCGGATCTTTGAAAAGGCGCTGTCTGTGGATGTGGCCTGTTATGAGAACCCGGAATTCTACGACAAATATCAGCGGGCAACCATGGTGACCACCAATAGCTTTTTTGACCTGATCTGCTTTGATTTTTCTGCCTTTGTGGCGGATGTGGTGGCGCTGGTGTGCGTGATGGCCACCGTGGCGGCGGTGCACCCGCTGTATCTGCTGTTTTTGGTGCCGGTGTTCTTTGTGTTCGCCGTAGAGGTGTATAAGAGCAAGTGCGTCTATCGGCGGGATATGTCCATGACCGCCAACAAACGAATGCAAGCCTATGTGCAGCGCACGGTGTACCTGCGAGAGTACGCCAAGGATATGCGCACCTCCAATATCTTTGCCGTGATGGTTCGGCGTATGGAGGCGGCCACCAAGGCCAATGTGTGCATTCTGAGGGACTACGGCGTGCGGCTGTTTTTGTACAGCGTAGTCAGCAGCCTGCTTGGTGAGCTGCTGCCAGTGCTGGGCACTTATGCCTTTGCCTGCCACAGCTTTGTGCAGGGCAGCGGGCTGACCGTGTCCGGCTTTAGCGTGGTGGCCTCCGGCATTAACGCGGTACGGGAGTCTACCCTGGACACCACCGAGTGCTTTGACGAAATGACCTTGATGGCGTTGTATTTTCAGAATTTGCGGGAGTTTTTGGACTATCAGCCCCAGGTGGTATCCGGTCCTCTGCCGGTGCCGCCGCTGGAGACGCTGGAGTTTTGCCATGTGGACTTTACCTACCCGGGCACCGATCGACGGGTGCTCCACGATGTGAACTTTACCCTGC
>ENA-OPWD01000809-OPWD01000809.1-human-gut-metagenome-genome-assembly--contig:-NODE-809-length-24588-cov-3.328007_pt1 | contig 24588 bp, 19 predicted proteins | sample MGYA00241502_ERZ501996 | MGnify/ENA primary metagenome ERZ501996 (study PRJEB25962, sample SAMEA2042011) | human gut metagenome | biome: human gut; feature: human-associated habitat; material: faeces... | reverse complement strand
ACCGAAAAAGGACGAGGATATGAACCGGCAAGAAAACACCCGGCAAGATTTCATGGAACATCTGCATTTAATCTGGAGCATGGGATTCCATTAAAAACCGGGGGAAAGGCAAATTATACAGATATCTTTTCGACAGTTATGCTAAAGTTGGCAGACAGAATACCAAATCTTGTTGCTTTGACAGCGGCAATGCCGGACGGTACCGGTTTAAAACGGTTTCGAAACCGCTTTCCACAGCGCTTTTTTGATGTGGGAATTGCGGAGGAACATGCGGTGACCTTCGCAGCAGGACTGGCAGCAGGAGGCATGAAGCCTATTGTTGCGGTGTATTCTTCATTTTTACAGAGAGCCTACGATCAGATCCTGCATGATGTGTGTATTCAGAATCTGCCGGTAGTGTTTGCTATAGATCGTGCAGGGCTGGTGGGGAGTGACGGTGAGACTCATCAGGGTATTTTTGATTATACCTATCTGTCGGGAATTCCCAATATGCATATCTGTGCGCCGAAGAACAAATGGGAATTATCGGATATGATGAAGTTTGCCGTGGCACTGGATGCGCCCATTGCGGTGCGATATCCCAGAGGAACGGCTTATGCCGGACTTGCCGAACACCGTGCTCCCATTGAACTGGGCAAGGCGGAGTGGATCGCAAGAGAGGGCGGTATCGCATTGTTTGCCATAGGCAGTATGGTAAAGACAGCGGAGGAAGTCCAGAAGCTTCTGCATGAAAAGGGTTACAAGGCAAGTATCATCAATGCCAGATTTATCAAGCCCATTGACGAAGAGGCAGTACTTTCGGCCTGTGAAGATCATGAGATGATCGTGACCATGGAAGAAAATGTCCAAAGCGGAGGATTCGGAGAAAAGGTGTTGGATTGTCTGAATGACCACGAGAAACGGATCAAATGTGTCATGGCAGCTATTCCCGATGCTTATGTGGAACATGGAAATGTAGAGCTTTTGAAAAAGGAGATCGGATTGGATGCGGAAAGCATCACGGAGAAAATTCTGGAAAGATTATAAATAATTAGGAGACGAAGATGAAAGAACGACTGGATGTGATTCTGGTAGAGCAGGGGTATGCTCCTTCCAGAGAAAAGGCAAAAGCCATCATAATGTCGGGCAATGTCTATGTCAACGGACAGAAGGAAGACAAGGCCGGCACCGGATTTGATGTCAGCAAGATCAAGCTGGAAGTCAGAAATCATACCATGAAATATGTCAGCCGCGGAGGCCTGAAGCTGGAAAAGGCAATGGAACAGTGGGGATTTCTGCTGGACGGCATGATCTGCATGGATATCGGTGCATCTACCGGAGGCTTCACGGACTGCATGCTCCAGAACGGAGCCACGAAGGTGTATTCCGTGGACGTGGGACAGGGGCAGTTAGCCTGGAAACTGCGGAATGATGAGCGGGTGGTATGCATGGAACAGACCAATTTCCGTTATGTGACCCCGGAGGATATCCCGGATGCACTGGATTTCGCCAGCGTGGATGTGTCCTTTATTTCCCTGACCAAGATTTTGATCCCGGCGAGAAATCTGTTAAAGACCGGCGGACAGATGGTGTGTCTGATCAAGCCCCAGTTCGAGGCCGGCAGAGGCAAGGTGGGCAAGAACGGTGTGGTGAGAGAGCCTCAGATCCACGAGGAAGTGATCCGCAAGATCATCGACTATGCGGACAGCATCGGTTTCGAAGTACTGCATCTGGAATATTCCCCCATCAAGGGACCGGAGGGCAATATCGAATATCTGCTGCATATCCGTAAGCCGGAGGAAATCTCCGAAGAAAAGCTGGCGCTGACCGAGCATGAAGCGGAGAGCGCCTTACAGACTATTATAGAGGAAAAGACCGGACTGTCCTATACCCCTGAATGGGATGCCGTAATCAAAGGTATCGTAGACAACTCTCATACCCTGTAACAGACAAGGAGTGCGAAGCTATGAAGCATTTTCTGATATATACCAACAAGCATAAGGATCAGGAGCTTGCGACCACGAAACGGATCCAGAATTATCTGGAAACCAAAGGCTGTACGGTGAAATTAAAGGTCAAGGAATCCGACTGGAAGGAAGAAGCGGATTCCGTGGCGGAAGAGGAAGCAACGGACATTCCGTTAGATGTGGACTGCATGATCGTATTGGGCGGCGACGGCACGGTGCTGCAGGCAGCCAGAGAGACGAAGAAGATCCTTGTCCCCATCATCGGAGTGAATCTGGGAACCGTAGGTTATATGACGGAGATCGAACTGTCTGGATTAGAGGAATCCCTGGACCGCCTGATCCGGGATGATTTTAAGAAAGAACGCAGAATGATGTTAAACGGTAAAGTCTGCTGTGCGGATGGAACCGTGTCGGAAGGCTGGGCTTTGAATGACATCGTCATTTCCCGAAGCGGATCCCTGCAGATCATAGAATTCAACATCTATGTCAACGGACAGCTTCTGAATCATTACAAGGCAGATGGAATGATCGTGACTACACCGACAGGATCCACGGGATATAATCTGTCGGCGGGCGGGCCGCTGGTGGAGCCCAAGGCGAAACTGATCACCCTGACACCGATCTGCCCCCACAGCCTGAACCAGAGAAGCATTATCCTGTCCCCGGAAGATGAGATCGTTATAGAGATTCCCGGTGGCAGAGAGGGCAAAAGCCAGACCGTGGAAGCCAATTATGACGGCAGCCACAAAGTGACCATGTGTACCGGAGACCGGATCCGTATTGTGCAGTCGGAGAAGATCACCGAGTTTATTCAGCTGAATCAGGTAAGCTTCCTGGATGTATTGCATCGGAAAATGAGAGATTCCTGACGAATTGTTGTGAGAAAGGCATGAGGTCAAGATGAAGAAAACAAGACATCGCAAGATCGTGGAGATTATAGAAAAAAGAGATGTGGAGACCCAGGAGGAACTGGCGGGCTATCTGAAGGAAGCCGGTTTTGCTGTGACACAGGCTACCGTATCCAGAGATATCAGAGAACTGAAGCTGTCCAAAGTACCCACTGGTGGCGGCAAACAGAAATACGTCATTTTAAAACAGGATGACAGTCATATGGGAGATAAATACATCCGCGTCCTCAGAGACGGTTTTATCTCCATGGACATGGCACAGAATATTCTGGTGATCAAGACCGTATCCGGCATGGCCATGGCAGTGGCGGCGGCACTGGATGCCCTGAAATTCTCCGAAGTGGTGGGATGTATCGCCGGAGATGATACGATCATGGTGGCAGTGCGGACCGTGGAAGATACCCAGATCCTTATGGACAAGATCCATCTGATGATAGAAAGGTAAGACAGGGGGAAATACATGCTTCGTAGTTTACGCGTGAAAAATCTGGCTCTTATCCGGGAGACAGAGGTAGAGTTCGGAGAAGGACTGAATATACTGACCGGTGAGACCGGTGCCGGTAAATCATTACTCATTGGATCAGTGAATCTGGCACTGGGAGGAAAGTTCGAGAAAGACATGCTCAGACGGGGAGAAGAGAACGGTCTGGTGGAACTGGTCTTCGACTGCGAGGAAGAAAGGCTGGCGGAAAAATTAAAGAGCATGGATCTGGAACCTTCGGAAGACGGAACCGTGATCCTGAGCCGAAAACTTTCCTCCGGGAAAAGCATCTGCCGCATCAATGGAGAGACCGTGACGGCAAAGCAGGTGAAGGAACTTTCGGAGCTGCTGATCGATATTCACGGACAACATGAGCACCAGTCTCTGCTAAACAAGAAAAAACATATGGAGATCCTGGATGCCTATGCGGGAGCGGAATTTGCAGAATGCGCAGGGCGGGTGGCTGCACTTTATCATGAGTGTACTGCCCTGGAGAAAAAGATCACAGAGGAAACTCTGGATGATACCTCCAGAAGCAGAGAACAGTCTCTGGCGGAATTTGAACAAAAGGAGATCGCGGATGCTTCCCTGCAGCCCGGAGAAGATGAGGAACTGGAACAGGCGTACCGCAAAATGTCCAACAGCCGAAAAATTGCGGAAAGCCTGGCGGAGAGCTATCAACTCAGTGGCAATGACGCGGAAGACGGTGCCGGGAATTCTTTGAGCAGGGCACTGCGGGCATTGCGTAGTGTGACCATGTATGATCCTGCACTGGAACAGATGGAGGAACAGTTGGCAGAGGTGGAAAGTCTTTTGTCAGATTACAATCATGATGTCTCCGAATATATGTCGGATCTGGAATTTGATGAAGAGGATTTTCGCAGTACAGAGGATCGTCTGAATACCATCAATCACCTCAAGGGAAAATACGGCAACACGATCGAAGAGATCCTGCGGTACAAAGAGGAAAAAGAAGCTTATCTGGAAAAACTGGCGGATTATGATGCCTATATGCAGAAATTGAACGCCGAGTGGGAGGAAAAGCAGGCGTTACTGAAGAAAGCCTGTGAAGAACTGTCTGAGATCCGCAGAAAAAACGCAGCGGTACTGACGCAGAAATTGAAAGATGCGCTGATAGGTCTCAATTTCCTGACGGTGGAATTTGACATCGCAGTCAGACCCGGTCAGGCCATTACAACAAAAGGCTATGATGATGTGGAATTCCTGATTTCCACCAATCCCGGAGAAAGTCTGAAACCTTTGAACCAGGTGGCCAGTGGCGGTGAACTGTCCCGGGTGATGCTGGCGATCAAAACGGTACTGGCAGGGAAAGATGCCATTGATACATTGATCTTTGATGAGATCGATACCGGTATCAGCGGCAGAACCGCATGGAAAGTAGCGGAGCAGCTGAGTATTCTGGCAGGAGCCCATCAGGTCATCTGTATCACTCATCTGCCTCAGATCGCAGCCATGGCGGATGTGCATTTCATTATTGAAAAGAGCAGTACCGATGATATGACCATTACGGACATTCACAAGGTGGCAGAAGAAGAAAGTCTGGCGGAGCTGGCAAGACTGTTAGGCAGTGATGCACTGACGGAAGCGGCGCTTTCCAATGCAAAGGAAATGAAAGAACAGGCAAACGGGTTTAAAGAAGCCAGATAAGGGAAATGCTATAGTGAAAGAAACATTGAAAAAGGATGAAGAAGTATTTCATCCTTTTATTTTGTGCAAATTCAACCAAAATAAAGCACCATATTTGTGAATTAAATTGATTGAATTTGACTGAATGTGAAGATATAATAACATCATAAGAACAAGAAAGATGACAGACAGGAGGGATAGAAATGATTTGTACCGTGACTTTCAATCCGTCACTGGATTACATCGTATCCGTGGATGACTTTCAGCTGGGAATGACGAACAGAACCTCATCAGAGCTGATTCTTCCGGGAGGAAAGGGAATCAATGTCTCTATCGTACTGAAGAATCTGGGACTGGATTCCACAGCCCTGGGATATGCGGCGGGATTCACCGGAGAGGAACTGATCCGGAGATTGAACGAGTTTGGCGTAAATGCTGATTTCATCAAAATCGATCACGGAATGACCAGAATCAATCTGAAGCTGAAAAGTATTGACGGAACAGAGATCAATGGCTGTGGCCCGGATATTGATGCAAAAGCTTTGGAACAGCTGATGGAAAAGATTGACAGACTGGGAGACGGAGATGTCCTGGTATTGGCAGGAAGTATTCCTTATACCATGCCGGATGACATTTATCAGAGAATTCTGGAGAGAATTCAGGGAAGAGGTGTTCTCACCGTAGTGGATGCCACCAGAGACCTGCTGGTAAAGGTATTGCCGTATCATCCTTTTCTGGTAAAACCCAACAACCATGAATTGGGGGATATCTTCGGTGTGAAGCTCTCCACAAGGGAAGAGGTGGTTCCATACGGCAGGAAACTGCAGGAGATGGGAGCACAGAATGTACTGATTTCCATGGCAGGCGAAGGAGCAGTATTGATCGCAGCGGACGGACAGAGCATGGGAGCTCCGGCACCGAAGGGAACACTGGTCAATGGTGTGGGTGCAGGCGATTCCATGGTGGCAGGTTTCCTGACAGGATGGATGGAAAAGAAAGATTATGTACATGCGTTCCATATGGGAATTGCTGCAGGAAGCGCCAGTGCATTTTCCGAGAATCTGGCCACCAGAGGAGAAGTCTTGCAGGTATTACAGCAGGTAGAACAATAACAATGATAAATATAAAAAGAGAGGATGGGTCACAACATGAGAATTACAGATCTTTTGGACAAAAATAGTATTTCCCTAAATGCGGCACCGGCTGACAAAAAGGAAACATTGGATCTGGCAGTGGAACTGATGGCAAAAAGCGGAAAGCTGTCTGATGTGGAGAAGTATCGTGAACAGGTCTATGCAAGAGAGGAAGAGAGTACCACGGGAATCGGAGAGGGAATTGCGATCCCTCACGGAAAATGTGATGCGGTAAAAGCCCCCGGACTGGCAGCCATGGTGATCAAAAACGGTGTGGAGTATGAATCTCTGGACGGGGAACCGGTGACCTTACTGTTCCTGATTGCAGCACCGAATACAAAGGATAATGTACATCTGGATGTGCTGAGCAAACTGTCCGTGATGCTGATGGATGAAAATTTTACCACTTCCCTGAGAAACGCAAAAAGCGTAGATGAGTTTTTACAGATCATTGATGCAGCAGATGAAAGTGCCAAGAGCATTGATGACAGATTAAGTGATACCGGTATTACCACCGAGGAGAAGAAAGGCTTTAAGCTGTTGGCAGTGACCTCCTGTCCGACCGGAATCGCTCATACCTATATGGCAGCAGAAGCATTGGAAAAGGCAGCCAGAGCAGCAGACTGTCAGATTAAGATTGAGACCAGAGGCTCCGCAGGCGCAAAAAATGTACTGACTGCAGAAGAGATTGAAGCGGCGGACTGCATCATCGTGGCGGCTGATGCCAAAGTACCCATGGACCGCTTTAACGGCAAGAAAGTCATCAGCTGTCAGGTATCCGACGGTATTGGCAAGGCAGACCAGCTGGTAAAACAGGCAATGAGTGGAAACGTGGAAGTTTTCCACGGGGAAAGCAGTGAAACAACTACAGCCGTAACCGGTAAGGAGAGTGTAGCACATAAGATCTATACCCAGCTGATGAACGGCGTATCCCATATGCTTCCTTTCGTAGTCGGCGGTGGTATCCTGATCGCCATTGCCTTCCTGATCGATGGCCTAAGCATTGACATCAATGCACTTCCGGCAGATCAGAGAGGCAATTTCGGTACGATTACTCCGGTAGCGGCAATGTTCAAGAATATCGGCGGCGTGGCATTCGGACTGATGCTTCCGGTACTGGCGGGCTTCATCGGAATGGCCATCGGTGACAGACCGGCACTGGCACTTGGCTTTGTAGGTGGCATGATGGCAGCCAACGGAAAGTCCGGATTCCTGGGTGCACTGGCAGCAGGTTTCCTGGCAGGCTATCTGATCCTGGGACTTCGCAAGATCTGCGATAAGCTTCCCGATGCCATTGAAAAGCTGGCACCGGTACTGATCTACCCGGTAGTGGGTATCCTGATCATGGGACTGGCAATGAACTTCGTGGTAGAACCGATCATGGGCGGTATCAATACCGGATTGAACAATTTCTTAAGCGGAATGGGTGATTCCAGCCGAGTTGTACTGGGGTTGATCTTGGGCGGCATGATGGCGATTGACATGGGTGGTCCTTTCAACAAGGCAGCTTATGTATTCGGAACGGCAGCGATCGCTGCAGGCAATTATGACATCATGGCAGCTGTTATGATCGGAGGTATGACTCCTCCCTGTGCCATTGCACTGGCAACCCTGTTATTCAAGAATAAATTCACCAAGGAAGAGAGAGACGCAGGTCCCACCAACTTCATCATGGGCCTGGCGTTCATCACCGAAGGTGCGATTCCTTTTGCAGCATCCGATCCTCTGCATGTGCTTCCTTCCTGCATCATCGGTTCGGCACTGGCAGGCGCCCTGTCCATGGCATTCCACTGCACACTGATGGCACCTCACGGTGGAATTTTCGTATTCCCTGTAGTAGGTAACGCAGTGATGTATCTGGTGGCACTGGTGGCAGGTACGGTAGTGTCCGCACTGCTGTTGGGTGTATTGAAGAAAAAAGTAACCACATGAGCAAAAGGGAAGCTCTGAAAGAGCGGTTTTGCGAATGTGGGTGCTGAATAGTTACCGTAATATAAAAAATCAGAAAAGGAGATAAGAAAATGAAAGAATTTAAATATGTTATCACAGATCCCGAAGGTATCCATGCTCGCCCAGCAGGAGAACTGGTAAAGGCAACAAAGGAATTCCAGAGTGCCATCACTCTGACCAAGGACGGCAAGACCGGAGACTGCAAGAGAATCTTCGGCATCATGGGTCTGGCTGTTAAGGCCGGCAACGAGATCACCCTGACCTTCGACGGTGAGGATGAGGAAGCAGCTTATGCAGCTGTTACGGAATTTGTCAAAGCAAACCTCTAAGTAATCATAATATTATCGTCAGGAGAGGAGAAAAGTCATGGAAGTCTACCAGGGAAAAAGTGTATTCGGCGGAATTGCCATTGGCAGGATCAGTGTTCATAAGAAGGATGAGCAGCAGGTAAAGCGTGTGAAGATCGAGAATCCCGACCGGGAGATCGCTCGTTACAGACAGGCCAGACAAACCGCCATGGAGCAGCTGCGGAATCTGTACCAGAAAGCCTTGAAAGAAGTGGGAGAAGCCAATGCAGCTATTTTCGAGATTCATCAGATGATGCTGGAGGATGATGATTACAATGAATCCATTGAGAACATCATTCATATGCAGCAGGTGAATGCAGAGTATGCGGTGGCTTCCACCGGAGACAATTTTGCACAGATGTTTGCCTCCATGGAGGATGACTACATGAGAGCCAGATCTGCGGATGTCAAAGACATTTCCGAGCGCGTATTAAGCGTGCTGGGTGGCAGAACGGCAGGCATGGCGGCATCGGAAGAACCCATGATCATTGTGGCAGACGACCTGGCACCCTCCGAGACGGTACAGTTGAACAAGGATCTGGTATTATCCTTTGTAACGGTACATGGATCTGTGAATTCCCATACGGCGATCCTGGCCCGCACCATGAGCATTCCGGCACTGATCGGCACCGATATCCCTCTGACCGATGCCATAGACGGAAAACTTGGTATCGTGGACGGACGAAACGGCTGCATCTATGTGGATCCCGATGAAGATACTCTGTCGAAAATGCAGCAACTAAAGCAGGAGGAGCAGGAGAAGAAAGAACTGCTCCAGACCTTAAAGGGACGTGAAAATATCACTATTGATGGTAAGAAGATCATGCTCTATGCTAATATAGGTAACAGCAAGGATCTGGCGGCCGTATTGCAGAACGATGCCGGCGGCATCGGCCTGTTCCGCAGTGAGTTTTTATATCTGGAGAGAGAAACCTTCCCTACCGAGGAAGAACAGTTTCAGATCTACCGCACTGTGGCGGAGACCATGGCGGGAAAGCCTGTGATCATCCGTACACTGGACATCGGTGCAGACAAGAAGTGCGATTACTTCGAAATGGAGCCGGAGGAAAATCCGGCCATGGGATGCCGTGCCATCCGTATCTGTCTGACCAGACCGGAGATCTTCAAGACACAGCTCCGTGCATTGTTCCGTGCCAGTGCATTTGGTAATATCTCCATTATGTATCCTATGATTATAAGTGTGGAGGAAGTACATCAGATCAAGGAAATCGTGGCAGAGGTAAAGCAGGAACTGACAGAACAGGGTGTGGCTTTCGGAGAACCGAAGCAGGGTATTATGATTGAGACACCGGCTGCTGTCATGATGAGTGCAGAGCTGGCGAAGGAAGTGGATTTCTTCAGTATCGGTACTAACGATCTGACCCAGTACACACTGGCCATCGACAGGCAGAATCCGAAGTTGGATGCATTTTACGATCCGCATCATCCCGCAGTGCTGCGTATGATACAGATGGTCGTGGAAAATGCGCATAAGGCCGGAATCTGGGCTGGCATCTGCGGAGAACTGGGTGCAGATACATCGTTGACCAGACGTTTCCTTGCAATGGGTGTGGATGAATTATCCATGTCTCCCGGAAGTATTCTTCCCGTGCGTAAGATCATACTGGAGACAGATGTGACAAAGGAAAGAGAAAATAACAATTTATGCTGACAGAACAACGTTATGAGATCATTCTGAAATTATTGGAAGAAAAAAACAGCATTACGGTGGCCGAGGTAAAAGATCTGTTAAATACGTCGGAATCCACGGTACGCCGGGACATCACAGCATTGCATAATGCCGGGAAGCTGGTAAAGGTCTTTGGAGGTGCTGTGGCATGTGACCGGACGGTGATAACACATGAACCCACGGTGGAACAGAAGGCAGAAGTCAATGTGGAAGCCAAACAGCTGGTGGCTGCCAAAGCGGCAGCACTGATCCAGCCGGAGGATTTTATCTATCTGGATGCAGGTACGACCACAGCAAGTATGCTTTCTTATCTGACAGAGAAAAGTGCCACCTTTGTGACCAATGCGGTAGCGCATGCCAAGACACTGGCAGCAGCGGGATTCCGTGTGTATCTGGTCGGCGGAGAATTGAAGGGTTCCACAGAGGCCGTGGTAGGTAACCAGGCTTTGATGAATCTGCAGAGTTATCATTTTACCAAAGGCTTTTTCGGGACCAATGGGATCAGCAGGCAGAGTGGCCTGACCACACCGGATATGAATGAGGCCATGGTGAAAAAGACTGCCATGGGACAATGCAGAGAATGCTTTATTCTGGCAGACCATTCCAAGTTCGGAAATGTCAGCTCTGTGACCTTCGGGGCGTTTCAGAGTGGAACGATTCTGACGGACGGCTGCCCGGAGGAATATAAAAGCAGCGGGAATGTGGTCATTTGTGGTTAAACTGGAGAAAACTGTAAACCGCAATTCCCGGTGATCACAGACTAAAAATAGGAATGTGACGTACACTATACCCTATACAGCAATGACAGAAGTATAGCGGGGGAATGTGTATGAAACTATGGATCACAGAAACGGAAAAAGTAAAAAGGCAGGCAGGAGAAGATGCAGTCATCATTTTGCAGCTCTGGAAACAGAAGGTGCGCAGACTGCGGATTTACCGGGCCTGCCTTTGTGCTGCCCTTATCCTGGCCGGTATGGGACTCTTTGGCTACAGCTATTATCTGGTGGACAGCAGTATTCCTTCTGTTATTTATATGCGGGCGGAATCGGAGGAATCACTGGCACTGGATATTCCCGCAAAAGGTGAGATTTTAAGTGTCAGTGAACAGGGAACCAGTAATATTCCCCAAGGTGCCGTGACACTGGATCTGAGTCAGCCGGTGACTATGAAGACCGGGACGGCGGACAGCCTTGAGATGCAGGTGAAGCTGTTCGGGATCCTGCCTTTTAAGCAGGTGGGGATCCGGGTGATCGAGGATCAGGAGCTGATCCCGGTAGGTGTTCCCATCGGAATCTATGTCAAGACCGAAGGGGTAATGGTCATAGGTACCGGAGAGTTCCGTTCTGTCAACGGGGAGAAGGTGGCTCCGGCGGAACATATTTTGAAAAGCGGCGATTATGTGGTGAAACTGAACGGCACGGAAGTGGCGGACAAGGATGATCTGATCACCCGGATCGAAAACGGTAGTGGAGAAGCAGCGATTTTGACGATCCGGCGGGGCGAAGAATATTTTGATGTTAAAATCGATCCGGTACAGGATCAGACGAAAAAATATAAGATCGGTGTCTGGGTCAGGGACAATGCCCAGGGCGTGGGAACCATGACCTACATTGACAGTCAGGGAAATTTCGGAGCACTGGGGCATGGAATCAATGATGTGGACACCAGCAACCTGATGGAAATGAATGACGGAACCCTGTACCAGACGGAGATCATCTCCATTCAGAAGGGAACGGCCGGTCATCCGGGGGAAATGACGGGAATGATCGTCTATTCTGATGACAGGATTCTGGGGGATATTACCAGCAACAGTGTCCGGGGAATCTTCGGCAAGTGCAATGACAAAGCACTGGCACTGGGAACGGAAGAGGCGATGCCCATTGGATTAAAACAGGAGATCCGAAAGGGACCGGCGCAGATTTTGTGTACCGTAGACGGCACCACCAGATACTATGATATCGAGATCACCGACATTCATCTCGATCATGACAACGTGAACCGGGGAATCGAACTGAAAGTCACAGATTCTGACCTGATCGCCCTGACCGGAGGAATCGTCCAGGGAATGAGCGGTGCACCTATCATCCAGAACGGTAAATTCGTAGGGGCCGTCACCCATGTTCTCGTGCAGGACAGTACCAGAGGATATGGGATTTTTATTGAGAATATGCTGGAGCAATAAGGTTGCCGTCCGGCAGTTAACATGGTAAAATAAATTAAATATACATTCAAATGCAAAAATGGATTTGTAATGTGAGGAATAGGGAAAATGCGCTGACGTATGAAGAAGATGCGAAGAAATGTCTGACCGCCGGAAGGAATGCACATCTGGCGGAACCGTTCCAGATGGAGAAAGCGATCGCAGCCATTGCGGAACATTGTAAGAAATAATAATTTTGGACAGATTTTTCAGAGGATAGGGATATAGAGGAGAAAGAAAATGAGTATACAGCAGCTCAGAAATCTGACCACGCTCTGCTATATCGAGCAGGACGGAAAATATCTGATGCTTCACCGGGTGAAGAAGGAAAATGACATTAACAAAGACAAATGGATCGGCGTGGGTGGTCATTTCGAGGCGGACGAAAGCCCGGAGGACTGTGTGCTCCGGGAAGTAAAGGAAGAGACAGGGTATACTCTGACGGACTACCGGTTCCGGGGAATCATCACCTTTTTATACCGGGACGTCTGTGAGTATATGTGCCTGTATACGGCGGATGGATTTACGGGGGAACCGAGGGAGTGTGACGAAGGAGCACTGGAATGGGTGGAGATCAATAAGGTGGAGGAACTGGATCTCTGGGAAGGGGACAAGATCTTTTTCCGGCTGCTTCGTGAGAACCGCCCCTTTTTCTCCTTAAAACTGTCTTACGATGAGAATGGTATCCTTCTGGATGCAGTACTGGACGGTGAGCCGATAGCAACAAAGGAAGGCAGAAAAATGCCGGAGGCGGAAAGTGGGACAATGAATTGAATTTTACGGAATTTGTACGGAACTATCACATACAGTTAAACGAACAGCAGATGCAGGCGGTACAGGCTACGGAAGGTCCGGTACTGCTTCTTGCGGTTCCAGGAAGCGGTAAGACCACCGTACTGGTCAGCAGACTGGGCTATATGATCTATTGCCTGGGAATAACACCGGAGTCGATCCTGACAGTGACCTATACGGTGGCGGCAACGAATGATATGCGCAGGCGGTTTGCGGGGATGTTCGGAGAAGCGGATGCAGAGCGGCTGGAGTTTCGCACCATCAACGGCATCTCCCAGAAGGTACTGCAATATTTTGCCTACCGTACCGGGAAAACGCCTTTTCAGGTGGCAGATAAGGAAGCCTCGGCGGCCGTCAAACAGTCTTTTCTGGAAGTAACGGGGAAATACGCCACGGAAAATGATATCAAAGAGACCCAGCTGGATATCACCTATGCGAAAAATATGCGTCTGACACCGGAGAAAATCCGGGATATGGACACGGATGTGGAGAAATTCCCGGAGATATTCCGTACATATAATGCGAAACTCAGGCAGATGCAGATGATCGATTACGATGATCAGATGATCTACGCCCTCAGAATTCTGGAACAGTATCCTGAGGTACTTGCACATTTCAGGGAGCAGTATCGGTATTTCTGTGTGGATGAAGCGCAGGATACTTCGAAAATACAGCATGATATGATCGACCTGCTGGCGGCGCAGAGCCGGAATCTGTTTATGGTGGGAGATGAAGACCAGAGTATCTACGGCTTCCGGGCAGCTTACCCGCAGGCACTTGTCTCCTTTGAGGACAGACACCCGGGAGCAGGGATCCTTCTCATGGAGACCAATTACCGCAGCAGGCAGGAGATCGTCCGGGCGGCGGATACTCTGATCCAGAAGAATAAAAACAGACATCCGAAGAAGATGACCGCGGCCAGAGAAGGTGGTGGCTGCGTTACAGAGATCAAGGCAGTATCCAGACAGGGACAGTACAATTATCTGCTGAAAGTAGCCCAGGACTGTGAACAGGAGACGGCAGTATTATACCGGAATAACGAAAGTGCACTTCCCATCATTGATCTGTTGGAACGTAAAGGATTGTCCTGCCGGGTGAAAAATTCGGATATGACCTTCTTTTCCCATCCGGTGGTCAACGATATCTGTGATTTTATTCAGTTGTCTCTGGATCCATGGGATGGGGAGGCATTTCTTCGGATCTATTACAAAATGGGAGCCGGTATCAGCAAAAAGGCGGCCATGGAGGCGGTGGATGCCAATACCAGACGACTGACACTGTTGGATACGGTGGCGGAAATGGATGAGGTATCCGTTTACACCAGAAAACAGTGCAAGGCACTGGCTACCCATCTGGACAATATGCGGTATGAGTCAGCAGGAAAAGCTATCTACCGGATCCTGAATTATATGGGATATCAGGAATTCATGGATACCCACGGGTTGGACAGTGGCAAGGCGGATATATTAAAGGCCCTGGGAGATCAGGAGAACAGCCTGTTTGATTTCCCTGCAAGATTACAGAAGCTGCAGGAGATGATGCGAGAGGGCTACGGGGATCCGAAGAGTAATTTTATCCTGTCCACGATCCATTCCAGCAAGGGACTGGAATACACAAGAGTGTATCTGGCGGATATGCTGGCGGGAGTGATCCCTTCCCAGATTCCGGGGAGGGGCTGTGTACCGGATTCCCCGGAGGCCAATGCCTATGAGGAAGAGAGAAGGCTTTATTATGTGGGAATGACGAGAGCGAAGGAACAGCTGTATGTATTTACCTTTGGACCGAATCTGACCTCTGCTTTTTCAGGAGAAGTGTTTGAGAAAACGAAGCCGTTAAACGCTGTAAGAAAGACCGGTACGGCTGTCGGGATCAGAGGCTCGCTGCTAAAGACACCGGACAAAAAGGTGCAGAAGCTGCCGCCACGGGAAGTGGAGGCCTGCATCGCAGCCTGTGAGTCCGGACGGGAAGTACAGCATCAGAAATACGGAACCGGCAGGATTGCGTCCGTATCGGCTGACGGCATTGCCCAGATTCTGTTTGCAGGCGAAAACAGTACCAGAAAAATATCCCTTCCCATTGCGTTTTCCGGGAAGATACTTACCTTAAAATAATACATACCAGAGAGGGACAGCAATGTATACAATCGTAGTGGCAGATGACGAAGAGGAATTACGCAGAGCAATCATAAGGAAGATCGACTGGGAGAGCATCGGATTTCAAGTCGTGGGGGAAGCGGAGAACGGCATCGAAGCTTTGGAACTGGTGGAGAGGATGGAACCGGATCTGCTGCTTACGGATATCCGGATGCCTTTTGTCTCCGGAATCGAGCTGGCAAGACAGGTCAGAGAGGTACGTCCTACCACACAGATCGCCTTCTTAAGCGGCTTCGATGAATTTTCTTATGCCCAGCAGGCCATCCAGTACAATATCATCAGTTATATGTTGAAACCTATCACTATGGTGGATCTGACGGAAGAACTGAAGAAGATCAAGCTTAAGATCGACGGAATCTTTGCGGAATTTGATGCCAGAAAACATGATAATCCGGATCTGCAGCAGTTTTTTCTGCCCCTTTTGCTAGATGATTATGCCAGCTTTGAGGGGCAGGACCGGGAGGAACTTTTACAGGAACAGGCGGTTGGCAACGGCTTTTTGAAGGATCGTAATAATGCCTTTCAGTATGCGGTGCTGGCCATCACGGTGGAGGATACCAACGGGAAGAACCGTACGAGACCGGAACTGGTACATTCCGTGGATATGATACTGCAAAAATATATGAAGCATTATTCTTTTGCCATGGACGGCAGGATCATTGCAGTGCTGGCGGCCACCACGTCGACCTTCGACCGGTATCTGCATATTGCCGTGGGAGAGATGGTACAGAGTACGGAACGCATTCTGAAAATGCATTGTCATATCGGTGTCAGCCGTATCAGAGAACATCTGGGAGAATGCCACGAGGCCTACAGAGGAGCTATGAGTGCATTGGGATATTGCACTCCGGGAGAGAGCGGCATCCATTATATTGCCGATGAAGAGCGGGATAACACCATGGACATGGAGCTGGCGGCGGAATGTGTTACTCAGATGGAGAATCTGATCCGTGGTGGTTCCCGAGAGGAACTGGAAAACTATCTGAAGGATGTATTCGGCAAACTGGAGGTGCAGCAGGATGCTGCCCTGAAATGCAAATTCCTGATCTTCCGGATGTCCTCGGCGCTGATCCGCATTGCCTATACGGTGACAGAAGATTCCGCCCTGCTCCAGCGTTTTGCCATGCTGGAAGGTCCGATACGGGAATCCAGGGATCGTTTCACGGCACTTTGCCTGGAAGTATGGGAACTGGTCAATGCGGGCAAGAAAAAGAGCAGCCAGATCCTGTGTGAAAAGGCCATGCAGATCATCGACAAGGAGTATGGGGATCCGTCCCTGTCTCTGGTGGGCGTCAGCAACAGCATTCATGTGAGCCCCAATTACCTGAGTGCCCTGATCAAAAAAGAGACCGGGTCAAGCTTCGTGGATCTGTTGACGAAAAAGAGGATCGAAACGGCAAGGGAACTGGTACTGGGCAGTTCCATGAAGATGCGGGAGATTGCGGAGCGCTGCGGTTACAGCGATCAGCATTATTTCAGCTACTGCTTTAAAAAGTATTGCGGGGTATCTCCCAATGCCATGCGACAGGAGAAAGAATAAGATATGAAGAAGCAAAAAACGTCCCTTTCTTTTATCATTACGACATTAGTGGTGGGACTGGTTACCCTGTTTTTGTTGTGGTCCACTTTTTACTTTTTTTCTCTTTATGTCGGAAGTATGAAACAGGCGGCACATACCAGCAGTGAACAGGCGGTGACTCAGGCTTCCAATACCATTTCTAACTACATCGGAGATATGCAGGAGATCATGAGTCTGATCGAGAAGGATCTGACAAAGAGCGGCGGAAGTACCGGGCAGACACTGGAGACTCTTTGCAGTGTCCGGTCGGATCTGGTGGCGGTCTATATCTATGATGAGCAGGGGAAGCTGGTGGATTCCCATACGGGAACTCATACTCTGAAGGAACATTATCTGAAGGATCTGTCTTATATCGAACTGGATTCCTACAGCCCCGGGGTACTCTATCTGTCGGAACCCCATGTGGAATCTCTGTTGCAGGACTATTATCCCTGGGTGGTATCGGTCTTACAGGAGATTCCCGGAGCAGACGGACAGAAGCTGCGGGTAGTCATTGATATCCGTTTCTCCAAAATATCGGATTATGTGGACGATGTGGGAATCGGACAGCATGGCTACTGCTTTATCACAGACAGTAATGGAGAGATCATCTATCATCCCCAACAGCAGCTGCTGTATTCGGGTCTTAAGACGGAAGCCACGGAGGGACTGGATCTGAGCCACAACGGTTCCTTTGAGACCGAAGAACTGATCTGTAGTGTCCTGGCGCTGGATAACTGTAACTGGAAGGTGGTGGGTGTCAGCTATATCAGTGAACTGGTGACGGCCAAAGAGATGGAACTGGTGGGAAACATCTGTGTCATGCTGACAATCATTCTGCTGACGACCATGGTGGTCAGTGTTCTGGTATCCAGACTGGTGACCAATCCGGTGCAGCGTCTGATCCGGGCTATGGAAGAGTTCGAAAAGGATGCTGCGGGATATGTTTATCAGCCTGTGGAAGGCACCACGGAGATCGAGGCACTGTCACAGTCCTACGAGCACATGGTAAGAAAAATCCAGAAACTGATGAAGCAGGTACGTCAGGAAGAGATTTCCCTGCGCAAAACGGAGTTAAAGGCTCTGCAGGCCCAGATCAATCCCCACTTCTTATATAATACGTTGGATGCCATCGGGTGGCTCTGCGAGGAAGAAAGGTGTCAGGATGCCGTGGAGATGGTCAATGCTCTGGCGAAACTGTTTCGTATCAGTATCAGCAAGGGGCACGAATTGATCCCCATTGAAAAAGAAGTAGAGCATGCCAGAAGCTATTTAAAGATCCAGAATTTCCGCTATAAGAATCAGTTTTCCTATGAGTTTCAGGTGGAAGAGGACTGTCTGCAATATTACTGTAACAAGATCACCCTGCAGCCCATTATCGAAAATGCCATCTATCACGGACTGGACCGCATGGTGGATGAAGGACGGATTCTGATCCGCATCTACAGCGAAGGGGAAGATGTGGTCTTCCGGGTGGAGGATAACGGTGTCGGTATGTCAGAGGAACAGTGTCGGTCGATCCTTCATAAGGAGCCGGGAGATAATTCTGGCATCGGCATCAAGAACGTCAACGACAGGATTAAGATTTATTTCGGAAAAGAGTACGGTCTTTCCATAGAAAGCGAACTGGATGAAGGCACTACTGTGATCATACGGATGCCGAAGGTGGAAGAAAATGCAGCGGCAGGATGGGAGAAAGTATGAGAAAACAGAAAATGAAAAAAATACTGTCCCTGCTGGCTGCGGGTGTCCTGCTTCTTATGAGCATGAGTGGCTGCGGAAAAGAAGCTGAGACAGGGAAAACCCAGGTGGCTATGATCGTGAAGTCCACGGAGAGCGCCTTTTTTAAAAGTGTCTTTGCGGGTGCCCGGGCGGCGGCTACGGAATACAATCTGAATGTTACGTTTAACGGCCCGGAATCGGAAGAAGATTATGTGACCCAGAATGAGATGGTGCGGCAGGCCATGGAGGACGGAGTGGATGTGATCGTTTTCTCTGCGGTGGATTACAATGCCAATGCGGAGATCATCGGTCAGGCAGCCCAGAGAGGAATTAAGATCGTTGTCATTGACAGTGATGTCAACAGCAGTATGGTAAGCTGCCGCATTGGGACCAATAACCTGCAGGCCGGTGTGAAGGCGGCGGAAGCAGCTCTGGCGGTGGGAGAAGACGAACTGTATATCGGTATCGTGAATTATGATGTGAATTCCGCCAACGGGCAGCAACGGGAACTGGGATTCCGGCAGACGGTGGAGCAGGACCCGAGAGTAAAGGATATTACCACCATCAATGTCCTTTCCACCACGGAGGATGCCAGAGCGGGAGCAAAAGAGATGCTTTTGTCGGATTCCAGGATCAATGTGGTGGTGACCTTTAACGAATGGACCAGCCTCGGTGTGGGCTGGGCCATCCGGGATCTGGACCGGGGAGACAGGACGCAGGTGGTGGCGTTTGACTCCAATGTGGTCTCTGTGGGAATGTTGGAGACCGGGGAGGTGGATGCCCTGATCGTGCAGAACCCCTATGCCATGGGGTATCTGGGAGTGGAGACGGCAGCGAACCTGATCAACGGACAGACCGGCGGCCCCAGCGTGATAGACACAGCCACCACTATTGTGACCAGAGAGAACATGTACGAGCGGGAGAGCCAGAAGATATTGTTCTCTTTTGAAGAGAGAAAGTAACTATTCAGAACCCCACTCGCAAAACCGCTCTTTCAGAGCTATTCTTTTGCTCATGTGGTTACTTCGCCGAATAAGCATTACATAATTCTTACGAATGCAAGCGTTCGACGAAATTATGTAATGCTTTTCGGCTCTGAATAGTTACAAATTATGTACAGAACATGAACAAAATGTGTACAGAATAGTATATTTTTTAACCCCATGCGTAAGATTTTGTATATCTTTTATGTACAAGATGCCATATAATTACCTCATCAAGAGATGAAACACATACATTTTCATCAAAACAAGGAGGTATTTCATATGAAAAAGTTCATGTCACTACTGTTGGTCGGCATTATGATGCTCAGCCTCGTAGCGTGCGGAAAGAGCGGCGGAGGAAAGGGAGAGTTGAATGTAGGAGTATTCTATTACACCTACAGTGATACATACATCTCCAGCGTGCGTACTGCACTGGATAATGCGCTTACCGAAGCAGGCATCAAGTTCCAGAATTATGACGGCAACAGTAACCAGACCACCCAGAACGAGCAGATCGATACCGCTATTGCACAGGGTACCAACCTTCTGATCGTCAACATCGTAACATCCGGTTCCGTAGACGCTTCCCAGGCCATCGTTGACAAGGCAAGCGCAGCAGGAATCCCTGTAATCTTCTTCAACCGTGCGGTAGAATCCGATGAGGATGAAGGTAAGGTATTAGGCAGCTATGACAAGTGTGCATTCGTTGGAACCGATGCTCCCGAAGCAGGTCATATGCAGGGTAAGATGGTTGGTCAGTATGTAGTAGACAACTTCGATGCTATTGATCTGAATGGCGATGGCAAGATCAGCTACGCAATGTTCATGGGTCAGTTAGGTAACGTAGAAGCAATCTATCGTACCCAGTACGGCGTAGAAGATGCAGATGCAGTGATCACCGCAGCAGGCAAGCCCGCGCTGGAGTACTTCGATGCATCCAATACCGATAAGTATCAGGTTGACCAGGACGGTAACTGGTCCGCAACCGCAGCTAACAACTACATGACCACCAACCTGTCTCAGTACAATGAGTCCGCTGGTAACATGATCGAGCTGGTTATCTGCAACAACGACGGTATGGCTGAAGGCGTTATCTCCGCTCTGAATGACAAGGGCTACAACTTAGGCGATGGCAACTGCACCACCATTCCTGTATTCGGTGTTGATGCAACTGACGCAGCCAAGCAGCTGATCGCAGACGGCAAGATGACCGGTACCATCAAGCAGGATGCAGAAGGTATGGCAAACGGTATTGCTTACCTGGCTAAGAACATCCAGGCTGGCAAGGATCTGATGGCAGATACCGACAGCTTCAACATCTCTGAGAAGGTTAGCAACAAGATCTACATCCCTTACGCTACTTACACCGGAGAATGATCTGAATAACAAGTAAATAAAAGAAGCGGCTGCTGCATCTGGCGGCGGCCGCTCTTTATGTATAGGAGGATGCGTATGGGACAGGAAGTATTACTTCAGATGACAGACATATGCAAGGAATTCCCCGGCGTAAAGGCACTGGATCATGTATCCCTTACCGTAAAAAAAGGAACGGTACACGCGCTCATGGGAGAGAACGGCGCCGGTAAATCCACCTTAATGAAGTGTCTGTTCGGCATCTACAGTAAGGATGCAGGCAAGATCGAACTGGAAGGCAAGGAAGTCAATTTCAAAAATTCCAGAGAAGCACTGAATAATGGAGTGGCCATGGTTCACCAGGAACTGAATCAGGCACTGAAGAGAAATGTCATGGATAATATCTGGCTGGGCCGTTATCCCATGACAGCAGGCATTATGGTCAACGAGCACAAGATGCTGGAAGACACCAACAAGATTTTTGAAGAACTGGGGATCGCTGTAGACCCCAAGAGAATCATGAGTACGATGCCGGTATCACAAAGGCAGATGGTAGAGATCGCGAAAGCGGTATCCTACAACAGTAAGATCATTGTATTTGACGAACCTACTTCATCCCTGACGGAAGAAGAAGTGGAGCATCTGTTCAAGATCATCAATATGCTTCGTGACAGAGGATGCGGTATTATCTATATTTCTCACAAGATGGCAGAGATCCTGCGGATCGCAGATGAAGTCACCGTCATGCGTGACGGTACCTGGATCGCAACAGAGCCTGCACAGAACCTGACTACAGACAAGATCATCAAACTGATGGTAGGCCGTGAACTGACCAACCAGTTCCCGCCCAAGACCAACAAGCCCGGTGAAGTGGCATTGGAGGTAGAACACTTAAGCGCGAGATATTCCTTGCTGCAGGATGTATCCTTTAAGGCTCGAAAGGGTGAGATCGTAGGTCTGGCCGGACTGGACGGCAGCGGCAGAACGGAGACACTGGAGAATATCTTCGGTGTGGCCACCAGAAAAGACGGTGTGATCAAACTGGACGGCAAAGAGGTCAGAAACCGCAATGCCAGAGAGTCCATTAAAAACGGTTTTGCACTTCTGACGGAGGAACGTCGTGCCACCGGTATCTTCGGAATCCTGAATATCCGGGAGAACACGGTGATCTCCAGTCTGAAGAAACATAAAAAAGCAGGATTTTATCTGAGTGATAAATCCATGGAGAAGGACACTGCATGGGCCATTGATGCCATGCATATCAAGACACCTTCCCAGAAGACGAAGATCCGGTCACTGTCCGGTGGTAACCAGCAGAAGGTTATCCTCGGCAGATGGCTTCTCACAGAGCCGGAGGTGCTGATGCTGGATGAGCCTACCAGAGGTATCGATGTAGGTGCAAAGTACGAGATCTACCAGCTGATCATCGATCTGGCCAATAAGGGCAAAGTTGTCCTGATGGTATCTTCGGAGATGCCGGAGCTGCTGGGTGTATGTGACAGAATTCTTGTCATGAGCGGCGGTAAGCTGGCAGGAGAAGTAGATGCCAAAAATACGACACAGGAAGAGATCATGTCTCTTGCTGCAAAATATGTATAGGAGGATATGCGTATGAATCCCGGCAAAGCAATTCAGAATAAAATTAACGGCGTAAAGCAAAATTTTGCAGACTACAAGAAGCTGGACAGCAGAGACAAGAAGACCTATTGGAAAGAATTTTTACTTAACAATGCCTTATACATCCTGCTGATCGTAGCAATTATTTACACTTACATCCAGAACTCCAATTTCCTGTCTGCGGCTTCCATTGTCAACATCATCAGCCTGTCCGCGGCGAACCTTCCCATTGCCTGTGGTATTGCAGGATGTATCGTATTGACAGGTACCGACTTGTCCGCAGGACGTGTGGTAGGACTGACCGCATGTATCACGGCATCCCTGATGCAGTCCGTGACTTATGCCACCAAGATGTTCCCGAACCTTCCGGTACTTCCGATCCCTCTGGTGATCCTGATCGTACTGTTGGTCGGCGGTATCGTGGGATGGGTCAACGGTTTCTTCGTAGCGAAATTCCAGTTGCATCCCTTCATCGTAACGCTGGCTACCCAGTTGATCGTATACGGCCTACTGTTAATGTACATCATGATCAACGGCAATAACGGTCAGCCTCTGTCCGGTCTGGATCAGCACTTCAACGATGTGGTAAAGGGAAGCGTGATCTCCTTCAATGCCGGCGGCGCGAGAATCGCCATTCCTAACTATGTATGGCTGGCAGCTTTGATCGTTGTTATCATGTGGTTCATCTGGAACAAGACCACCTTCGGTAAGAACATGTTTGCAGTAGGTTCCAATCCCGAAGCAGCAAAGGTATCCGGTGTTAACGTAATGAAAACCACCATTTTAGTACATACACTGGCAGGTGCCATGTACGGTCTGACCGGTTTCATCGAGTCTTCCCGTATCGGTTCCAACACAGCAAATACCGGATTGAACTACGAGTGTGATGCCATTGCAGCTTGCGTTATCGGCGGTGTCTCTTTCGTAGGTGGTACCGGTAAGATCAGTGGTGTCGTACTTGGTGTATTTCTCTTAAGAATCATCTTCGTAGCACTGAACTTCCTGTCCATCAACATGAACATGCAGTATGTGATCAAAGGACTCATCATTCTGGTTGCCTGCGCGATCGATATGAGAAAGTACCTGGTAAGAAAGTAATGATATAAGACTCACCCATAGAAAACATCCGTGACTGCTTGCAGGTAAAGGATGTTTTCTATGTTGGGAGTAAAACAATATGAGTATGAAGGACGACAGTCCGGAATACGAATATTGGTTGCAATTTCGAGAGTGTGCAGCACATAGAAATTGCTTATGATAGATTAGGAAAAGGAAAAATTATGAATCAGGAACAAGTGACAACAGAGAATACAGAAGAAAAGGCAGCAGAAGTCACCACGCAGTCGGAAACGACGCAGCAGCCGGAGGAAGCAATCCGTCCGAAAGGAAAATGGTTCGGCCGCGGCATTTACGGAAGCAAGGATGTTCCCATCCGCATTCTGGACGGCCTGATCGGTGTCCTGATCGTGGTGATCGTGGGAATGATTATTTTCTTCGCGGTACGCGGTGGATTCAACATTGTGTACGATACGGACGGCGGAAGTGAAGTGGCAGCCCGGAAGGTACGGTACGGTGAATTCCTTACAGAGCCCGAGACCCCTTATAAGCCCGGCTACACCTTTGACGGGTGGTATACGGAAAAAGAAGGAGAGACAGTGCTGTGGTATTTCCAGTCGGAGAAAGTCACCGGCGATATGACTCTGACCGCTCACTGGGTTCCCGCACAGTTCACCGTGAAATTCGACTATGACGGCGGCACCGGTGCCGACGGTTCCACCGTGGAATCCAAACAGGTGACCTTCGGCGAGACCTACGGTGAACTTCCTATCCCGGTAAAAGAGGGCAGTGCCTTCGGCGGATGGGAGTACAGCGGCCAGATCATTACCGCAGACACCGTCGTCCAGATGACCGGGGAGCATGTGTTGACAGCCACCTGGAATTAACTGAAGAGTTAGTGAAATATCCCCGTAGCCCGTATTGGGGCTAAGAACCGCAGACCCGTTTCCACTTCGGACGCAGACCGTAGCGGTACATAAGCGAGGACAATACCCTCGCAATGCGTCCCTTGGGACGCTATGGTACCGACGGCTGCTTAGAGTCTGCTTGTC